>JACCDG010558469.1_pt1 | contig 15852 bp, 12 predicted proteins | sample 7442471 | NCBI WGS metagenome assembly JACCDG01 (sample SAMN15323444, study PRJNA562643) | freshwater metagenome | isolation source: river surface water | place: USA:Blue River Watershed | collected 2017-08-17 | reverse complement strand
TGCCGGGGCCGTACACCCCGTGCTCGTCGTGCAGCGTGCCGTCGAGCACCCAAATTTCTTCACCCCCACCGTGCGTGTGGCTCGCAAAGACCGAGCCGGGTGCATAGCGCACAACGGAGGTGGCGCGGGCGACTTCGCCGCCATCGCGCTCGAGCATGCGGCGTGACACGCCCGAGGCGGGCGAGCTCACCCAATCGAGCGAGGGGCTGTGCACAAGGCAACGCTGCGACAGGTCGGCGTTGAGCTGGAGGTGCTGGATGGCCATGGTGCTTCGGGTGTTCAGGTTTTCAGCAGCACCGGCTCGATGGCTTGGCCTGGTGCGGTGATGCGGCCGATGATGGCGGTGTGGGCGTAGCCCGCTGCCTGCAGGGCCTGCACACAGGCATTGGCTTGATCGGCAGGCACACTGGCCAGCAGGCCGCCAGAGGTCTGTGGGTCAAACAGCAAGGGGTAGCGCGGGTCACCCACGAATTCATCGGCGTTGCGCAGGGCGCGGCGCAGGCGCACATTGGCCGGCTGCAAGGAGCTCACGATGCCCGCTTTGGCGCAGTCCACCGCGCCGTCCAGCAGGGGCAGGGTGCTCATCTGCAGTTCGGCATCGACGCCCGATGGTCGGGTCATCTCCACCAGATGGCCCAGCAGGCCAAACCCGGTCAGGTCGGTGCAGGCGGTGGCACCGTGCGTGCGCAAGATGTGCGCGCCGGTCTGGTTCGATTGCAGCATGGACTGGAGTGCCGCATCGATCCAGCGGCCCTTGGCCGCATGGCGTGCATGTGCAGCAAACAAGGTGCCGGTGCCGATGGGTTTGGTCAGCACCAGCGCATCGCCCGGCTGCATGCCGCCCTTGCGCATCACCCCCGACATGTTTTCGTCGATCAGACCCTGGATGGCAAAGCCCAGGGCCAGTTCAGCACCTTCGCCCGTGTGCCCGCCCACGAGGGCGCAGCCTGCAGCGTTGAGCACTTCCATGGCGCCGCCCATCATTTGCGTCAGCAGGTCCTCGACCTTGCGCTCCAGGCCTGGCGGTACGGTCACGATGGCGGTGGCGGTTTGCGCTTGGGCCCCCATGGCAAAAATATCGCCCAGCGCATGTTGGGCTGCGACTTTGCCAAACAGATACGGGTCGTCGATGAAAGCGCGGAAAAAGTCCACGGTCTGCACCACGGCCATGCCCGCAGGCACGCGCACCACGGCCGCATCGTCTGGCGAGTGCAGACCGATCAGCACGTCGCTTCGCGCGATCGGTTGCAAGTTGCCCAAAGCCCGGGACAAAATATTGGCACCCACTTTGGCACCGCAGCCGCCGCAGCGCATGGCGATGGCCGAGATGGCTTGCAGCGACTCTTCGTCTGTCAAGGTCAAACGTGTGGTGGGCGCTTTGCCTTGGGCGCGGATGTCTTTGAGCATTTGCCCCATGGTTTTTGTGGCTTGGCGCACATGGGCCACAGGCGACGGGTGGCCTGCCTTGTCCATGGCGGGCAAGTCGGTGAAACGCCGCATGAAATCTCGGTCGATCCGGTCTTTCCAGCGCCACACCCAATCGCCGCCAAAGCTCCAGGGGCCGCGTGAGCCCACCGCATGGCGGTTGCCGGTTGAAATCAGGGCCAGCCAATGCTGTTGCGGCTTGTAGGCCAGCAGTTGTTGTCCGCGCAGGCTGCGCCGCAAATTGGCCGCCAGGGGTTTGGCCATGCGCACGGCAAAAACCCCGGCTTTGGCCAGCGGGCGCTCCACAAAAGAGGCGACATCGCCGGCCGCAAACACCAAGGGGTCGTTCAGGCTTTGCAATGAGGGATGAACCAGGATGAAGCCGTGCTCATCCAGTGCAAGCCCGGTGCTGGGCAACCAGGCGGGCCCACCCGCTTGCGTGACCCACAGGGTTTCGTCGGCATCAAAAGTGCGGCCATCGCGCGTGTGCAGGCAACCGGGCGAGACTTGCACCACTTCGGCGTGGGGGTGTACTTCGACGTTGCGCTCTTGCAGCACCCGGGCAAACCGTTCGCGAACACCCGGGTTGTGGGTGGGCAAGATGGATTCGCCCGAGGTCAGGAGGACAAATGCCAGGTCTTCGGGGTTACGGCCCAGGGCTTTGAGTTCCAGGCGCAAGCGGTATTGCATGGACAAGACCAGCTCCACCCCCCCAGCGCCACCGCCGACCACCGCAATCGTCATGCGACCGCGGTGGGTCGGCCATTGCCGCGCTTTGTCCAGCAGCGCCAGCCAGCGCTGGTTGAATTGCGCGATCGGTTTGACGGGGGTGGACAGTGCTTGCGCCCCCTCGATGTTTTGCACTTGGGGCGTGGAGCCGGTGTTGATGGACAACAGGTCGTACGCCACGGGTGGCCGGTTGGCACAGACCACACGTTGATTTTGCCGGTCAATGCCTGTCACTGTGTCGCGGTAAAAGCGCGCGCCAGCAAAAGCGCACAGACGGCCCAGGTCAATGTGCACCTCGTCAAAACTGTAGTGCCCCGAAATGTACCCGGGCAACATGCCCGAATAAGGGGTGTCGATGTCGGAGCAGATCAGGGTGATGCGCACACCTGGCTCGGGATGCATGGCAAACAGGCGCAGCACGCCCACATGGCTGTGGCCACCACCGATCAGCACCAGGTCGCGCAGCACGGGTTGAGGGGTAGATTGCATACTCAAAGCGTCCAGGGTTTGGCTTGCACCCAGCGGTGCGGGGCTGCCAAGCTTGCAGCCAAGTCTTGAGTGTGCCACCAGTTTGGGCGGGGCTTGTTCACACTTTTTGTTCTGTTGTAACGTAGGGGCTGCACATCCGTACAACACCAGGTCAGGAACAGCCCGCCATGCACGCCACACGCCCGCTTCTGAAGGCCACCGATTTTCCGGCGATCCGCCGCAAAACCCTGGACACGCTGCAAGTCAATCTGGGCTACAAATGCAATCAGAGCTGTCTGCATTGCCATGTGGGCGCCAGCCCCCACCGCACCGAAATGATGGACGACGCAACGATCGAGAAGGTGTTGGCGGTGTTGGCCCGGCAAAACATCCAGACGCTTGATTTGACCGGAGGTGCACCTGAACTCCACAGCGGGTTTCGCTCACTGGTGGTGCGTGCGCGGGCTTTGGGGGTGCGCGTCATCGACCGTTGCAACCTGACCATCTTGAGCGAGCCCGGTCAGGCGGGTTTGGCAGAATTTTTGGCAGCGCACCAGGTGGAAATCACGGCTTCCCTGCCGTGCTATTCCCCGGCCAATGTCGACCGTCAGCGCGGCGATGGTGTGTTTGAGCGCAGCATTGCCGGTTTGCAGCAACTCAATGCCTTGGGCTATGCACAGGCGTCCCGCCCCGAGCTGGTCCTGAACCTGGTCTACAACCCCCAGGGGCCGACCCTGCCGCCGCCCCAGGCTCAATTGCAAGCGGATTACAAGCGCGAACTGCTGGCGCATTTCGGCATCCGTTTCAACCACCTCTTTGCGCTCACCAACATGCCGGTGCAGCGCTTTGGCAGCACCTTGGTCAGCAAGGGTCAATGGGCGACCTACATGCAATTGCTGCGCAGTGCCCATCGCCCGGAAAACCTCGACACCGTGATGTGCCGCACCCTCGTCAGTGTGGACTGGCAAGGCCACTTGTACGACTGCGACTTCAACCAGATGCTGGGCATGGCCGCGCCTGAGTCCGGGCCGCGAGCGGCCCGCATCGAAGACCTGCTGGACCAGGATGTCGCGGGGCGGCCCATCGCCATTGCAGACCATTGCTATGGCTGCACTGCCGGTCAAGGCAGCAGCTGCGGCGGCGCACTGGGCGAGGCATCACCGCCGCTTGCACAGCCGACCTGAAGGGTGAGCAGCCTTGGCCCCATCGACCACAACACCTCTGTGCATCGTCGTGCCGGTGCTCAATGAAGCGTCGGGCATCGAAGCCACGCTGCAATCGCTGGCGCCCTTGCGAGCGCGTGGCGCTTGCGTGGTGGTGGTGGACGGCGGCAGCCAGGATGAGACGTTGGCTTTGGCCCGCCCGCATGCGGATGCGGTGATCCAGGCCCCGCGCGGCAGGGCGGCACAAATGAACGCCGGGGCGGCGCTGGGCTGGGGTCAGGTGCTGTTGTTTTTGCACGCGGACACCCTGCTGCCCGAGCGGGCCGATGTCCAGTTGCTTCAGGCGCTTGGCCGGGGTCACATTTGGGGGCGTTTTGACGTGCGCATTGCCGCACGGCACTGGCTGCTGGCGGTGGTGGGCGCGATGATGAACCTGCGCTCGCGCTGGACGGGCATCGCCACCGGCGATCAGGCGATGTTCATGCGCCGCGAGGCTTATGCGCAGCTGGGCGGCTTCGCGCCGCAGCCGCTGATGGAGGACATTGACATGTCCAGGCGCTTGCGCGCTCTGGGCGCCCCGGCGTGCCTGCGTGAACGGGTGATCACCTCCGGGCGGCGCTGGGAGCAGCGTGGCGTGTGGCGCACCATGGCCCTGATGTGGCATTTGCGCTGGCGCTATTGGCGCGGCGAGTCCGCGCACACGCTGGCGCAGGATTACCGATGAACACGGCCCTGATGGTCTTTGCCAAAGCCCCCATGGCCGGGCTTGCCAAAACCCGCATGGTCCCAGCCCTGGGTGAGCAAGGTGCCGCCGATTTCGCCCGGCAGTTGTTGCTGCATGCGGTGCAGCAGGCTTTGCAAACACCGTTTCAGCACCTGGCCCTGTGCGTCACGCCCGACACCCGCCACGCCGCATTTGCTCAGGCGCAGGCGCTGTCGTCGGGACGCCTGCACCTGTCAGCGCAAGGCGAGGGAGATTTGGGTCAGCGCATGCACCGGGCCCTGGTGAAGGCCTTGGGCCACAGCGAATCGGTTTTGCTGATGGGCAGCGACGCACCCGGTCTGTGCACGGCCAGACTGACCGAAGCCGCGCAAGCCCTGAGACGGCACGATGCGGTTTTTGTCCCTGCGCATGACGGGGGCTATGCCTTGGTGGGTTTGCGCCGTCCGGTGCCCGGCTTGTTTGCCAACATGCGCTGGAGCACCCCTCAGGTCATGGCCGAGACCCGCAAGCGTGCCCATGAAGCCGGTTTGCTTTGGCAAGAACTCGCCCCGGTTCATGACATGGACGAGCCCGCAGACTTGCACCATTTGCCGCTGGATTGGCCCGGCCGTTCTTTCTTGCTCCAAGGCCTGCCCTCCCCATGAACCCCTCCGCCAGCGCGGGCCGCAGCTGCCCCTTGCACTACCACTATGGCCCCGAAGCCCTGGCCTCGCCGCCCGAGCCGCTGCTCTGTGATCTGCAGACCCTGTATGTGGTGGGTGGCCTGTATGGCAACGAGCTGGCGCTGCACGAGGTGTTGCGCCTGTTTGAGCAAGAGCGCGGGCCCAAGCGCCTGGTGTTCAATGGTGATTTTCATTGGTTTGACATCGATCCGGCCATCTTTGCCCGAGTCCAGGCGGCCGTCATGGCGCATGTGGCCTTGCGCGGCAATGTCGAGACCGAGTTGGCGCAGGACGAGCCGGACCCGGATGCCGGTTGCGGCTGCGCATACCCCGATTGGGTGGAGCAGGCGGTGGTCTCGCGCTCCAACCGCATCCTCGACCGTTTACGCGCGGCCACCACGGCCGCCCAGCGCCGTGAACTGGCGGCCTTGCCCATGTGGCGTGTGGCGCGGGTGGGTCGGCAGCGGGTGGGCCTGGTGCACGGCGATGCGCAGTCCCTGGCGGGCTGGGGCTTTGCACAAGAACACCTGCGCGATCCGGCGCACCGGCCCCTGGTGCGCCATTGGTTCGAGCGCGCGCAGGTCGATATTTTTGCCAGCACGCACACCTGCTTGCCGGTGTTCCAGCAGTTGCGTGTGCCCGCCCGGCACCGGGCAGCCTGGGTGCTCAACAACGGCGCTGCCGGCATGCCCAACTTTGCGGGCGATCCAGCCGGTTTGTTCACCCGCATCGCGCTCACGCCTTTTGAGGGGCCCGAGCGCCGCTGTGCCGTGCAGGCCGACGACCTGCACCTGGAAGCCATCGCCATCCAGACCCCCGCAGGCCAAGCGCAGCAGCGATTTGTGCAGCAGTGGCCCGAGGGCTCGGATGCACACGCGTCTTATTTTTCACGCATCGCAGCGGGCCCGGTCTACTGCGAAGCCGATGTCATTCGTTGGGAGGATTGAACATGTTGGCCATCATTGGAGGCACGGGTCTTTACGAACTTCCGGGCTTGCGCATCACGCAACGCATCGAGGGCAGCACCCCGTTTGGGCAAGCCTCGGGCGATGTGTTGCGTGGGCACTGCCATGGGCAGGAGGTGCTCTTTTTGGCGCGCCACGGCAGCGGCCACCGCCTGTTGCCCCATGAGGTCAATTACCGCGCCAACATCTTTGCACTCAAACAAGCCGGGGCCACGCAGTTGCTCGGCTTTTCGGCCGTGGGCAGCCTGAGCCTGGAGGTCAAGCCCGGTGACATGGCCATGCCCGAGCAGTATTTCGACTGGACCCGAGGCCAGCGCGAGCGCACCTTCTTTGGCCAAGGCGTGGCCGCGCATGTGTCCACCGCCAAGCCGGTCAGTGCAGGCCTGGTCGATGCGGTCTCGCAGGCCGCACAGCGCTGCGGCCTGTCGCTGCACCGGGGACTGAGCTACGGCTGTGTCGAGGGCCCGCGTCTGGGCACCCAGGCCGAAAGCCATTTCCTGCGCCAGGTCGGTTGCCACTTGGTCGGCATGACCAATGTGCCCGAGGTCTTTTTGGCCCGCGAAGCGCAGATGGCCTACGCCACGGTGGGCTTGGTCACCGACTACGATTGCTGGTTGGACGATCCTGCGCAGCATGTCAGCGTGTCCGGTATTTTTGAGTTGTATGGCAAGACCTTGGGCAAAGCCGCGCAGGTGCTCGACGCTTTGTTGTCGCAGCCCCTGCCCGAGCCCGATGCGGCCAGCCGCCAGGCCCTGGCCAGCGCCATGCTCACGCCCGATGCGGCGCTCACGCCCGATCAGGCGCAGTGGCTGTCGGTGCTGCGGCGCTGAGCGGGGTCAGCCGGCGCCGAGGTCTTGCACCCAGCGGTGCAAGGCGGCGCGTTCGGTGTGTGCGCCGAACCATGGCGCACGCAGGGCACATTGGGCCCTCAGGTGCTCCAGCTTCGCGCTGTCAGCGCGCAGTGCGAGCAAGCCCTGCGCCAGAGCCTGGGCATCCCCTGTCTCGAACAAGCCCGTGTAATCCGTCCCCACAAGGCCCATGTTGCCATCGATGCGGGAAGCCAGCACCGGTGTGCCGCTGCAGATCGCTTCCATCAGCACATGCGCACCGCCTTCCATGCGGCTGCAGTGCACCAGCAGGTGGGCGCGCTGGATGCGCTGCAGGGTTTGTGCATGGCGCAAGGCCCCCAACCAGCGGTAATGCGGGCATTGCGCCTGCGTGGCGAGGGCAGCCGCTCCCAGCGCGGGCTCGAGTGCGGCGCCGATGTGGTCAATCAGCACGCCAGCGCCCTGGGGCAGCAGACGCGCTGCGGCCATCAGGGTGAGGGGGTCTTTTTCATCGCGCAAATGGCCCACCATCACCACACGCAGGTGGCGAGTGGTTTTGGACAGGGTCTGGCGCATGCCGGCCGACTGAAAAATCACGCGCGCCTTGGCCTGGTGCGCGATCGGCAGGCTGCGGATGCCCAATTCCTGCAGCACCACCAGTGAATGGGCCAGCTCCAGCGCGTGCTGTGCCGCGCCGTCATGCGCAATGTCCCGGTACAGGTCGGTGCCGGTGAGCACCAGACCCAGGCCACGCTGGCCGTGCCGGGCGTGCCAGGCCTGCACCGAATCGGCCGAGCGCCTGGCGTGCAGGGCGAGCATCACATCGTCATCCCGGGCTTGGGCATCGGGCCATTGCTGCACGATGCGCACCCGGTGGGGTGACAGCAAACCGCGCCAACGCCGGGCGGTTTGCCAATTGCCGTTGTTCTCCCGGGCCAGAGCAGGACTGACGATCACCACGCGGGCAGTTTGCATCCTGGCTTTATAACGGAGAGCCTCTGCGCCCCGACGGGACAGGGGGCATTCAAATCCCCGAGGCCAGCAGGATCAATGCGCCGCACAGCGTGCAAGCCTTGTCTCGGCATGGATGATCGGATGGTTGGTTTTAGCATTCAATTCCCCCGCTTAAATTCGGATAAAACTGAGGAAATTATTTCTTCACTCTGTTTTTTATAGAATATCGACCATCTCTGCGTCACACATTAGCCAGGACACTGTCATGATTCTTTTCAAGGGCTTGCGCAGCCCTTCCCGCTTGCAGATGCCAGCCACCCCGGTGGCGGCACTGTGCCTGTTGAGCGCTTGTTTGTGGGCTGCACCCATGGCCACAGCCACGGCCAGCACCCTGTCTGCCACCGCGACGGGCCCGGTCACCTCGGTGGCCGCCGATGTCCAGGAGTTCGATGCCGCAGCGCTGCAAGCCCTGGTGCTTCGCTTCAACCCTTTGCTTTTGGCCACCGCCCAATCTGTGGACGCTGCCCGGGCATCGGTGACGGCGGCAGGTGCCCTGCTCAATCCGCGTGTGGAGTGGTCACGCGGCCCCTGGCAAGCGTTGGGTGCGGGCAGCGCCTCCAGCCAAAGCTGGACCCTGACCCAGCCAATAGAAAACCCGCAATTGCGGCGCGCGCGCATTGACAGTGCCCAGGCGGGTGAAAAAAGCGCTGAACAGCAATTGGCGGCTGTGCGCAATGACCTTCTGGCGCAGCTTTGGATGCGGATTTTTGAAGCCGTGTTGCACCAAGGTGAAGCCGAGGCCGCGGCAGAGTCCCTGACGTTGCTCGAGCAGGTTCAGCAGCGGGTGCGTGTGCGCGTGAGCAGTGGCGAGGCCCCCCGTTACGAGCTGATCAAGGCCGATTCCGAGGTGATCAACGCCCGTGAGCGCCAGCAAAATGCCTTGCTGCGCGCCGACAAAACCCTGCTCGAAATCAACCGACTGACGGCCGGCCAGCTGCCTGCGCGCTGGAAGCTCAAACCGCCCACCACGGCAGAAAGATCGATGACACTCACGCTGGAGCAGTTGCAGGCGGCGGCCATCGAATCCAATCCGGAGATCCGAGCCCTCAAGCATGAGCTCGAACGCGCCCAGTCGCGGCTTGCGGCCGTACGCGCCAGCCTGTTGCCATCGGTGGATCTGCGTTATGCCCAGATGAGCGATCCCCAGGTTCGCCAGTCCCAGTGGGGGGTGGGTGTCCAGATTCCTTTGCTGGACCAGCGCAAAGGCCCCATTGCCGAAGCGGTGGCCGAACTCGAAAGGGCCCGCACGCGCTACGAAGGTCGGCAAGCCGAAATGTCACAGCAGATTTTGCTGGCCTGGCGGTCGTTGGAAATGTCCCGCCTGAGGGTGGACGCACTGAGTCAGGGCGTGGTCCGTGAAGCCGAATCGGCTTTGCGTGTGGCCGAAGCCGCTTACCGCTTTGGCGAGCGGGGCATCCTCGACGTGCTGGACGCCCAGCGTGTCTTGCGCAGCGTCCGCGCTGATTTGCTGCAGGCCCGCTACCAGTTGCAGGTGGCCCGCATCACACTGATGCAGCTCGGCGCCCAATACGTCTCAGATTCCAACCTTTCCAGAAAATGAACTTCATGTCTACCCCGATCCTGCGCCCCGTGGGCCCACGTTCTCTTGTTCTGGCCACTTTGGTCTGTGCTTTCTTGCTGGCAGGCTGTGGCAAACAGTCCGCACCGGTGGCGGCCGAGGCGGCCAAGCCCGCCGGTGATCCTTTGCAAATCCAGGTGGAGCCGTCCATGGCCAGCCGCTTCAAGGTGGCAGAGGTGGGCATGCGCAGCATCGTGCCGATTCAAGAGGTGCCCGGGCGCATCGAGGCCAATGAGCGGCAGGTGACCCGCATCGGTGCTTCCGTCACCGGCCGCGTGACCGAGCTGCTGGTCGAGGTGGGCGACCGCATCCAGGCCGGTCAACCTTTGGCGCGCATCGCCAGCCCGGAGTTGACCCAGGCCCAAATGGCATTCGTGCGGGCCCACTCGAATGCGGGGCTGGCTGAACGTGCCGTGGACCGTGCACGTCAACTTTTCCAGGCCGACGTGATCGGCGCGGCCGAGCTGCAACGTCGGGAATCCGAGCTGTCGCTGGCGCGCGCCGAATTGCGTGCCTTGGGTGACCAACTCAGGCTGTTGGGCATCTCCGGTGCGCCTCTGGAAGCCTTGCGCGACCAGGGTGCCTTGCAGTCACATGCACCGGTGCTGGCCACCCAGTCGGGTGTTTTGCTCGAGCGCAAGATCAGCAACGGCCAGGTGGTGCAGCCCGGTGAGCACCTGTTCACCGTGGCCGATCTGGGCAATGTCTGGGTGAGCGGGGCCTTGCCTGAACAAACCGCACGTTCGGTGCGCATGGGTCAGCAAGTGGACATCGAGGTACCGGCCTTGGGCAACCGCCAGTTGTCCGGCAGGATCATCTATGTCGGTGATGCGGTGTCGCCCGACACGCGCACGGTGCCATTTCGCACACAGGTGGACAACCTCAACCGCGACCTGAAACCCCAAATGCTGGCCACCATGCGGATCCGGGGCGAGGCCAACAGCGAACTCGTGGTGCCGCAAGATGCCGTGATCCGCGAGGGAGACCGTGACTTTGTCTACCTGAAAGTGGCCGAGGCCACTTACCGCTTCACCCCGGTGGAACTGGCCCCGGCCCATGAAGAGTTCAGACCCATTCGCAAAGGGCTCAATCCGGGTGATCAGGTGGTCATCGAAGGGGCATTTCATCTGCACAACGAGCGCAAGCGCACCGAACTCCAGTAACAAGGACCCTCCATGTTGAAGTCATTGATCCGCACCGCCCTGACCCAGCGTCTGCTGTTGTTGGTGGTGGCGATCGTGCTGCTCGGTTTTGGCGCCCGGGCCGCCATGCGCCTGTCGGTGGACGCTTTTCCCGATGTGACCAACATCCAGGTACAGGTGGCCACCGAGGTGCCCGGACGCTCGCCCGAAGAGGTGGAGCGCTTTGTCACCATGCCGCTGGAGGTGGCCATGACCGGTTTGCCGGGGCTGACCGAAATGCGCGCCCTCAACCGCGCGGGCCTGTCGCTGGTCACCCTGGTGTTCAACGACAAAACCGATGTTTATTTTGCGCGCCAGCTGGTGATGGAGCGGCTGCTCGAGGTCACCCCCCGGATGCCTGCTGGGGTGACGCCGGTGCTGGGGCCGGTATCGACCGGCTTGGGTGAGGTCTACCAATACACCTTGGTGCACCCGGACGATGGCAACCGTCAACTCACCGACAGTGAATTGATGGAGCGCCGCGTCATCCAGGACTGGGTGTTGCGCCCGATGTTGCGCTCGATTCCTGGGGTGGCCGAGATCAATTCGATGGGGGGGTTGGAGCGTCAGTTTCAGGTGCTGGTCAACCCCGACCGTTTGCGCCACTACCGCCTGACCTTGCGCGAGGTCCTCGAGTCCATTGAGCGCAACAACGCCAACTCCGGTGGGGGTTTGCTGCGTTCATCGGCCGAGCAGTACCTGATCCGCGGCGTGGGCTTGATCCAGACCGACGAGGACATTGGCAACATCATCCTCAAAGAGACCGGCGATGTGCCGGTGTTTGTGCGGGATGTGGCCCAGGTTCAGGTGGGCGCGGCGGTGCGCCAGGGCGCGGTTGTCCGAAATGGTGAGACCGAAGCCGTGGCCGGCATCGTGATGATGCTGCGCGGTGCCAATGCCAAAGAGGTGGTCAACAGGGTCAAGGCCAAGGTGGATGAAATCAACGACAAAGGCATGTTGCCCGGTGGCTTGCAGATCGAAGCCTTTTATGACCGCACCGAGCTGGTCGACTCGGCCTTGTGGATGGTGACCAAAGTCCTGCTGGAAGGCATTGTGTTCATCGTCATCATCTTGTTGCTGTTCCCGGGCGTTGTGCGCTCCAGCCTGGTGGTGGTGGCCACGATCATCATCACCCCCTTGGTCACCTTCATGATGATGAACCAGCTGGGACTGTCGGCCAACCTCATGTCGCTCGGCGGCCTGGCCATCGCGATCGGTCTGATGGTCGACGGCACGGTGGTGGTGGTGGAGAACGTCTTCCACAAACTGGGGCAGGCCGCTCGAAGCGGTGAGTCCAGGCTGCGCACCATCCTGGAGGCCACCAACGAGATTGCCAAGCCCACGGTGTATGGCATGTCCATCATCATCTTGGTGTTCTTGCCCTTGATGACCCTGACCGGCATGGAAGGCAAGATGTTTGCACCTCTGGCCCTGACCATCGCGATTGCGCTGGCCGTTTCTTTGGCGGTGTCGCTCTTTTTGTCTCCGGTGTTGTGCAGCTATGTGCTGCGCGGCGGCAGCGACCATGACACCCGGCCGATCGCCTATTTGAAGCGCCATTACCTCACGGTCTTACATGTGGCATTGGCCGCAGAAAAAAAGACGATCACGATTGCCGTGGCCTTGCTGCTCGGCTCGCTGTCCCTGTTCCCGCTCTTGGGCAAGAGTTTCATCCCGACCATGAAAGAGGGCAACATCGTGCCCCAGATCATCCGGGTGCCCAGCATTTCTCTGGAAGAGTCGCTCAAGGTGGAGTTCGAGGCGATGAAAATCGTCTCGCAGGTGCCGGGCGTGAAGTCGGTGGTGGCCAAGTTGGGCCGTGGTGAATCCCTGGCCGATCCAGCCGGCCCCAACGAATCCGACCCGATCGTGGTGATGGACCGCGAGTCCAGCCGCACCCAGACCGAGATCGAAGAGGACATCCGCAAGGCCTTGGCGGTGTTGCCGGGCGTGCAGGTGATCATGAACCAGCCCATCGCCCAAAGGGTGGACGAGATGGTAACGGGCGTGCGCTCGCAACTGGCCATCAAGGTGTTTGGCGACGATTTGGCCGAACTCAAACGCGTGTCCGAAGAGTTGGCCCGGATTGTCAGCACCGTGCCGGGTGCCATCGATTTGCGGGTGGAACGCCTGTCGGGGCAACAGACCTTGACGATCGAGATCGATCGGCAATCGATCGCCCGCTACGGGATCAATGTGTCCGACGTCAACGACCTGATCGAAACCGCTTTTGGCGGCAATGAAGTGGGCCAGTTGTACGAAGGCCAGCGCCGCTTTGGCATCGTGGTGCGCTACCCGGCTGAAAACCGCAACTCGATCCAGGCCATTCGCAACACCACCTTGAAAACCCGAGATGGCACCCTGGTCCCCTTGTCGGCGGTGGCCAGCATCGAATTGGTGGACAGCCCGCCCACCATCAGCCGCGAGTTTGGCAAGCGCCGCGTGGTGGTGGGCGCCAACGTCAGTGGCCGCGATCTGGGTGGCTTCGTGCAGGAGGTGCAGCGCCGGGTGGATGCAGAACTGCGCTTGCCCGAGGGCTATTACCTGTCCTGGGGCGGTCAGTTTGAAAACATGGAACGCGCCATGGCCACGCTCACCATCATCGTGCCTTTGACGATCGCCGCCATCTTTTTCCTGTTGTTCATGCTGTTCAACTCGGTGCGCCTGGCCTCGCTGATCATCATGGTGCTGCCGTTCGCATCGATTGGCGGCGTGATCGCGCTGTTCGTGTCGGGCGAGTACATCAGCGTGCCGGCTTCGGTGGGTTTCATTGCCTTGTGGGGCATCGCGGTGCTCAACGGGGTGGTGCTGGTCAGCTCGATTCGCAAACTGCGCGAAGACGGCCTGTCGGTGGCCGCCGCGGTGCGCGAAGGCTGCGTGCAACGCTTTCGTCCGGTGTTGATGACCGCCACCGTGGCCATGCTGGCCCTGGTGCCTTTCCTGTTCGCCACAGGCCCGGGCTCCGAGGTCCAGCGCCCCCTGGCCGTGGTGGTCATCGGGGGCCTGATTTCCTCTACATTACTCACCTTGGTTGTTCTGCCTACGCTCTACAGGTGGTTCGACGATTTGCCACAAGAAGCTTGAGCCTGGAGAACACTGATGAAAGAAGTACGCGCCATCATTCGCCCCAATCGCCGCGAACGCCTGCGCGAAGCCTTGCGTGCGATCCCCAATTTTCCGGGTGTGTCCATGTTCAGCGCCCAGGGCTTCACCGCACCGGCGGCCATCGACAAGCGCACGGTGCGCGACGAGCTGACCGATTTTTCCGAAAAGTACATGGTGTGCGTGCTGTGCCCGGACGACATGGTGGAGACCATCCGCAACACGATCATCACGTCCTGCGGCACGGGACAAATTGGCGATGGTCTGGTTTGGGTGCTGGATGTGGCCTCCGTGCACCGGGTGCGCAACGGCGAGCAGATGGCCTGAGGCCCAGCACCCTTGCACACTTGGGATCAGCGTAAAAACCGTTCGGTCAACTGGCACCAGAATGCCGCGCCATGCGGCAGGTTGTCATCGTTGAAGTCATAGCCCGGGTTGTGCAGACCCCGGCTCGGACGCTCGGCGATCAACCGCCCCGTGTTGCCAACCGCGCTACCTGGGGCAAAAGACACTACCAGGGTGATCGTCGCAGCCAAATCTGGCATGGGCGTGGCCGTCGTACCCGCGTGCCTCGTCGAACTGGAGCTGTTCAAGGGCGAGTTGGTCAAGCCCTTTGACCTCGAGGTGTCGTGTGGCAGAGGCTATTACCTGTGTGCCAAGAAGGATTCGCCGGACTTCGCAGCGGGAGAGCGATTCACCGATTGGCTGGTCGCACAAACCCAAAATACCGCCTTCAGCCCGACCGCTTGACCCTGTGGGTGGCTCGGGCTTGAGTCCGCCCACGGCGATTGGACAGGTGTTAGCGATGGGGTCATGGGCAGGGCCTTTTTGCGCAGTTCAATCCTGCTGATGGTGGCCTGTGTGGATGCTTTGAGCTTTGCCGCCCGGCCTTGGTTGACACGTTGATGCACCGAATGTGGTGCGCCCAGGTCCTGTAGGGGCCCAGCCCGTGGGCGGCCCGGCCCGATGCCAGCGCGGCTTGCTTCAGGCCGGGGCGCGCTGGGCGTAGCGCTGCGCCGCCCACAGCGCCCCGGTGCCCAGCAGACTGGCGCTCAGCAGCCACCACAGCGCCAGGGTATAGCCATGCTGGGGCGACCAAAGTACGCCCAGCACCAGTGGCGCAGCGGCCCGCGCCAGCGCGATCGGCAAACCCAGCAGGCCATTGAGCTGCCCCACATGGTCCCGGCTCACGTATTGCGCCATGGCCGTGCCCTTGACGATGGTGTTCATGCCATTGCCCAGGCCATACAGCAGCACAAACACCAGCGCCGACAGCGGCTGCAGGCCACCCAGCAGCAGCACCAGCACCCCCGCCGGGATCAGGGTCGGGATCCAGCGGTTGGCGGCATGCACATCCCAATGGCGCTCGAACACGAACAGCACCAGCCGCCCCAGCACCTGGATCACCCCGATGGCCGCCGGGATCGCCAGCACCCAGGCTGGCGACAGGCCCGACTCCTGCAGCAAGGCGATCATGTGCGCGGGCAAGGCCGAGGTGACCGACAGGGTCAGCACCATGAACAGGGCCAACAGCCAAAACGGCGCGCGGCGCAGATGCGCGCGCACCGGTTCGCTGGGTGCGGGCACGTCGGCGCGGTCATCGCTCGCTGAACTGGCTGCAGGCGGTGCCGTGGCACTCAGGGGGCTGCTCGGGCGCGGTGCCCCTTGCAGCAGCCAGCCATGCAAGGGCGCACACACCAGCAACTGCAGCCCGGCCAGCGCCCACAGCGCTTGTCGCCAGCCCCACAGCTCCATCCACCAGGCAAACAGCGGAATGAACACGGTGCTGGCCAGCCCGCCCAAAAACGTCAGGATGATGATGGCGCGGCGAAAGTCCTGGGCAAAGCGGCGCGTGACCACCGCAAAAGCCGGGTTGTAGAGCGTGGCCGCCATGCCCAGGCCCAGCCAGATCCAGGCGGCATAAAAACCCGCAACAGAGTTCACCCCACTGTGGCCCACAAGTCCGAGGCCGACCCACACCGAGCCCAGCGTCATCACCATGCGCTCGTGGCC
>JACCDG010380915.1_pt1 | contig 15858 bp, 11 predicted proteins | sample 7442471 | NCBI WGS metagenome assembly JACCDG01 (sample SAMN15323444, study PRJNA562643) | freshwater metagenome | isolation source: river surface water | place: USA:Blue River Watershed | collected 2017-08-17 | reverse complement strand
GGGCGCAGTCGCGGCAAGCGCGGTCGCACATGTCAGCGGAGAAGATGAGGATACAGATATTAAATGTCAGCGCGCAGATGACGATTAAAATCGATACTACGGCTGCCAATTCGATGGCCGTGATACCCCTCAAGCGAGACAACGAGCCAACCTTGCGGGCTCGTCGTGGATAGGGAGATTGATTGTCCAAAGAGTCTTCGCTAGCCTCCTATGAAAAGTGCTTACAAACCCAATATAGGCAATTAACGTCAAACGGTATGTACGTCAATGGTTTTAAGTCGAAGGGCTTACATCTTAGGAGTTACTGATTTAGAGCCGGTTTTGACTAATTTTTTTTGTGTAGGTTCAATAGTTTGCCACTGTTAGTAGTGTATTGAGCGAATAGGTGAATCAAGGGGATCTGCATCACAAGCGATTTGCAGAAGCTCACTTACTCTTGAAAAATAAAGCGCTAGAAAAACGAGAACATAAATCTTTTATGAATGAGCTGCTCTCATAAACTTCACCTTCGATTTATAAAACCAGTGTTTTAAGAATTCGGCTGACAATCCATACACGAATACAATGACGGCCATAATCACTATAAAATGCACCGGCAATGGTGAAAAGCCAATTCCTTTACCAAAGTAAGTGAAGGGAATTGCAACTGCGCATAAGACTACAAAAATGGTGGCACCTAATAAATATTTACTTGGTCTACTCACAAACATTGATCGTCTTGTTCTGATCACCAATACAACAAAAGCGGCTGAGCATATAGATTCAAGAAACCATCCAGTTCTGAAAACACTAGCGTCAGCCCTCATCACTACATATAAAAGATAGAAAGTAATAAAATCAAATATCGAACTCAATGTTCCAAAAATTAGCATAAATGAGCGTATAAATCCAACATCAAGCTTCATTGGATTTGCCACCATTTCATTATCAACGTGGTCGGTTGCTATCGTCATTTCGGGAAGATCTGTCAATAAATTATTGAGCAGTATCTGGTGCGGTAGCAACGGCAAAAAAGGCAGAAATAGCGAAGCTCCTGCCATGCTGAACATATTTCCGAAATTAGAGCTGGTCGCCATAAAAATATATTTCATGGTATTTGCAAAAGTCTTTCGGCCCTCTATTATGCCTGTTACCAGAACTTTCAAGTCATGCTCAAGCATGATTATTTGCGCCGCTTCTTTTGCCACATCAACAGCATTGTTTACTGATATGCCAACATCGGCAGCATGAAGCGCTGGTGCGTCGTTGATACCATCGCCGATATAACCAACTACATTGCCTGCTTTGCGCAAGGCAAGAATTATTTTCTCTTTTTCGTTAGGTTCAACTTCGGCAAATACATCAGTGTCATTAGCTAATTTAGCCAAATCCTCAGAAGTCATATTTTTAAAATCCGAAGAGACAAGAACTTTGGGATTTTTAAAACCTATTTGTCCAGCTAACGCTTTAGCCACCAAATGATTGTCACCACTTATTACTTTTAAAGTGACACCTAGTTTTTTTAGATCTTCAATAGTATCGACAATGCCTGGCTTTGGCGGATCCGAAAATACAAGTAAGCCAAAGAACGTCATTTCGCTTTCGCTTTGGACGTTGATACTGTCTTCGTTTGTTTCCTTAATTGCTAATCCCAGAACGCGCTTTCCCTCGGCACTTAGCGTTTCAATTTTAGCTTCGATGTGATCGCGGATTGCTTGTAAGCAAACATCCCCAGATGATGCTTTTGCTTGAGTGCATGCTTCAAATACATTTTTGAAAGCGCCTTTGGTGATAATGATATTTATAGATTTGTCATTGTCCTTCACAAGAATGGTCAGGCGTTTTCGAATAAAATCATAGGGAATTTCATCTAGTTTTGTATATCGGCTTGAATCAATTCCTTCCAATTTTTTTATTGCCGCATCAATTGGATTGGTAAATCCAGTTTCCAGCGAGGCATTTAAATAAGCGAACAGCTTCACTTGGTCGCACTCTTGCCCGTCGAGATTGAGGATCCCAGCCAATTCGACAGTACCTTCGGTAAGAGTGCCAGTTTTATCTGAGCATAAAACGTTCATGCTGCCAAAATTTTCAATCGACGCTAGTCTTTTGACTATTACTTTAGAATCTGCCATTTTCTTGGCGCCAGTAGCTAGATTAATACTTATAATTGCCGGTAATAGTTGTGGGGTGAGACCGACTGCCAGTGCCAATGAAAACATAAAGGACTCTAAAATAGGACGAGCATAAAAAAGATTTACCGCAAAAATAGATAGCACCAAAAGTAGTGTCACTATCATTAGAAAGTATCCAAAATCGGCGATACTTCGCTCGAAATTTGTTTCGGGAGGCTTGCTAGTTAAATGCTGTGTTATAGCGCCTAGCTGAGTGTCTTCGTCTGTAAATACAGTAAGGGCTCTGGCTGTCCCACTTATTACATGTGTTCCAGCGAATAAGCAATTGCTTCTTTGACTTAATGGACTCTCGGCTTTGATATCATTGGCATGTTTTTCAACTGGAAAAGTTTCTCCAGTAAGTATAGACTCGTCCACAAATAGCTCTTTACTTTCAATAATTCTGCAATCTGAGGTAATTGAGTCACCGGCAGTAAAAAGGAGCACGTCGCCGGGCATAATTTTATTTGTAGCTACATCAATTTCTTTTCCATCTCTTAGAGTTTTGCTGTAAATTTGAACCACTTGAAGCATTGCCTTAACAGCATTGCGGGCTCCTCGCTCCTGGAAAAAGCTCAAGCCACCACTAATAAACACGATAAATAGTATCAACGCTGAATCAATTTGCTCTCCCAAGCCTATTGAAAGAACTGCCGCAATTAAAAGTAGTATGGAAATTGGGCTTTTGAACTGTTCGAGAAAAAGAAAGAGATCTTTTTCCTCTGATTTTTTCTTTTGCGGCCCTTTACTTTGAAGAAGCTGTGCAGCTTGGCCGCTGGAGAGACCTTTATTGCTTGAATTCAGCTTGGAAAAAAGAGAATCGATATTGTCTGCCCAAAAACTTTCTGCAGCCACTTTAGGTCTTTCTTGTCTCATAAGTAAAATGCATTATATCAGTCTTATTGTGAGCTTGATCTATGAATATTGTATATTTAGCTCCTGTAACCTTTACTCTCATAGTTACTTCGAGGAAACCTATGCAATGACTCATTTATTTGAATCGCTCACCATCCGCGGTATCACTCTTCGTAATCGCGTTGGAATTTCTCCCATGTGTATGTATTCATCATTAGATGGTCACGCAACAGATTGGCATTTAGTTCATCTCGGTTCGCGTGCTGTGGGTGGAGCCGCGCTAATTTTTGCCGAAGCCACGGCGGTAGAAGATATTGGGCGAATTTCGCCAGAAGATGCAGGGTTGTGGACTGATTCGCAAATAGAGCCACTGGCAAGAATTACTAAATTCATAGATGAATATGGTGGTGTTCCTGCTATTCAACTAGCGCATGCCGGTCGCAAAGCAAGTACTTATAGACCTTGGGAAAAAGAAAAGGGTTCGGTTCCAAAATCTAAAGGAGGCTGGCAATCAGTAGGCCCAAGTGCAATTCCTTTTGATAAAGATTATGATACTCCCAGTGAGTTGAGTCTTGGCGATATAGATCGAATTAAGCAGAGTTTTTTAGATGCAACCAAGCGTAGTATCAATGCAGGATACAAATGGCTTGAACTACATGCTGCTCATGGATACCTTTGTCATAGTTTTCATTCGCCCTTGTCTAACCAAAGAAAAGACAAGTATGGCGGTTCGTTTGAAAATCGTATCAGACTTACTTTGGAAACGGCGGAAGGCATGCGTGCAATTTGGCCTCAAGAATTTCCGATGAGTGTACGACTCTCCTGTACCGACTGGTACGAAGGCGGATGGACTTTAGACGAGTCTATCGAGCTTGCCAAAAAATTGAAAGAATTAAAAATAGATGTAATAGATTGTAGTTCTGGTGCCGGCACGCCGCTTGCAAAAATACCAGTTGGCGCAAGCTATCAAGTTCCGTTTGCCGAGGCAATCAAAAAGAAAGCAGACATTATGACGGCTGCTGTCGGAATGATTACTGAGCCGATGCAAGCCGATTCGATTATTCGCATGGGTCAAGCCGATATTATTTTATTGGCTCGCGAATCATTGCGTGATCCATACTGGGCAGTGAATGCATCGCGGGTGGTGCATCAAAATGACAAAATTAAACTTCCAGATCCGTATCAGTACGCGGCTTATCCCCGGGGTTGATTGCGGTCCTTATTATTGAACGGCTGCACTTGACTGTCTAAATCGGGCAATGTCGCGCATTGGTGGGTCACCGAACATTCTTTTGTATTCTCTTGTAAATTGAGAGGCGTCATCGTAGCCGACTCGCACCGCCGCAGAGCTTGCATCCAAATCTTCAGTTAAGAGTAGTCGGCGTGCTTCTTGCAAGCGAATTTGTTTTTGAAACTGAAGTGGACTCATCGATGTTGCCGTTTTAAAATGTTGATGAAAACTAGATACACTCATTCCTAAATCGCGCGCTAAATCTTCGATACTCAATGCTTCGTTGAAGTTGGAGCGCAGCTTTTGAACAGCTTTGGTGATACGTGTTGTGTTGCCACCAAATGTTGCCATTTGAAAAAGTCTGGGACCCTGTTCACTTTTGAGTAAGCGATAGATTATTTCTCGTGTCACCAGAGGCGATACTATTCGATAATCAGTGGGATTATCCAATAGTCTAAATAACCTTATAAATGAATCGAGCAATTCGCCTTGCAATTTGCCAACTGCTATTGATTTGACGCTTGAGTCGGTGCGACCAGGAGACAACCCGGCCTCAACGCTTACAGAGGCGATTAATGCTGGGTCGAAATCCATTTTAAGCCCCAGGTAAGGCTTGGTGCTAGTTGCTTCTATCACCTGGCTGACGACTGGAACGTCTAGTGAGCAAAGCAAGTAATTAGCTGGGTCATAGCGGAAGCTGTCTTCGCCCATTTGTACAACTTTTGCACCCTGGGCAATTATGCATATAGAAGGATTGTATTGTCCGTGCGTGGGCAGTGTCTGATCGAAAAACTTGTAGAAATTTAGCCCTTCAGCTATTTTGTTTTGACCTTCAAGCACGCAACTTTGCGCTAGCCTCGCTACTAACTCTTGCCTGTTTTCGGCATCTCTCTGGTCGTTTTTAGTGCTCAAATGGGGCTCCTAAGGGTTTGTAGAATTGTCCAATGATCCTGTAATTTTGTTATACCATACCAGGCTTAATAGGGCTAAGATTAAACTGTGAGACGGGGCGGCTTGGAGTTTTATTCAAGCGGTCGAGGAGTGCTTATGCAAAAACGCAATTTATCAAATTTAGAAGTTTCAGCCATCGGACTTGGCTGCATGGGAATGAGTTTCAGCTATGGGCCTGCCAAAGACAAGAATGAAATGATTTCGCTTTTGAGGAAGTCTATCGAGTTAGGCGTCACATTTTTCGATACTGCCGAAGTCTATGGACCGTTTGTTAACGAAGAGTTGCTTGGCGAGGCTTTAGAGCCTTATAAAGATAAAGTTGTGATTGCCACCAAATTTGGTTTTGAGCTTGATCCTACAGGTAAAGCCAAATGGGTTGGACTAACATCCAAACCAGTCGATATAAAGAAAGCGGTTGAGGGCTCGCTCAAGCGTCTGCGGGTGGAAGCAATTGATTTGTTGTACCAGCACAGAGTAGACCCGTCGGTGCCTATTGAAGATGTTGCAGGAGCGGTTAAAGAGCTAATTCAGTCAGGTAAAGTCAAGCATTTTGGTTTGTCTGAAGCTAGCTCTGACACCATTCGTCGAGCACACTGTGTTCAGCCTGTTACTGCAGTACAAAGCGAATATTCAATCTGGTGGCGTCGTCCAGAAGAATCTGTAATTTCCACACTAGAAGAATTGGGCATTGGATTTGTTCCATATAGTCCGCTAGGTAGAGGATTTCTTACAGGAAAAATTGAAGCAAACGCTAGTTTTGATTCGACCGATTTTAGAAGCACATTGCCTCGTTTTGCGCCTGAAGCACTCAGTGCCAATCAAGAAGTGGTGCGCTTACTTGAAGATATGGCTAAGAAGAAAAATGCTATGCCAGGTCAAATTGCTCTAGCTTGGATTTTGGCGCAAAAACCATGGATGGTGCCAATTCCAGGTACAACCAAATTGAATCGATTAGAAGAAAACATCGGTGCTGCACAAGTTGAGCTTAGCACTAAAGATTTAAACGAAATTGAAGAAGCTTACTCTAAAGTAAAAGTACTCGGAGAGCGTTATCCAGAACATATTGAAGCAATGACCGGAAAATAGATTTGGGAGACTATAATGATTAAGACAGCAATTAAAACTAAAGCATATGCCGCCACCGCTCATGGTGAAGAGCTAAAACCGCTTGAAATTCAACGTCGCGATCCAGGACCCAACGATGTTTTGATTAATATCAAATTTTGTGGTGTCTGTCATTCAGATGTGCACCAAATCAAAGACGAGTGGAGCAATAGCAAATATCCAATGGTTCCTGGACATGAAATTGTCGGAATCGTAGATAAAGTAGGTGATAAAGTATCCAAGTTCAAAACCGGAGACAGAGTCGGCGTAGGCTGTATGGTGGACTCGTGTCGCGAGTGTGATTCTTGCAAAAACGACTTAGAGCAGTATTGCGAAAAGCGAATGGTGCTCACATACAACGACATCGAATTAGATGACATAACTCCAACTTACGGCGGATACTCTGAGTTCATTACAGTGGATGAACATTTTGTCGTAAGTATTCCTGATAATTTGCCTTTAGACAAAACGGCACCATTACTGTGCGCTGGCATCACCACTTATTCGCCTTTAGTTCATTGGGGTGCTGGTCCTGGCAAATCTGTCGCTGTTGTGGGTCTTGGTGGACTGGGACATATGGCAGTGAAACTGGCTCATGCTCTGGGTGCCGAAGTTACTGTAATTAGCCGCAGCTATAACAAAAAGACTGACGCAGAAGCTATGGGTGCAAAACACTATGTTGCCACTTCTGATTTTGAAGCAGCGAATAAAGCGCAGAACAAGTTTGATCTGATTATCAATACGGTTTCTTCTGCCGCTGACATGAATACTTATTTGGGTATGTTAAAGCGTGATGGCACCATGGTTCTAGTGGGCGCTCCAAGCGACGAATTGCCCATACAAGCATTCAGTATAATTCCTCATCGAAAATCATTATCGGGCTCTACCATTGGTGGCATACGTGAAACTCAAGAAATGCTCGATTTTTGCGGCAAGCACGACATAACGTCAGACATCGAAGTTATTCCAATTAATGTTATTAACGATGCATACGAACGTTTGCTCAAAAGCGATGTGCGTTATCGTTTTGTAATTGATATTGATTCGCTCAAATAAATCAGGTCGCTAAAGAGTTAGAACTCGGTTTGATTTTGAATACTTTGCCTGCAATGCGTTGCTGTAAGATGTTCAAACGGACCGAGTTTTCTCTTACTTTGTTGACTAACTCAGTTGTATTTACTGTTTTGTAAGTCGAACTGCAATCTGAGCAAATTGCAATCAGTTCTTTAATTTCATTTTGGCATGCTTGAAATAAAGCATCGCCGTATTTAGACTCCAAGCGCGTCAGTGTGTTGAACTGATTAATAAATAGATTAATCTGGTTGCCCACTTCAATCTGTATATCAGAAGGTAAAGCAGTTTCGCACGTTGAGCGAAGCGTGTCTATTTTAGTTTTAAATTGATCTAGAATCGATTCCATAATTGTTGTAAGTATCCCACATGTGTCGGGTTAAAATGTAACAATGGAACGCCTGCCAATTAACGATGTCATCCCCGAAATAGTCTCTGCTGTGTCGCGACATAGCGCGGTTATAGTGGTTGCAGAACCTGGTGCGGGGAAGACTACTCGCGTGCCGCCAGCACTTTTGGAACAGATTGCCAGTTCTTCATCGAATGGACAAATAATATTGCTTCAACCAAGACGTATTGCAGCGCGTGCTGCTGCTTTTCGCATTTCAGACGAAATGGGAACAACGCTTGGAGATGAAGTCGGTTTTCAAGTAAGACACGAAACACGTGCTTCAAGCAAAACCAAAATTCTAGTTTGTACCGAAGGTGTATTTTTGCGCAAGTTGCAAGAAGATCCCACACTTTCTAAAATGTCGGTAATAATTTTCGACGAATTTCACGAGCGAAACTTAGATAGTGACCTGGCTCTAGCTCTTGTTCGCCAGGTGCAGTCTGAGCTTCGACCCGATTTAAAAATAGTGGTAATGTCAGCCACGCTTGAGGCAGAGCCCGTAAGCCAGTTTTTGTCTGATTGTCCGGTGGTCAAAAGTGCGGGGCGCAATTACCCTGTTGAAATAAAATATTTGACCCATCAAGACAAAAAAAGTTTAGAACACAAAGTTGTAGATGCAATAAAGTTTTGCGCGCAATCTTCATCGCAACACATACTCGCTTTTTTGCCTGGCGTGCGAGAAATCAAAAAGACTCAAGAATTACTTGATACTTTCGCATCAGAGCACAATTTAGTAATTATGCCTCTTTATGGCGAAATGCCACTTGAAGAACAAAACAGTGTGTTGCACCAATCTACAAAACGTAAAGTGGTGTTGGCAACGAATGTGGCAGAGACATCGCTCACCATAGATGGTATTACTGCTGTAGTGGATAGTGGCATGGCTCGTGTGAATAGACTTGATTCACGCTTGGGTTTAAACAGTCTACAACTGGAAAGAATTTCCAAAGCTTCTGCCGACCAGCGAGCTGGACGGGCCGGTCGTACTCAAAACGGTATGTGCTTTAGACTCTGGACAGAGCGCGAGCAGCAGGCGATGGCACCATTCAATAGTCCGGAAATAGAGCGAGTCGAGTTATCCTCTTGCGTTTTGCAATTGATGAATTGGGGCGAAAGAGATATTGAGTCATTTAAATGGTTTTGTCCACCACCTCGAAATAGCCTCATGCACTCGCTTGAATTGCTTGAGCGCATCGATGCCACCAATGATGGAGCGCTTACACAAGAAGGACGATTGATGGCGAAACTGCCACTGCAACCACGCCTTGCTCGATTATTGATAGAAGGCACGCGCCAGGGACATGCAAAAACTGCAGCAGTCTGTGCAGCTCTTCTGGCTTTTAGAGACCCAATAAAACGTAAAGACAAAGACTCATTCAATCGCGGTCCACTGCAGAAATCAAACTCAGATGTTCTGGATCGAGTCTACATGCTTGCGCAATATCAAGAGACTGGAATTAAAGAATCTTATCTAGGCGAATTGTCTTTGCCGGTGAGCAAACAAATTTTGTTCGACGCAAAACAGTTGCTTAGGCTTGTTAAATCGTTAGAGAAAGAAATTAATCCAGTTTCTCAACCTGTAAGCGAAGACGAAGCTTTGATGCGCGCTTTAATGACCGCATATAGCGATCGGGTTTGTCGCAGGCGTGAGCCCGCTAAAAGCACTGCCCTCATGCTTGGTGGCAGAGGCGTAAAACTAGCCGAAGAAAGTGCTGTGACTCAAGCGGAATTTTTCGTCGCAGTTGAACTAGTCGAAACTGGTAGGTCTGACGCTTTAGTTCGCCAAGCTTCAGCAATCGAACCTTCCTGGTTGGCTCAGAATCATGTCACAACCTCTATTGACGCGACATTCGATCCAGCTCGATCCAGAGTGGTGGCATTCAAACGTACAAAATTTTTTGATTTACTTATCGACGAATCAATTGTATCTTTGCCTAAAGACCAAGATGTCGGAGCCATTTTCGCCAAGGGGTTAATCGATAATAAAATTGATTTAAGTGCCCTGGTTGATGATGATAGTAAACAATTACTTGCTCGAATTGATTGCTTGAGCAAAGCAATGCCAGAGTTGAATTTACCTCAATTGCCCTCCAAGCCATGGCTTGAATTTTTAGATGAATGGTGTAGTGGACTTTCTAGTCTCGATGATCTAAAGGCTCGTTCGTTGTCTTCAATTATTCAAGGGCGATTTACATATGCTCAAATGAACCTTCTTGACAAAGAGGCGCCAATGAGAATGCTTGTTCCAAGCGGAAGCCAAATAAAATTGATTTACGAAGTTGGCAAACCGCCTGTGCTTGCAGCTCGTATTCAAGAATTGTTTGGTATGAAAGAGACTCCTCGAATTGCTCAATTGCGAGTTGCGGTTCTGGTGCATCTGCTTGCGCCAAATTTTAGAGTGCAACAAATTACGCCTGATTTAGGTAGTTTCTGGAGAAATACTTATGGTCAAGTTCGCAAAGACTTGAAAGCACGTTATCCAAAACACTCATGGCCCGAAGATCCGCTCACTGCAGAGGCTATGCGTGGAGCCAAACGCCGAGACGTCTAATTGTCGATGCGATTTTCTTTATTCGAGTCACTGCTTGGAGCGTCATCTTCAAACGTTATGGTTTTTTTGATGCACCAATGTGGTTCGAGTCTGGCATAAGTAACCACATTTTCACTGCCGCCTGTTTCTTTTTGTGCATCTGTATCTGGAACTACTTTAAAATCGTCGTCATTGTCAAAATAGTGGATGTTTTTTGTAAGATAAATGAATTTACCTGTAGGAGCGTCGTCGTAGGTACTATCTTCGAAAATGCCGAATCTGAAACCATTGGCTTCTGATTTTGATATGGGATTTGGGTTCGCCTCAGCTTTTTGTTCTTCGTAGTCGCTGCCGATATCTTGTATTTTGCATGATTTCAAAAGGTCTAAATATTTGAAAAATCTTTCTCTGGAAATTATCTTGTCGGGAGGGAATTCACCCATTCTGTAAGGATAGAAGGTCATTGAAAAGTTCTTGTCGTTGTGAAAAATCCAATTCTTATTGAAGGTGCTGATTTTGTCTTCATGAGCCATTATTGCTAATTGATGGAATTCTTTTTTGTGTTTATTGAATAAATCTCTCAACTCCTGGTCTTTGGGACAGGACTCGAAATAGGGCTTATCTACTTCAAAGACGCTTTGAAAGTAAGAAACTTTTTCTGTGAAATCTTCAGTTCCGACTAATATCGTAGCGACGATTAAAGCGCACAGGGTCAGTGCACCTAAAACACCTACTACAATAATTATGTGGCTTTTTTTCACGTTGTTTTTTTAGTTCCTGATTGATTTTCAGATGATCAATTTATTCCCTCTTGCCAGCTTGATATAATCAAGCTGTCGTGGCTTCAATTCTTAGATTAAATACTGCAATTTTGTCAAAACTATCGAAGTTTGCTCTTCTTTTGGCAACCTGCTTTTTTGTAGGCAACGCCTTGACACCGGCGTACTGTCAAGATGAATCTCGCTTTGAGTTTTTCCCTTGGGAATCCTGTCTGTTGCTAACTATTGAAAGAATTGAACAATCTGGCAAGGACCGCATTTATCACGCGACCATCGCCGACGTTTTGCAAGGCCGTTTCTTAAAACGTAATCCGATATCGGTTTACGTTTCAAGTTTGGGTAGTGGGGGTGAAAGCCCGTTGGAGCGCCGTTTTGTGGTGGGTCAGACCGTGCTGGTGGCATTCAATAGTTTGCCTCCAAACCGCTTCAGAAAGCATCTTAAAATTTATAATGAATACTTCCCGCTTGGCGATAAAGATCAGAATCAAGGCGAAATAGACAAGCTCAAGGCTAGGTTGACGAATTCTTTGTTTCCATACAGGGCTTGTGTAGATGCGACCATCACCAAGAATAAATTTGTCAAAAAGGGTTGTGAAGCTTGTCATCCAGGCAGAATAGACATCGAAGCAACCATTAATGAAGTCTATATGCCTGATGCTCTAAGTCAGGCTGAACCCGAAGCTCTCGTGCAAGAAAAAACAATTCCAAAGACATTTCACGCCAGTTTGCGGAAAGGTCAGAAGCTCAAGGCATTTTTCTACGAAGATTTCGCCAGACCACTAAAGAAAGGTCAGCGCTACATCTGGAAATTCAATCCTGTATATCATGACGAGAAGGATCCAGAGCGCATTTTTTTAGGATTGAATGGTGGCACATTTAGTGCCGCAAATGAATTTAGTGATAGCCAGATTCAAGAGTTGAAAGCCCAACCAGAGCGATTTGGCGAATATTTAATCGAAACTAAAAAGCACATGCAAGCTCAAATAGAAAAAAGTTGGACAAAAGAGCAGATAGGCACTTACGTGAGTAAATCAGAACTGCGATACATTCCGCGAACACAAGGAGTGGTAGTCACCGAAGGCAATGTGATTTCGGGGCAGTTGTTTGAATCGGATCAAGATAAATTAGGAAAGGTTCTCTGGTTCTCCGGGCTCATAGAGGGCAAACCATGTGGCGAATATCAACTACAGGTGCATAAAGGTGGAGCCAATTTTTGGGTCCTGGACTCTGGATACTTCTGTAATCCTATGCATAGGTCAGAAATAAGTTTCTTTCAGAAATTTTTCAAAGACATTTTAGTTAAATGCGGCATCACATACTCTCGTGTAAATAATCTGAAGGAAAACAAAGAACTCATGCCAGGGCGAGATGAGTTGGTTTTGCAATTGAATGAGCAAAATCAGATAGAAAAAATCAAATTCCGATTGCTCAATGAAAAATTGCTCGAAGCTAAAGTTGACAAAGAAATGAATCTGTCTGATTTTAGAATCGATGATGCACCAAGCCAAATATGGCAAGATGCTTACAGTCAAAGGATAGACAATATGAATAAAGTCTGGCAGGAGACTTTGAATTTTGAAAAATGGTAGCTCAAGTCAAAAACTCGGATGAAAAAATTTAAGTCAGAGTGCGTGGGGGCCTTTTAAAAGCTGGGAGTCTGCTTGCTGAATTAAATTGAAAAACATTGTCGGTGCTTTGGATGCCTCCAGGACCTTGAGCCGATTGAGCTGCTTTAGCCATTCGCGCCATTTGATTTTCAATAGGTGAAAAATCGTCAAAACAAATTTCTTCAAGCGTTTCATTTGGTAGTTCGTCACTGTATTGTTCGACAAACTGCATCGGGTTTATTTCGGGCTGGAATTTAAAAGTTGTATCTTCGTTGTCTGCCGGAGCAGTATTCAAAGGGGTTTTTACTTCATCAAGAAGTGGAGGCAGCATAGGAGTTGCGTAATTGACAGTCCAATCTGTACTTATGTCTTGAGTGATAGGCGGGGTATAAACCGGCTCTTTGTTTCGGTCAGCCAAATTTGTCGAAGCCCAGTTCGTTTGCGATGGCTGCGGCTGTGCGCGAGTTGCAATATTCATATGATCGAGGCTCTGACTGCGAATACCGTCTATAGCCGCGTAGGGGTCATAACGTCCCTGCTGCAATTCGTTTATTAGTTTGTGGGCAGGCAAATTGGTATAGCTTTGACGCACTCCAAACCAGCGGGTTTTTCCGTCGGTTTCGTTGGGTGCTGAAGTCAAACGCCTGGTTGCAAGCAGATCGTTCTCGGTCGTGCGCGGGGCTTGCTCAGGAACTTGTAAGTCTTCCTGGGTTTTCCGTTTGCCAGAAAACCAGGGATTGGATGATCCCGTGTCATTATTCATTGAAATTTTCCCAGTTTCATACGCCTGGAGCCATGATAAAACCAAGCAAGGAGGTAGTCAAGCTAATTTAACTTACCCAAACCTATTAGGAGGAGACGGGAAAGCCTCGGTCGCGCATCAGGGCATTTGTGTCCACGTCGCGTCCTCTGAAATTGCGGAAAGCAACATCAGGCGCTATCGAATTCCCGACACTAAATATAGTGTCACGAAAACGGTCGCAGGTTTTGCGATCGTACAGACCACCAGCTTCTTGGAATGCTTCGGTTGCATCAGCAGACATAGTATCCGCCCAGATGTAAACGTAATAACCAGCCGAGTAACCATCGTCTGAGAAAATATGTCCAAACTGTGTTGGTCTGTGACGCATTACAATCTCGGTTGGGCAGCCAATCTCAGCCATTGTTTTCTTCTCGAAATCGCTTGCGTCGATGTTGGAGTCTGGAGTTGATGCCAGGTGTATCTTCATGTCGTAAAGTGCTGAGGCAAGATATTCGACAGTGATGAAGCCTGAATTGAATGTTTTTGCCTTGCGAATTTTTTCAATTAAAGCATCAGGCATCGGCTCACCGGTCTTGTGATGAAGAGCATATTTTTTCAATACTTCATTAGTCATAAGCCACCGTTCGTTCACTTGCGATGGAAACTCAACAAAGTCGCGTTTAACCGCAGTGCCTGCTAGGCTTGGGTAAGTGACATTTGACTGTAAACCGTGCAAGGCGTGACCAAACTCGTGGAACATTGTATTTGCATCATCCCACGAGATGAGAGTGGGCTCGCCTGGCTTACCTTTGACGAAATTGGAGTTGTTTGAAACTATGGGTGTGACGTCTTTGTCGAAGCGCTCCTGAGTGCGATATTCATTCATCCAGGCGCCCGAGCGTTTGCCTTCGCGAGCATAGGGATCGAAATACCACATGCCGATTTGCTTGCCGTTGCGTAATACTTGGTAGACGGTGACGTCTGGATGCACCACAGGCAGTCCATCGATTTTTTTCATTTGCACGCCGAAAACCTTATCTGCGGCGTAGAACATGCCCTCTAGAATTTTATCGAGTTGCAAATATTCTTTGACAACATTTTGGTCTATATCATATTTTTCGTTGCGCACTTTCTCCGCGTAGAAGCGATAATCCCAGGGCTCAATTTTGATTTTGGCGCCCTCTTTGTCCGCGATAGCTTGCATGTCAGCCACTTCTTCTTTGACGCGATTAGTAGCAGCCTTCCAAACTTTGAGCATGAGGTCCATGGCCGCTTCTGGGGTCTTAGCCATGTTGTTGTCTAGAATCCAGTGAGCATGCGTTTTATAGCCTAGAATTTTGGCGCGTTCGGCTCTCAATTTGAGTATTTCGCTTATTGTGGCTTTGTTATTGTGCGCGTTTTCATTGTCACCGCGATTGGTCCACATACGCCAGCCTTTTTCACGCAAATCGCGTCTTTTAGAAAAGGTCAAAAATGGTTCCATTGCAGAGCGTGTGTTAGCGATGCACCATTTGCCTTTTTTGCCTTTGCTCTCCCCTTGAGCCGCTGCTGCTGCTTTGATGCTTTCTGGTAGTCCTTGCAAATCCTCTTCTGAATCCAGATCCAGTGTGTAATCTTCTTCGTCTGCCAGTTGATTCTGGCTGAATTTGGTAAACAAAGCAGCCAGACGTTCGTTTATTTCACCAAGACGTGCTTTTTTCTTCTGATCAAGACCAGCACCCTGACGCGTGAACTGTCTGTAATAGACATCAACTAAACGTTCTTGCTCTGGAGTCAAACCAGAATTTTGGCGAGCTTCATATACAGCTTTTATGCGCTGGAAAAGCGGGTCGTTTTGAATTATTTCGTCGTCGAACTTGGCCATGATTGGACGCATCTGGGATTCTATGGCCTGCATTTTTTTGTCGTTCATGGTCGATGTATAAATATCAAAGAAACGGACTGAATTATTAAATGGTCTGCCCGCGTCTTCAAGTGCGACTATAGTGTTTTTAAAATCAGCTTTGTCATTCGCTTGAGCAATCGCTTTTATTTGCTCTCGCTTGAGATCCATGCCTTTCATCATTGCCGCTTTCAAGTCGACGGTCTTGGCAAGATCGAAACGTGGATAACCGTTATGGTCGCCTGTCCAGGTTTCCAACAGCGGACCAAGCGACTCAGTTGCCAGAGCCTGCTTTATATTCATGATAAATGCTTCTCCCAGTGCGGCTATGTAAATTGCGTTCTTTAGAAAAGTTCTTCTCTTCATTAATTTCAGACCTCGAAATCATGAAACGACGGGATTTGTAGAGCGTCAATTATACGAATTTAGAGTGCAAAAATGTTACTCTATTCGTTGTCATTTACTCGTCAGTAATTCAACCGATTAATGCTTGCCTGGCGCAAACTATTTTTAACTCTGACATTTGCATCAAGTTATATGCTTGGCGTCGCCATGCCTTCTT
>JACCDG010385179.1_pt1 | contig 15861 bp, 13 predicted proteins | sample 7442471 | NCBI WGS metagenome assembly JACCDG01 (sample SAMN15323444, study PRJNA562643) | freshwater metagenome | isolation source: river surface water | place: USA:Blue River Watershed | collected 2017-08-17 | reverse complement strand
TGGATGTATAATAATGTGAGACCACATATGGCAAATGGTGGCATACCACCAGTATTTAAGAAGTAATTATTTAAGCCGTAAATAATCTATACTTTTAAATTGCTCTAAAAATGGGAGTATTACCCATTGACTGGGTACTGAAGCCTATGGCAGCATATAAAAATACTGCTGACATGATATCAATTATAACAAACGAATCAGCTAGTTACCCTTTTATCCCCAATTACCTAACTCCCTCGGTTACCCAACCGTCACTAGCTGCGCTGATATATTTACCAGACAATTTTACTATTGACTATGGAATTGCATTTCAATGGACAGGACTGTCTGAGGTATGGACAATGTATCCACCAGCATCTGCCACGAATACTGAATTATGCTCTACTCTAAATGGAACAACCACGACCTATTGGGATAATAGCTCCAATATAGGCACTGGCAACGTTGGTAACCAGTTTTCAAATTCACCATTAGCACCAGGATTTTCTTCTCCGACTCTGACATTAACACAAATTACCACGGGTAATCGCTCATGCGCCGAGAGTGCATTAGTTAGTGTTTCTTCAACTTGGATTAATGGTTTAATCTGCGTTCAGCAATAGTTTTAACGAAACCAAGGCTGTTTTGATTAAAATACCACGCGCTAAGGCGTGGTATTTTAATGGTTTGCTACGCAGTTTCGCGTAACTTATGTAGATTATTTAATTGTAAGATCCCATTTAGAGTAAGTACCTGCCACCCCCCAATATACCTCTGTTGGACCATTCTGAAATTTAAACCGACCTAAAGTTCCAACGCTTCGCTTAATTGTACAATCATTGGTCATACATTGTGTTGCGGCGTTCATCACCACTGCACCACCCATATACTCTGTCAACCAAGTTCTCACGGCAAAGACATAATTAAAACCGTCTGTGTAAGTGAAGCGCATAAAGGTAAAAAATACACTACTACCAATTTTACTAAAATCACTTTGCGGGTAGCTTAAACGATAGCCATTTGAACCATAGTAAGTAAATATTTCTCTTTGTCCTTCGGCAAAACCATTATTATGAGAAATCATACTATTCTTGTTATAGTTTACATCAGGAGAAAATCCAAATGCACTTACGCTGAAATCAGGAGTGCTACCGTCTACAAAAAAATTAGACTTATAAATAGGATTATCAGGATCTGAGGTGACACCATTATCATGTTCAGCCCAAGGAAACGCATTATTGTCACGATAATCAGCACCGCCCGCAGTAAAGAAGCGCTCTGGGACAGGCACACCCATAACATTAACTATCTTATCATCAACTTTATTGTTAGCATAGTCAATAGTGCTGCCATCTCGAGTTGGCTGTTGATAAGCGTACTTAGATTTCGTTACAGAAGCTTTCATAGTTGCCTGAGGATATTCAACTGTTAGATAGCGTTTATCAGGAGCAGTATACCAACCAGTTAATTTAAAACCTTTAGCCTCTAAGTTCTTTGCCAGAGAATATACGTTTTCAGTAGGTTTAATTAGACCGATAATCGCTTTGCTCGGTGCCATATTTTGAACATTATCTACCCAATCAGTAAATCTTTTAGGTGGAATTATAGTTATTACCTGCTTATTTGGACGTTTATCCATAGCGTATACTTTAGATACATCATTATAAGCATATTCAACCTGTTTTTCAAGAATCATATTTCGAGTGTACATCATCAGTGAAGTAGCATTACAGGTATTTCTGATATCAAATACGTTTCCAGAAATAACGTTAGCATTATTACATAGATCGCTTATTCCAGCTGTCGAAAAATTCCCTGCTGCGGCTAAGTCTACGACTGCTTGCGCTTCACTATTAGTTTGATATAAATTTGCAAGAGCATCTACTAATTCAGGATTCTTTTTAATGGCTTCGTCGAAACCACCTTTAAATGAATTTACTAAATCAGTTATCGAATTATGCTGTTTACCATCACCACCAACTCCCTTTGCTAAGGCAAATTGATATTGATCAAGCCAAGGACCAAATTGATCATCCAATTTAGACACTTCAGCTTGCTGCTTACCCAATTCTTTTTTGTTATAATGTTGCTCAAACGACTTAAGCTGTTCTTCTAATTGAGAAAGCTGAGTTTTTATATTGTCTAATTTTACATTGACTTTAGCAAACTGGTCTGCCATATATGACTTAATACCAGCATCACTACTTGGACATGAAGCATCTCTAGCTGTAGTGGCAGCAATTTTAAGTGTATCCCCAAGGAAAGGTATCATCCCCAGTCCATCCATCGCGGTTCTCAACGTATCCGAACACAGCGGACTTTCTTTCGGTTCTTCTGCCTGAGTTGCTGCCCCTGCACTAAATGCAACACACGTCAGCAGTGTCACCATGATCGTTTTAAGTTTATTAATGCTACTCATAATTTGATAGTCCTATAAAATTTAGTTTCAGCAAAATTGCCTGATCTCAAGATAAAATTTAGAGACGGTTAATTTTGATTATTTATTAATACAATAACACTTCTCTGATTGCTACATTTTGTTATTAGCCGGTTTACTCTCAATTAAGCGCGCCGAATCAGGATTTGCAGGAATATCCTTATTTTTGGCAAATTGGTCAGCCAAAGTTTTTATCACTTTAGCTTCTTGCGCCGTATTATCCTTTGAATTACCCATTAAGTCGAGGTAATAATCAGCCAATTCTTGATCAGGCGTGGCTTTAAGTGTTGTAGTAACAATATCATTATCAACCGTTTGTTCCGTAACTTTAGGATTAACTGCACGAATTTTACTTAAAACGTACACACCCAAGTCATCCATACTAGCACCAATATTATACACTGGCGATTTCGCCGAAATATTATCTACCATATGCGCAGAGACCAGATTATTTTTACTATCATAGAAGAAAAAAGTATTACCTTTTGTCACAAAGCTTCGTGTTACATGAAGCCAGCATACCGCACCTACTGCACAGGTTCTTCCTTTGGTGCTGGTATAAAGTACCTTACCAGTTTTATCTTTTAACACAGCAGAAGTTAATATGCTCTTGGTATTATTAACTACAGCAACACTAAGTTTTTTCGCTGTTTGTGAAGACTTAGATACATCTGCAGCGCCGTTACCTTTAGTATTGATATTACCATCATCCCCTGCTGATTTCCAAGAGTCCCACCATGCAGCATGAGCACTAAATGCAACACACGTCAGTAGCGTCACCATTATTGTTTTAGATTTATTAAAGTTACTCATAACTTGATAGTCCTATAAAAATTTAATTTCAGCAAAATTACCTATTCTCAATATAAGATTATAGGTGATTAATTTATTTATAACAATAGATGATTTTGTCTATTCACTAATTAAATACATAATTCCACGCCGCTGCTGCAGCACTAGACAAACATTTCAACTGATGATAGCTTTTGCTCTGAGCATCATACTCATTGACAATCAAGCTGCCATCTGTTCCTTTCACAACCTTATACATCGGCGGAAAAGAAACTGTATTTTGCACCAAGTTTGCAGTTGCTTCAACATCAGGCATCACTTTCTTCATTTCTGCATTATTAATCGCAAGATTGGCATTTTTGCTAACATAGGCATTGTATATTTGGTCAACTGATTGCTGAACCACGTTTAATGCCCTCAACTTATTATCTTTATTTGCCGGAGTATAAAAATTTTCATCACCAGTACCAAACCAAGTTTCACCTTTTCCGTTTACTAAAGTTAATCCCGTAGTACCATCCTGATCATGCATTAATTTAGTCAAAAATGAAGCTGGTCCTTGTCCTAAGTTTGCACAGTAATTAACGATCTCTACTCGTGGGGTACGCGAATGCCCCGTAGCAAATAAATCCGTGAGAAAATGATCTGCATAACCTTCCACAAAATAAGCATATTTAAGTTCTTCAACATTAGTTGCCCTACTTGCATACTCAAGCGCTAATGTGTGCCCAGTAAGGTATGATTTAACTGCATTATCACCGAAATGATCATAATTATACTGAGCTAGCTTTAAATAAAGCCCCGACTTTAAAAGCGCGCCAACAGCCCCACCCCAGCCTCCAGTAGCTTTATTATATTCATAATTATACTTATCAGGTACAACTAGGGTTGAACCAGTATCAATAAATTTTTTTACATCGGTAGTAACGTTACTATAAACAGTCAAAACTGCTGGAATATAATCCTTATATTTATCAAATGCAGCCAAATTAATTTGAAAGGTACTCTCTGGATTCAGCGAAGAACCAATAATTTGTCCGGGCTCACCAATAAGATCTCCACCTAACCAAAAAATATCAGCAAAGCTCAAATTCATTTGACCGTAAGAAGTTTGAAGCGATTTCACAGTTAATTTATTGCCATAGATTTTATCAACCCCACCTTGATCAGAAGGTACACTCAAAATAGCATACGCACCTAAATCAAAATGCTCTGGGCTATCAAATTGTAACTCATGACCTATTTGTAACTGATTTTGTACTTGGTTATCAGCCATGATATAAGCCAACGGATTTAATAAAACGGCCATAACTGATAGTTGTAAAAGAGATCTTTTTAATTTCATGATAAATTATTCCTGACAGATTCTAGTTAATAACATAAAGCTGACTACCGTTAGCTAAACTATGTGAGATGAAATATAATTTACCAGTATATTTATCTACATCAAGATTGATTAGTTGACTACCCATTGTTAAGGAATTAACTCCAACTTTGCAATCCCAGCCAGTATTTACATCTGCGGTATCACTAATGCTACAAAGCGCTAAATGTGGAGTTTGGCTGCTTCCTGTGCGGTGTATTGCCAAAATATAGATGATATGGTTATAAATCGTAAATTTGGGCATTGCTTCAAAACCCTTATTTGCCAAAGCCACAAAATCTTCACCAATTTGAGCTCGATTCTTATTGTCCAATGATACTCGAACTAAGCCATTATCGTTATCATTTATTGCAATCATCCAATTTTTACTAATAGCAAATGAGTCTTGCCATGACAATAATAGCTGACTATCCTTAAATAGCTCTTTGCTGCCACTCTCAGAAAAGCCGACCAAATTACCCGCGTAGTTAGCATAAACTACTCCATCAGAAAAGCTTGCAGACTTGAGAGCAAATTGCGCGGAAGATTCTGAGGATACCAAGAAATTCCCAACGCTATCAAATGACGTTGTTGCAGCAGGTTTATATTTGAGCCACGTATAATTATATGAGTTTCCACTCAAATATGCCACTGGTACATATAATATAGAATCATCTTGATTCACCGTCATATCGCCGATCAATGAATATTGATGATCTGTCGGCATTGTCAGATATACTGCCTGATAATTATCAGAACTGCTTGCATTTTTACTAATTTCGGCATAACCAAAAGTACTCTCATCCTGATCTGCAAGTGAAAGATAGACCTTATCACCACTAACAAATAGATTATTAACGCTGTAATCAGGATTAAGCGCGACTCCAACTTTTGCGTAGTTAAAGCTTGGATATTGTGTCTCTGCTGTTTGATTGCTACTATTTGCCGCACCATTACAAGCGCATAACAAAGCACTTATCACGATTGCGATAGCTGAACCTTGAAAGAATTTTATTTTAATCATCATATTTTATCCTTGTGTAATATGGAGCGCAGACTACTGAGCAGCTTATAGAGAGAAAATAATATCACTCATTAATTACGTTTACTCTATAACTACAGATTATAGGCTTTAATTGATTTTTCCACAATAGATACTTTTGTCTACTGCAGCGTAACAATATGATATATTTTAATTTTAACTCGAGATAGCTTATTTATCTTTAGCAAAGTCGTTGCATTTACAAACATAAAGCCCTCAGTTTTTAATCTGTGGGCTTTATTAACTAAATAAAGAAACAAGTTGGTTCTTTCTTACTATTAGCAGTTATGGCAAAAATTGCTCCATCATAGCCACTGCTCCAGTCTAAAAGTTTTTATTTGTTGAGAAAATTTTTAGCATAGTATCGGTTGAGTTATGGACAACCAAAATATCGTAAAACCATGCCATTAATTTCCGGTACCTGAAATTAGCGTTTGATATTCATCATTTTTATTCGCTGCATCGACTCCGTTATTATTTAGAATAGATGGAGGTATTAGTTTAACCTCTGCACCTGAGCCCCACTTTAAAGTAGTATTAGATACGCGATGGCAGGTGGAGTCAATACATCCAACCCCTAAAGCTTGAACTGCTCGCTTATTGCTATCATACCCCATGCTCATTTTAATTGCGAACCAGTGATTACGATAGCTTGCTAAATTATAAAAAAAGGTTACCGGATTTTCGTGTCTTCCATTATACCTACCATCTTTTACCGCAACCTCTTTACCAAATCGCACATTGTAAATCATCTCACCATTCATTAAGTAAGGTCTATACACTTGGCTTCGTCTTAAATGTGCTGGATTGTCACCCTTATTACCATCATAATATTCAACTCCTAATATCCGAGTAGTCTGATTACCATTATCTTTTAATTCAAAGTCTCCTGCCACCCAGTCAAAACCACCACTGCCATAACCAGCTGGGCTAAACAATACCATATCTTTCTTATCCGTAGGATTCTTAACCCACCGAGGAGAAGTACCAACACCATCAACTAAACCATTTATATTTCCGTCTTTTATACTATCCTTAGAGCTTGTTTGCTCAGCGAAAGCTTTGATATCCGCAGAAGTTAACTGTTTCGTCGCAGTAGAAAAACTACCTATTGAGAGCTTTTGAGATGAAGTAGCATAGATTGTATGATATGCATAACGTACAATCTTAGTCCCATCTTTAACCGCAGGAAAGACTACATTGGTTGGTTTCCATGTTTCATTACCCAAATAGCAGTTTATGCCTAAATTAACTAAACCATATTTGTTCGGACTATCGCCAATTGAATTAAAAGTTAAACTAGTAACTTCACACTGTCTGTCAGAGATTGGGAGAGGGGCGCTTTCATCAATGCTACGTAAAAAAGTCTTATCACTTAATAGAAGTTGTTGGAAACCAAACCAGTCGTAATTTATTTGCATAACAACATCTGTCTCTGTAATAAATGGCAAATATGTTTCGGACACTTTATTCAAATTATTCAGATCAGCCTCATAAGCATTAAACAACATTTGCGCCGCTTTTTTAAAACCGGTTAGACCTTGATTTTGTGCAGGCATTGGATTTGTTGGGTCAGAAGAGGTAAATTGAAAATCTAAATTCCCCTTTACTCCATAGTAATAGGCAAGCTGAACTAGTTGCATATTATAAAGTTTTTGTAAGGCTGCTACCATCTGAAGCCTAATATCCATTATATTATAATTATAGGCGTTGATATACCCTATCATATCTTTACCATCTAAAAGTCCAAGTTCTGTAAGTTTAGCTAACAAATTTGTCTTAGTATTTTTAAATGAATTAACAGTGTTACCAGCATTATTCACATTTTTAATAAATTCATCTTGAAATTTATTGTAAAGATCTTTAGTGCTATCAGTATCATAAGTGAGCCCTTGCTTATTCTTGGCACCCTCAGGATCAATTAGGTTTGCATTGACAATACCAGCATCGACCAAAGTCTGATAGTCTTTATGAGTCTGTACATAATTATATATTTTGTCCAAATCGGTAGAATTCAAATCTCCATAAATTTTCCCAGTTTCAAATTTAGTATCTCTTTCACCAATTGGTTTCAATCCCGTGTGAATAGCTGTTAATTTAGTATTCAACCACTCTTTATCTTGATCAAGAATTAATGAACTTAAGAGATTTAAAGTATCATTTGAGAGCTTTAATTGCTCTTTTAGATTCTTATCAATATCAGCGAGCTTCTTATCAACTTGATCAAATCGATCATACATTTTTTGATTTGGATCACCCAAGAATGAGTTCAAAACACCCTTACCAACTGAAGTGCCCAAAGAGCTCGCCGCTGCTTTAACTCCCATCTGTAATAAGCTAACTACCGAAGTGACAGCTTGTGTACTCTTTTGCCCACTACTTTTTAAAACCATTCCACTTTCTTGAACTGGATATCCACCGTTGCCAGTAGTAGTTACATTACCATCATCACCGATACTATTCGATTCAGAAGGATTACACGCAGTCAATGTTAAGCCCAAAATAGCGCATAATAATATGTTTTTCTTCAATTTTGACTTCCTTGGAGCTTCTGCTCAAATATTAATTATAGTCGAACAAATAGAATTATAAAATAGCTCTTAAATTTTCACAATAGATGATTTTGTCTATTCCCAGTGATTAGTCTTACTCACTCAAATAAGAGCTATAAATACATCAATCAGGGAATACTAACAGCGCTTACATAATTATTATTAAAGGTTTCATCGCTTGTCCACTGCCCTTCAACATAATATAAACTACTTCCATCCGTAGTAATATAATCACACGAGAAATAGCCCGGTTGAGAAGAGTTGGTTAATACTTGCCAACTACTATTTGCATCTGAACCAGCTGGTAAATAAAGAAAGTCTGATTCAGCACAAGCGTATGCAGTATTTTCTACGTAAACTAAATCATTAATATAAACATTACTTTCCCCAAATTGCGTGCCTGTTGCTTTACTGCTAGTAATTGGTAAAGTATAAACCCCAGTTTGTGAAATCACAGAAAAGTCTGGCTGAACATTATTAGTTTGATACGTATAAAATAAATTTCCATTTTGATCAAAATCTTCTAGAACTGCAGGTCCTGGGGTAAAAAACTCAGCCGATGACTCAATACTGTTTGCACTAAGATTTATTGTATATAATGTTGATAAATTTGGATCTGCTAGATACAATTTACCTTGACGGTAAAGCAACTTACTAAATGACAATACAAAAGGGATATCAATATTTGAGCTTGTCCAAGTATTGCTGCTGGTTTGATATTTCAGCACAAAATTATCAGTTGAAGCAGGTTGGCTGCCTATTGCATAAATATTACCTTGATTATCACTAACAACCTGTGATGAAATCACAATATTATCTGGGGCAACTATATTACATTCGAGATTACCAGGTATATTTTTTACTGGTAGCTGACATAATGCACCTTGTGAATTAACACTGAATACAGCTTTAGTTACTGGATCATAAGCTAAACCACTTAACGTTGGAATAGTTGCACTGGTTAATTGATTACTTGAAGAGTTAACCGTTCCATTACATGCCGTTAAAACAGCCACAGAGAAAACTAAGCTTAATATCAAGTTAGTATTAAATTTATTTTGTTTCATGATTTGTTCTTTCAATATATTATTTTGTCGTATTAAATTGGATTTATTGATTTCATAAATTGTGCATCAAAAGAATCTAAGCCCAAAAATCCACCTTTACAAGTAAAACTTCTGGTAGAGCTAAACTTGCTGTCATTCGCTGAAGGTAAACATTTATACGTAAATAATCCAGATTTAATTACAAACTGATTTACATATTTTACTCCATTTTCTTCCGAATAAAACGCCTGAGACGTATCACTGGTTTTGTTTAGTTTGCCTTGGCTATCGGTAGAATAATTGGCAAATATTCCGGCAAATGAAACTGGCACCAAATAGTTTAAGGTATGACCATTTCTTGTGTAATACCAACTTTCATCAAACAAGTAGCCATATTTAACCTTATCAAAACCATAAATAGTTGGACTACTTTTAAAAGTATTGGTGATTTGAGTAACTATTGCCGGACAAGTATCAGCATAAGCATTAAAACAATCCTCCGCTTTACTATTAATATAGCTAACCCGATTATTTAGATTTTTAGCTTGACTCGCAATAAAAGACTTTACATCAGGCAAAATTGGTAAGGAATTTTGCTGATAGGTATTCAGAAAAGCAATCCGGTTTTTATAAATAGTTAACTGTTCTAAAATCGTATTTTGGGCAGTTTGTACAGCTTCAGATAATGATTGCGTACCTGGTACCGCGATTCCCAAAGATGCGTAAGAATTAAGCACTGGATTAAAGAAATAAAGGTTATTATAAATCATTCCACTATCATTTTTAACTTGGGGTGGAAGTGCTAGTGCATACCGATAAACTCCATCAATAATCGTCTGACAGTTTTGTACTGATTCCGAACTACAGAACGCCGTATTAAAATTACCAGTCTCTGGGTTAATAAAAATATTTTGCATGCTTTCTGGAGTTCCGCCATTTTGTAGTGCAGATACTGAAATGGTGGCGGTACTGCCCTGATTTTGAAGCTCTGCTTCAATTGATTGCAATATCGTTGGTAAAGATGCTCCTGATAAAGAGGCAGACTCTTGGAATTTATAAGTATCTAATTTAGATTTAAAATTTACTCCAACGTTAACAGCCAAGACTACTCCAGCTTTCAAACTACTCACGAATGAGTCGCCACAACTCGTAAAAAATCTATCTTGTCCAATATCTAAGAATTCTTGACCAATAGGACTAAGAAAGCTCCCATTTACTTTAGTAGGAATAAGCTTAGCATCTGTGGAATAAGTATAAAGGTAAACAAAATTTAGCGTATATTCACTATTTTTGGTAGATGCTACAAAGGAGGAATTAGCACTACCATTAAAAAAGGTAAATACCTCCAAGCTTTCTGCACTCAAGCCAAGATTCAGGGAAGCACTAATAGCAGAGTTATTTGCTTGAGAATTAAAGGTAAATCCAGCCTGAGGAGATGTACCAATAGTAGAATCCTGAGTATTCATGCAGATCAGTGAGCTGGTAGGCATACGGGTTGCATAAAGAGTTGGCGCACCTAGTACTGCCCAATTATCGCTCACGGAGGATTGCAAATTTTTATTTTTTACAGTTGTTTTCGCAGTTGAACTCGCAAAGACAGGGCTTGCTAAAAACCCCAAAAATGTAATCGTTAGCAGTAATTTTTTCTTTTCCATCATAGATTCCTTTTGATTGGTTATGTGTTTTAACACATCTAAGAAGGATTTTATAGGATTCTGATTACTTTAACAATAGATATTTTTGTCTATTCAAGCATACATCAAACCAATAACATACTGTAATAAATCAATAAATTCAAACAACAAATACATAACTTATATTAAACCGCAAGAATAATCTAGAATTAACGTATATTATCTGTTGCAATATAGATACATTAACCAGTTTGATGAAACGATAATACTATTAAGTTAGGTAATAATATATAGCGTATACTCGAAGTATTTGAACCTTGGACGCGAAGGATTGATGAAAAAGACGACGCCGTGTAGCTAGAACTACAGAACAAGTCTTTTTTGAAATTCGACAAAGTCTAAGATTCAAAGACGATGAGTATAGTTCAGAAAAATTAAGAACAGAAACAAAATAGAGTATATAGCACTTTTCTGGTAAAATCCCATATACTTTATCAATATATATTTGTTGTGGATATGTTAAATCAAAAAGAAAAACACGAATACCTACATAATGTAGTAATAGCCAATTTTTTACCATTAGTAAACCAGAAGATATATTCTGTTATTTATGATTATGACTGTAAAATAGCCATCTGCACTAACTACTCAGCACAATCTATTGCTATGCAGTCATGGGAAGATGCTGTTGGGATTACATTTAGAGATAATCAAAGGGCAGATTTGGGAGCTAAGATCTTTGGTTCTAAGTATACGGGAGCATTTGTAGAGTTTATTCACCACTATATTCAAAAAATATACCAGCTCCAACTGAGTATATTTAGAAATAAAGAAGTAGTAAATTTTATAGACTTATTACCTTATAATGATAGATTTATTGCTTATTTGATTACTTATGTCCCAATATTCCATCCTTCAGGCGAAGTTATTGGTATCCAAAGCTTTGCAACAAGCGCACCTTTTTTTAGCCATCACGATTATATGCAAAATATTATTGGCTATTCTTCGTCAACAAACATAACAAGCGACAGTTCCCCAATAAAATTAACTGAACGTGAACATGAAATTCTCTTTTTACTCGCAAATTCAATACCACATGAGCAAATGACTCAGATTTTGGGGATACGCCGAAGTACCATATCAAATATTATAGCCAAACAAATCAGCAAGAAATTTGGTTTAACTGGCTCAAATTCAAAGGCACTAGCTCAATTAGCAATTGAACATGGTTATCATAAAGCAATTCCTGAATCTTTATCCAAGCCGTATATAATTATTCTTGATGAAAAGCTTGCAAAAGAGATAAATATTGAGACAGAATAATTAGTCTTTTAAACTCTATTGTCAATTAGCCTAATTTTAATGAGATATCCTCATAATATAGGCAGAGCTAACCAAATGTTTTTGGCAATACTACAAAGTCCAAGATTCAAAAACAAAGAGTATATGTTATAATCACAGCTATAACACATCTTCACCCACCACAAAATACACCAACAATACAAATACAAATCAGATATATATCAAGATAAACAATGAGCCAGATAGTTTAGTTCAACGGAATAACTGCGAGCTGCTCGAAGATGTAAGCTACATTGCAGCGCCTCTGACACATGTTAACTTTCCACAACACTTAAGCTGTAAATCATCCACAAAATGCAATAAATATAGTCGAACGGTAGCAATAGGAGATAACCAGCTAATAGTTACATTCGAGACTGATGGCGACTTACTTCCACACGGGATATACCCGCGTCGCTTATTTGCTTACATATGTAAGCATATCATTAGCACCCGAACTAAATTGCCTAGCATAAAAATACCAAAAAATAAATTAAATTTCCTTAAAGAATTTTTAAATATTAATTATATTTGTGGCAAAAATGATACAAAATTAATTAACTCACAATTAAAGGCATTTAATGAATGTCAGTTGTCAATCAATTATTCAAATCCAAATGATAAGTCTAGAAAGCAACGCGAGAGCATTAAATTCTTTGCGGAAGATTGTTCCTGGCTTTACGATGAAACACAAGACTGGCAAGGTGAAATTAAGCTCTCTGATGAAATGTTTGATCTCATTAAAAGCACTGCAGTACCAGTATCGCTATTAGCGGCAACTACATTTACCAATGCCCGTAAACTTGATATTTTCAACTACTTTACTTACCAAAACTACAACTTGCACCTTAAACAAATGGATCATTATTTTGCACTTACCGATTTATACAACTTATTTGGTTGCGGTATCAGTTCAATAAATGAGTTTAGACGCGTGTTTAAGCGCATTATGGCTGATTTAAAGCAAGTTGCTAACTTGGAGCTTGTCGCAGTTGGAAAGCACGGCTACAAACTGTTAAGTAATGCAAACAGCCTACTCAAAGTTAAGAGCCGGAGAAAAACCAACGAAATTAAAGATAAAAAGCTTGTTATCAATGAAGATTTCAAGCAAAAGCTTGAGAAAGATTACTCAGCTATTGATATTGAGGCTGCATCAATCTATGTAAGCAAACGCAATGAGCGTGGCAAGGTTAGGCATCCATATGCATATATGCGTGATATTCTTAAAAATCCGAGCTGGTATCAGGCTGAACGTAGTGTTTTGGTTCAAAGCATTCACAAGATGCAATATGATGATTATCATAAACTAGAAGAAACAAAGCGCAAAATCACGGCACAAGAGCTTAAAGCTAGGTTAAGTCATACCTATGTACTTGGGCTTCCTGCTGAATTACGAGACCTGTATGAGCAGTTGCGCGTTCCTGGAAGAGTAATAATCAAAAATGCCCCAAGTTGGGATTATGTTTGTTTTTTATTCTGGGAATTTATGACAAATCGATGTATTGAATATCCTGCCTGCAGCATTGAAGCATTGTATCTAAGTCTATTTAAGCATTTGAAATAAGAGATCATCATGAAAAATTATGAAGATAAAAACTTTGCTGGTATTTTCCTTGATACTTGTGATGTAAATTTTGGCGAGTCTACATTTGCAGTCGTTAGTTTAGATTTAGATGTTGTTTATGCTAGTAAGGAATTTATTAATTTTACTGGTCTAAATAAGTCAAATAATCTAGAGAATATCAATAACAGCACAGTGAGATTAAGAATAATCACCGAAATTAACATACTCTGTCAGCAAAACACAAGTAATAAATCTCGAATGATTCTTAGATTAAGTGGAGATGATTTTGCGGAAATTAATCTTAATTTAATTATTAATCCATACACGAATAATCAATTGTTTGTCACGCTTACAGTTAACCCATACTTACACAATGATTTATTACTTGAAATTAGAAGAAAAACAGGTCATCAATTTTGGTCCAGAAAAATGGTTAATAACGGTATAAATCTTGATAAGTTAACTGAATACCAGAAAGCAATTTGTTTTCTTCTAGCCCATGGATTTACTAATCAAGAAATAGCTCAAACGATTTCATTTATTAAAAAAAATATGAAAGCCTCTAATAATGCTCGGCTAAATACACTTGAAACTAGTAGAACTGCAATCAATAAACAGGTTACTGGAATACGAGAAATTTTAGATAGCCCTAGTAAAGAGGCTTTAGTCACATACCTCCTCGATAATGAATTTCAGAAAAAGTTACCGAAATTTATTTTTGGCGATGAGCTGGTACTAAATAATCAACAAAAATCAAAATATTCTTCATTATGATTGATAATAAAATGACAAACAAAATCAAAAACTTTATTTTCAGGTGGTATTAGAAGAATTAAATGCGGATTGGTTATATCAATTATGTAATCATGAAAAGGAATAAATTATGAATTTAGATAATTACAATATCCGCTGTTTGGCACAAAATATCATAGCTCACGAGCATATTCTAACCGATAAAGTTGTACAGTTAGCCATACTTTATAGTTATTTAGAAAAATATTTTAAAGATATTGAGTTGCTTATCAAATTTTATAACGAAGTAAAGGACTATGCTTCTGATTTAAGGTATGGTGACCTTGATTTTTTTCGTAAGCTATTGCACAATAACTATGATCAATTTATTGCAATTACTGAAAAAATGAAATCAGTTAAAAGCATACACGAGATGGAAGTTCAAACCGATGCGTTATTTGAGCTTATTGAATTAACTTTTGTAAATATGTCAATCAAAGCTGACTTCTTAGAGTATTCACAAGGATTCTATCACTATATTGAGCGTATCAAAATACATCAAGATGTACTGCAAAAGTTGAACATAAAAAATAACGATGGTGATGGCAACAAATTATTATGATTACAATTGGTGACATTAAGGAAAGGTTTTAACTTGAATTGCAAAATAGATAACGTTATTGTCCAAAGGTTGATTACCATTTTACCCGAGCTACTTGCCTATCGAGCAGCAGGCTGCAGCCATAAGGAATTATATGAGATTGTAAAAAGCAAATATAACATTGTGCTTAAATCTGACAATCCTGTTGCCTATATTAAAGGGTTAATTCGGCCGATTAGATACAATAATTTAAATCCTGAATTTGCCGATTTTGTTATTTTTAGACAGGCTCGCTTTGATAGTTCTGATTTTGATTCTCAATTTTACATTACTAAACATGGCATGATCTTTACTAAAAAAATCTACCTTAGCGAAAATTATAATAGCGAACTTTTAAGCCATAATAATGTGCACTTACTTCCTACTAATGATGATTGTTTAATCGGCAAACGATTACTGCGATTGCACGATATTCATGATAACGATATTTTAAATTTACGTTGGAATTTAGGTCATATAAGTAATGTATATGAAGAGAATTTTGAGGTGTTTACACCTGATAATATCCACTTACATATAATGAAAATATTTGCAGATATTAGAGATGAATTTAGGGATTTATTATTTAGATCCCAAATCCGAAAGATATGGTGATTTCGTTATTTTATCTGCAAATTTGCATATATTTTTTGCTTAATTTGCGGCTATTATTCGCTATTATTCGCTTAAATTTTTTATTTTATTACGCTAAAGTTTCATGATGTTTTTCGTTAAATTT
>JACCDG010738621.1_pt1 | contig 15863 bp, 16 predicted proteins | sample 7442471 | NCBI WGS metagenome assembly JACCDG01 (sample SAMN15323444, study PRJNA562643) | freshwater metagenome | isolation source: river surface water | place: USA:Blue River Watershed | collected 2017-08-17 | reverse complement strand
CATTTCGTCCAACAAAGACAACTTCCTGCTCAAGGGCGCATTGCTCTTTGACATGTGGTTTGACGTTCCCCACCGCCCCACCCGGGACATTGACCTGCTGGGCTTTGGCTTGGCAGAAGAGCCGTTGGTGCATGAGGCATTCCGGGAAATCTGCGCAATCGAGTGTGATGACGGGATCGTGTTCGATGCCGACAGCATCAAAGTCGCTGAAATCCGAAAAGAAGCGAATTATTCAGGGCTGCGAGTCACCTTGACCGGCCATCTCGATGGGGCACGCAGTCCAGTGCAAATCGACATCGGTTATGGAGATGCGGTCACTCCAGCACCTGAGCTTGCCGAATATCCGGTGATGTTGGAAGAACTGCCAGCGCCCAAGATCCGGATCTATCCCCGGTACACTGTGGTTGCGGAGAAATTCGAAGCCATCGTTTCACTGGGCATGGCCAACACTCGGCTCAAGGACTATTTCGATCTTTGGGTACTGCTCACAACCCAAGCGTTGGATCCAGAGTTGGTGAAAACGGCAATCCTGGCTACTCTTGAGCGACGGCAAACGACCATGCCAGCATCCACTCCCATTGGACTGACATCCGTTTTTGGCGACGATCCCCAAAAGATCAAGCAATGGCAAGCATTCATCAAGAAAAACCAGTTAGAAGCACCGGCACTGAGTTCGGTCATTGACTTGCTTCGAGAAAAATTGATCGCCTAAATCCAACGCTCTTGCTCGAAGTTGTTGGAGATTGGCTACGCATTGCAATCACTCGTGATTACCAAACGCGGTAGCCGCTAAGCAACAATTTCAATCCCGGTTGATCATTCGTTTCGGAAATGTGAGTAGGCGGTAACGACCCAAAGCAGAATTTCGTTGCTCGATAGCCAGTGACCGCTTTAGCGGTCTTAAACCTGCTGTACGAGTTCCGGCACAGCAGCAAACAGATCGGCCTCGAGGCCGAAGTCGGCCACGCTGAAGATCGGCGCTTCGGGGTCCTTGTTGATCGCCACGATCACCTTGGAATCCTTCATGCCGGCCAAGTGCTGGATGGCACCCGAGATGCCACAAGCGACGTACAGCTGCGGCGCCACAATCTTGCCGGTCTGGCCGACCTGCAGGTCGTTGGGCGCGTAGCCCGCCGGTCGAGTACCGTGTGAAACAATTCCCAAACCTCTACTTCTGACTGGTTCAGGAATTCGAGGGGACTTCAAGCCAGCATACAACGGGCACTTGAAATCAGATTCATCTAAGCACCTCTTTCTGAGAGGAAGGGTAAACCCCAAAACACAAGCCTGCAATCTTCTCTAGAATATTTCGTAATTCATACGCATACGAATGGTTTGGATGCGTACAACAAGGAAGACCTGTCAATGGCCCAGCAAGCAGAAAGTACCACCCCAACGGGTGCTTCGGTCGACATCATGGAGCAGTTCAGTCGATACAAAAAAATAGACGCATCCGATGAATTCATTCGCCAGGCGGTCGAGGATGCAGATCTTCCCGCGCTCATGGCCACGCTGGCCATGATCACAGGAGACACCTCTCTCATCGCGACAGATCTGAAACCACCCACGCCACCGATGCTGACAGCAATTGCGCCGCAAGGTGGCATGGGGCACGAAGCGCAAGTCAAGGCTAAGCAGCTTGCCGTAGCGGCCCTAATAAAGTACCGTGACAATGGAAGTCAATACAAGGGCAAGCCAAGCCAAACTCTGTTGGATACCTGTGTCAGCTATTTGATAAGCGGTGATCTTGAAGAATACCGACCACTGTTAGAACACGAATTGGGGATTGCATGCGATTTGGGCGCCCCCGGCTGGACAAAAGACTACATCGCACCCGGGACACAGTATCGTGTCGCCGTTATAGGCGCCGGCGTCTCTGGCATTGCGGCAGCTTACCGACTCCAGCAAGCAAAAGTAGAGTTCACCGTTTATGAAAAAAACGAAGAAGTCGGCGGTGTTTGGTGGGAAAACCGCTACCCAGGTTGTCGGCTGGATACGCCTAATTTTGCATACAGTCTGTCATTTGCACAAAAACCGGACTGGCCGCAACAATTTTCCAGGCAAACGGAGATTCACAGCTATCTCAAAACTGTTGCGGAAAGTGCAGGCATGCGCCGAAACATCCAATTCGGCAGCGAAGTCGACACCATGGTGTTTGACGAGCATCGGGGAATCTGGACGCTGACAGTGCGTGATCGGTCAGGAAAAATCACTAGCGAGGAATTCAATGCGGTTGTGACTGCCGTAGGCATCCTGAATCGACCTAGCTTGCCCGATATACCTGGCCTGGATTCCTTTCAGGGCCAAAAGGTTCACTCCGCATCATGGCCAAGCAATCTAGATTTGACTGGCAAACGTGTCGCCTTGGTTGGGACGGGTGCTAGCGCTTTCCAGATAGGTCCGTCGATTGTCGACACTGTGTCGCAACTCAAAATCTTTCAGCGCAATCCGCCCTGGATGTTACCCACACCCACATACCACGATGACATCAAACCAGGGATGCAATGGTTGCTGAATCATGTTCCTTACTATGGCAGATGGTTCCGTTTCTGGCAATTCTGGATTGCTGTCGAGGGTCGATTGCCCTTGACCGAGGTCGAGGATGATTGGGATCACCCAGTCTCTGTAGGACGAAAAAATGAGCAATTGCGGCAAGGTTGCATTGATTGGCTTGCTAAGCAATATCAGGACAGACCCGATTTGCTGCAAAAAATGACGCCGAATTATCCACCTGCTGCCAAGCGTATGCTTCGTGATAACGGAGTATGGGCTGCGATGCTCAAAGAACCCCATGTAGAACTCAATACGATAGGTATCGAACGGATCACCGAAACAGGCATACAAACAGAGGACGGTACGAGGCACGATTTCGACGTCATCATTTTCGCGACAGGTTTCAAGGCCTCTGACTTTCTGTCTCCGATGCGCATCATCGGCAGAAATGGCCAAGACTTGCATCGTGACTTCTGGGCAGGGGATTGCAGAGCTTATCTCGGCATCACCGTTCCAGGATTTCCCAACCTCTTCATGACTGGTGGTCCGAACACAGCAGTGGTGATCAACGGCAGCGCCATTTTCTCTTCGGAGTGCCAAGTCGAATACATCATGCGGGCTCTTCGACATCTTCTCGCACAAGGGAAAAAGGCCATGGATTGCAAGAAAACGCCATATGCCCAATACAACGCTTGGGTAGATGCAGGTAACCTCAAGCGTGCGTGGGGAGCAGCACGGACCACCAGTTGGTATAAAAACAGCAGTGGCCGCGCATCGCAGACTTGGCCCTATGGTCTGCTTGACTATTGGAACTTGACTGCAAAGTTTCAAGCAGAAGACTATGAATACCTTTAATAAAAAGCAGAGAACGCTGCCTCACAAGAAGGAAATCAGTTTAGATGGCTTGCCCGGGCATCTTTTTCGGCGACTCCACCAGCTTGCGGTTGCCGACTTTACTGCAAGGATGGGTGATCTTGGGCTCACGCCCATTCAATGGTCTTCATTGGTCAGCGTCAAGCAAAACCCAGGACTCGATCAAATCACTTTATCGCGTGCGATATTCATCGATACATCCACGCTGGCTGGCGTGCTTGACCGACTCGAATTACGCGGACTGGTTCGACGGAAGGCTTCACCAGATGACAAGCGCGTACGTCTCTTGTACATCACCGAAGAAGGAATCGACCTCCTGCGGCATGCGAACGAGGTTGTATTCGAGACTCAAGAGTGGTTAATGGAGCCATTAAGCCCATCAAGCCGGGCCACATTCATGAAATTAATGTTGCGCGTACTGAACCGCAACGACTGATCAAAACTTATTTCTATTCTTAGAAAAGGAAATCTCTATATGTTAGCGGGTCAGTTATTAAACGGCATTGTGACAGGCGCTATGTATGCGCTGGTTGCCATTGGCTTCTCGCTGGTGATTGGCACCTTGGACAAACTTAACTTTGCGCATTCCGAAGTCTTTATGGTGGGTGGTTTCTTAGCACTTATCACCGTGAGTCACATGCCTTGGTACCTCGCTCTGCTGGTTATCTTCCTGGTCGGCGGACTCCTCGGATTGCTGACAGAATTTTTTGCATTCAGACGGTTTCAAACCCAAGAAGGCAAGATCACAGCTGCGCTTGCATCAATGGCAATAGGGCTGATCATCACCGACCTTGTACACAAGTGGTGGGGAACAGAGCCAGTTCCTCTGAGGGTGCAGAGCGAATGGCTTCAAACGGGCCACACGCTCTTCGGTGCTACGGTCCTGAACCTTCAAATCATTATTCTTATTGTTGCTTTTTTATTGATGGCAATGCTGCATTTTTTACTGCATAAGTCCCGTGTGGGAAGGCAAATCCGTGCACTAGCTGAATCCAGCGTCTCCTCTTCACTCTTGGGAATCAATGTCAGAGGAGTAACGCAAACTGTCTTTTTCGTGTCATCAGCTCTAGCGGCAGTCGGTGGCTTGTTGGTTGCAATGCGTGGTGGAGCCGCGAGCTCCGAAGTTGGATTGACCTTCGGATTGAAATCCCTTGCGATCATGGCCATCGGAGGTATGGGAGATTTGAGAGGGGCTTTAGTAGGAGGACTGCTGGTCGGCGTTATTGAGGCATTGATATTTCAGTTAGGCATGGGACGCTTGGTAGAGATTACAGCATGGGTGGCCCTAATTGCTGTTCTGATCTTCAGACCCCATGGAATTTTCGGGGGAGGCATTCACGCTCAGGAGCAACGCGCATGATTGCCGATCATCTGTTCTTCGCCGGAATCAATGTGCTTCTAGCATGGAGTGTCTATGTTGTCTTGATGACTGGTAGCCTTTCTTTTGCTCAAGGTATGTTCATGGCTGTCGGCTGTTATTCAGCCGCCGTACTCACGGTCAACTTTGGCTGGCCCCTTTTACCGGCAACGTTCGTGGCATCTGTCTTTGCATCCCTGGTGGCTGCATTGGTGGGTTGGCCAGCACTGCGGCTGCGAGGTGTCTATTTGATCCTGGTGACGATCGGTATCACATTTTGCGGACGAGTACTGCTTGAAAATCTTGAGTACGTTGGTGGCGTTGCTGGCTTTGGCGGTATGAGTGGTGCAACGCATAGCACTGTGCTGGTGGCTGTCGCCGTTATTGGAACCGTCCTCTGGTGGTTTTCCCGCAGTCCATTGCAACGCATCTTCGATGCGGTACGTGAGGACGATCGCGTTGCATCTTCTCTGGGTATCAACGTACCCGTGGTCAAACTGATTGGGTTTTCCTGCGGTGCGTTTATTGCTGCTACAGCAGGCTCACTTTTTGGACATTACATGAGTTTTGTTAGACCAGAAAGCTTTGACATTTTGTTATCTGTTTATGTTGTTTTGTATGTAATTCTGGGCGGTGTCAACAACATGTGGGGAGCCCTTGTAGGCGCTACTGTTATGACTTTGTTACCGGAATACTTTCGCGTCCTTGCCGACTGGCGCCCCACTGTCTTTGGCTTGACCATTTTGCTGATGCTGCTTTTTAGACCGCAGGGCCTGTTGGCTTTCCGGACGCTGACCAGTCGCTGGAAGCCCGCCACAAGCAAAACAATTTCTACAGGTAAGTCATGAAAGAAAAAAATATTCTGACTGTTACCGGTCTTTCCAAACATTTTGGAGGCGTTCGTGCCCTGGATGGTCTTGATCTGCATGTACGTCAGGGAGAGGTCCTTGGAATTGTTGGACCTAATGGGGCAGGAAAAACCGCGCTGATCAACACCATCACAGGTTTTTATCGCGCCACCTCAGGAAAAATTTTTTTACAAGAATCAGAGATTACGTTGCTATCTATGCACCATATTGGCCGACTCGGGGTCGGGCGCACATTCCAGAATATTCGCTTGTTCAAGCGTCTCTCTGTTTTAGAAAATGTGCTGGTTGCACACAAACAGAACGCGACACACTTGATTCGATCGTTTTTTCGCTCTGGATCCAATCCAGAAGAGCAAGATCGTGCCATGTATTGGCTTGATCTTTTTCAGCTGTCATCCAAGGCCAATCACCCAGCCTCGTCACTGTCTTATGGCGACGCACGTCGCCTGGAAATTGCACGGGCGCTCGCTGACCAACCCCGCTTGCTGCTTTTGGATGAACCCGCTGCTGGCATGAATGAAGCCGAAACAAGGCAATTAATCTCTGATATCGAATTGCTCAAAGGCAAAGTCGATGCCATTTTGCTTGTTGAGCACGACATGAATTTGATTCGCAAAGTATCTGATCGGCTGGTTGCAATGGACTATGGCAGAAAAATTGCTGAGGGATCACCTAACGAGGTACTCAGTAACAGCGAGGTCCTCAGAGCATATCTGGGATCGAACATTTAGGCGAAGCTCATGCAAAATCTGATTTTGTCTGTTCACGATCTATCGGCCGGCTACGGCCCGATCCGAGCATTGCGTAACGTATCGATTGAAGTACGCGAAGGTGAGACCGTTGCGGTGGTTGGAGCCAATGGCGCTGGAAAAACCAGCCTGATGCGCGCTATTTCCGGAATTCTTCCTCTGTCTGCGGGTAGCGCCACTTTCGATGGCTTATCCGTTGAAAAAAGCAAAGCACATCAACTGGCACGCAGAGGAATGCTTCACGTACCCGAAGGACGCGGTACATTGCAAACCATGCTGGTTAGAGAAAACTTACAACTTGCCTGGGAAATCAGACCGTGTGATGTATCGTTCGATAAAGCCCTCGAACGTGTTTACGAACGCTTTCCTCGTTTATACGAACGCAGTGAACAACTGGCCGGCAATCTTTCGGGTGGCGAGCAACAAATGCTCGCTGTCGCCAGAGCCATTATCAACCGACCGCGACTGCTTTTGCTGGATGAGCCTTCCATGGGTTTATCCCCTTTGTTCACGCACGAAGTTTTTAAGGCCTTGGCTGAGATCAGGGATGCGGGAGTTTCGATTTTGATCGTTGAGCAAAATGTCACTAAAGCTCTGAATCTCGCTCATAGAGCGATGGTGCTGACGCACGGTGAAATCACGCTGGAGGGTTCAGCGCGGGATCTGGCAAGAGACCCTAGAGTGATGGCCAGCTATATGGGTCAAGCCGAATGAGAGTTCCACAGGTCAGCGCGGCTTCTTCGCGCCTGTTTGATGTTGAAGGACGCTGCTATGTCGTCACTGGTGCAGCCAGCGGTCTTGGCCTTTCTATCACTGAAGTCTTGATTGCTAACGGCGCCAGAGTTTTGTTGATCGACCAAGACACTGATCAATTGGCCATGATTAAGGATCGACTTGGTTGCCAGGCTTCCCATTGCGCCGTCGACGTCGCTGATGCCATCGCACTGCATAGCGCGGTTCAATCCTTCAAGGCCCAGGTCGCCACCATCGATGGAATGTTTGCAAATGCCGGTATCAGTGGTGGAGCAGGTTTCGGTACCTTGTCTGGTGCCATAAGCGGCCGCGTCCAGGAACAAACCATCGAGCAGTGGGACCGGATCCTACGAGTCAATTTTTTGGGCGTTTTGAACTCCATTCAATCCGTCGCCAGCACCATGAAGGCCCAATCTCGAGGCAGCATCGTTGTGACCGCCTCTATTGCCGGGATGAGAGCAGAGCCTTTTGTCTCCTACGCTTATGCAACGGCGAAAGCCGCGGTGATCCAGCTCGTCCGTCAGTCGGCACTTGAATTGGCGTCTTTCGGCGTCCGAGTGAACGCCATTTCTCCCGGATTTATACGCACACGCATCGCAGGCGGCCGTCTGCACGATCCTGAAGTGGAAAGTCATCTGCTCGACAAAATTCCAATGGGGCGCCTCGGCGAACCACATGAGGTCCAGGGTTTGGCACTTCTTTTAGCTTCCGATGCAAGCAGTTACATCACAGGAAGCATTTTTCCCGTTGATGGGGGAACCTTGTTGGGTCCCTCTATACCTTCTATTTTCCCGATCAAGGAGTCCTCATGAACGAAAACTGGAGCGGTAAAACCGCCATAGTCACAGGTGCTGCATCTGGTATTGGCGCTGCAACCTCTGAACTTTTTGCGAGAAAAGGCATGAACGTTGTTTTATCCGACATTCAGCCTGTGGCTCTAGCTACTTCAGCAGACCGACTCAAATCGCAGGGATTTCGAGTTGCGCACCATGTCTGTGACGTTTCCGAGCCTGATTCGGTACAAAAACTTGCCGAGTTCGCAGAGAACACCTTCGGAAATATCCATCTCTCTTTCAACAATGCAGGTGTCGCGATGCATGGCGTACCCATGCACCAAATGCCACTCAATGATTGGCGCTGGGTCAGCGATGTGAATATCCAGAGTGTTGTACATGCGATTCACTTCATCTTGCCGAGAATGATCAATCACGGCGAGCCTGCACTTTTCCTCAGCACTGCATCCATCGGCGGTTTGCAAGTCAACCCCAATTGGCTAACCGGCGCTTATTCCATGACGAAATTTGCAGTGGTTGCCCTCTGCGAAGGTCTGGAAAATGAACTGAAGTCAACCAACGTACGTGTTTCTGTACTTTGCCCCAGTGCAGTTGCCACCAACTTGTCAGACGCCACGACAAGGCCAGCGCGGCTGGGTGGAGCCACCCAAAGACCCGAACAAGATTTCCTGCGTGAGGCCATTTCGCGCGCAGGTGTGACACCCGATTACGTTGCTCAACGGATCTGGCAAGCCATGAAAAATGAAGAGTTCTACATCCTCACGGACGCCACGGCCGAATCTGTGATCAAGGCAAGGCATCAGCGCATTGAAGAGGCACTTATGCGTGCCGCGCAATACCGTCAGGGCCATATCCACTGAATTTCACCCCCCCAACCACTTAGGAGACAAATCATGAAGAACGGTAAAAGAGCAATTTTGACCAGCGCCATCGCAGCGCTGCTGCTTACGGTTGCTCACGGCACAGTCGTGGCACAGGCTCAAAAACCTCCTATCAAATTGGGGCTGATCACACCGCTGACCGGCCCCTTGGCTTCATATGGAAAAGCCCAGGAACTGGTTATGAAGCTGGCGGTCGAGGATGTCAACGCCAAGGGTGGCATCAACGGCAGTCTTTTGCAATTGGATATTCAGGACTCTTCAACGGATCCTGGTCAAGCGGTCCTGCTTTTCCGGAAATTTGCCGGTGAGGGTTACTTTGCTGTGCTCGGTCCCATGACGGGAACCCAGTGGGAAACCGTGAGTCCTTTGGCTAACCGCATACAAATGCCCGCGATCGCTGTCAACGCTGTCAAGCCTGGAATTACTATCCGCCCTTGGACCATCCGACTTCAACCGGCCGACGATACTCTGATCCCTGATGGCATGAAAGAATTTTTAAAAGCTTTCCCCAAAACAAAGAAGGTCGTGATCATGGCCGATGTGCGCGAGGCCTCCAGTAAGGCCAGCGCTGACGCTTATGCAGCCTTAGCAAAACAACAAGGGCTTGAGGTACTGGAGACTGTCGAATTTTCTTCTCGTGCAACTGATTTTTCAGCTGCCGCAATCCAAATTAAAAGCAGAAACCCCGATGCGATTCTCGCCGCGGCTTTTCCTGCGCAGGCCATGCTGATTGCCAAGGACCTCAAAACCCAGGGCGTCAACGTGCCAGTTTTAAATACCAGTATTCTGTGGACAGGCCCATTTATCAATCACGTCGGAGATGTCGGCCGTAATTGGCACGTGATCGGTTTCTCAACTAATGAGGCCGGCCCAGCAGGCTCTGATCCAGTGGTCTACAAATCCTTGGTTGAGAGGGCCATGAAGCGTGCCGATGCATCCGTGGGTTTGCCCTTTAACGTCGCCAACTGGGGCGTTTCCTACGATGGCGTCTTGTTGTTTGCAGACATAGCGAGACGGCTTCGACTGGATGGCACCTCAGACCCCGTCAAGGCACGCGAGGCAATTCGGGCTGAGTTCATCAACCTGAAAGCTTTCACGGGCGCACACAGATACACCTTCCGTGATACAGGCGACGCGCATATCCCCGCCACCATTTTGGCCGCCGATGTGGATGGAAAGGTCTGGAAACACATCGGAAAGTGATCCCCTCTGTATCAGGTAACCCATTTCTCGGTCGTCAAGGAGTTTTTGTGGCATCGACAACAAGCATTCAATTGGAACCTCAGCTTCGCGCTGCGTTCCAGAAGGCTACAGAAATTGACCGAGATCTGGGTCCTGTGGGCCCTGAAATAGCCGACATCCGTGAGCGGGCCACACTGGCCCGCTCGTATTGGAATCAAGGGGGGCCTGACATGTTCGAGGTCAGTGAACGGTTGATCCCCGGCCCTGTCAGAGATGTGCCGGTGGTGCTGTACCGCCCACGCAAGTCTTCCGGACCAGCGCCGGTTTTTCTGTTTCTACACGGAGGCGGTTTCAAAATCGGGAACCAATGGGCGAACGATCGCCAGATGCGGGAAATTGCAGCCGCATGGGGTGGTGTTGTGATCAGTGCCGACTACTTGCATGCACCGGAGCATAAATTTCCAGGCGCCGTTGAGGAAGTGGCTGCCGTGCTTCAATGGTTGCATTCATATGGTGCAGCATGGGGGCTAGATACCGAAAACATTTCGTTTGGAGGGGTGTCCGCAGGTGCCTGTATCGGTTTTGGAGCCGCCATAAGTTTGGGCAAAAAGTCTTGGCTGCGAGCTGCGGTTGGAATCGTCGGTGCGTTTAGCTTTGATACCTCGGCGGCCTCCATGAAAGCGTTTGGAAATGTTGGTTTGTTTCCTCAACTGGACTTGATCAAGCCAATGTTCGAAGCCTATGTCCCGAATCCTAAGGATCGTACAGACCCTCGGGCTATTCCAGTTCTTGCCGATGTGCAGGTCTTGCCGCAGTCTTTCATTGCGGCCGCTGAATACGATGTCTTCAGGGACGCATCGTCATTAATGGCCACTCGGCTTGCACAAGCAGACCGGCTGCGGTTCTTCAAAATTTACCCAGGCATGGCGCATCTGTTTTTTGGTTTCAGTAAGGAGGTTGCTGGCGCTATGGCATGCGTATCGGATGTTTCAAGATTCCTTGCAGAATGTCTACCTGTATCTTCTGCGTATCCGTTACAAAGAGCAGCACGTGTATGTTGCCCCGATTCGGCCCAGTAAACTGAAAAACCCTGCAAAGCAACGGTAATCCTCCCCTTTTGCAGGGGTCTCAGAAGTAGAAACGTTATGCAGCCATGGCCAGCCGCTGCTTTGGTGTAAATCCGCCCAAGGCCATGTTGGGTCGGTCATGGTTGTAAGACCACATCCACTTCGTTGCAAAGTTTTGGACCTCTGCCAAGTCGTGCCAATAGTACTGTGACAACCACTCGTATCGGACCGTCCTGTTGAACCGCTCGACATAAGCATTCTGCTGGGGGTTGCCCGGCTGGATGTATTCCAGTCTGATGCCCCACTCAGACGCCCAGTTCTGGATCGCCGAACTGATGTATTCCGGGCCGTTGTCACACCGAATCACCTGTGGCTTTCCTCGCCACGAGATGATCTGCTTGAGCTCCCGAATCACCCGCTCGGTGGGCAACGAGAAATCGACCTCCATCCCAATGGCTTCGCGGTTGAAGTCGTCAATGACATTGAGCAACCGAAACGTTCTGCCGTCTTCGAGCTGGTCGTGCATGAAGTCCATCGACCACACCTGGTTGATGCCCTGTGGCACCGTCAGCACCTCGGGCTTCTCGCGCACCAGCCGCTTGCGGGGCTTGATCCGCAAATTGAGCTCTAGGTCCTTGTAGATGCGGTACACGCGCTTGTGGTTCCATTTGAAGCCCTTGACGTTGCGAAGGTACAGGTAACACAGGCCAAAGCCCCAGCTGCGGTGGTTGTCCGTCAGCTTCATCAGCCAATTGGCCGCATCGACGGCGGCGCGGTCGGTGATGTCGCATTGGAAAGCGGCGGCAGCCCCGCCAGCGGCAGAAATTTCGTCGGCGACTTTTTGCGCCGCAACTAGGTTCATGTCGAACACCGCCACTTTTGCGCCTTCGCTTGCAAAGCGTCGGCAAGTCGCGCCACCGATGCCACCGCCACCACCCGTCACAATGACGGTTTTACCGCTGAGGTTTCTCATGGTTTTCTCCTGGGAAAATGAATGTTGAGAGATGTGAAAGCTGCCCATTTATGACAATATGTTGCGCAGTTTAAGGGTTTCCCCAATTGCGTAGCAAGCCCACTTCAGGGCTTAATTGATCATGGTTTACCCTATGAATATCAAAGAAAAAACACGTATTGACCTCGCCAATCGAATTTTCTTCAAGCTGTATCAATGCGCCAACATGATGCATAAAACAGGCACCCGAGCGGTTCAAGACGAAGGCATCACCACCCAGCAATGGGCTGTGTTGGGCGCCCTGTCCAGACCAGAAACCTCTGAGGGCATCAGCATGGGCGAGTTGGCGCGCTACTTGATGGTGAGTCGGCAAAATCTGTCCGGGCTGGTAACTCGGATGGAACGGGAAGGCCATGTCGCCGTGATCCCCGACACGCGTGATCGTCGATCCAGATTGGTGGTGATGACCGAATCAGGCCGCCATGTATGGGTGGACCATGCCCTGCCCAAAATCAAGACCTACTACCAGCAGGTCATGGCTGATTTTTCGACGACCGACATGACCCATACCTTGCACTACCTGGTCAAGTTGCTCGACACAATGGGACAACTGGATCAAAACAATCCAGACGAGCTCATGACAGACCAGTGAGCGTACAGAGCAGGAATCTTGCTGCTTGTGTGTCTTACGAGCAGGCACCTGTCGAGTGCGCTCATCGCTCAGCCAAGGCGCATGACGGACGACTGGTATGGTGTCGAATCTGAACCTTCGTCGTGGTTCAGTGGCAGACTGCTTTTGGCCGGACTGAGTCACTCAGTAGCAACCGATCTACTCGACCAAAGCGTTTATCTAACAACTTTGGTACATGGACAGAGAACCAACTCCACAGTCGACGGCTTGCACACCGCAAAGTCAAGCATTCAGCTCAGCGCAATTGAGCCGATACAGCCCTTGGCGCTGCTGGCGGATGACAAGCGTTTTGTAGACATGCATTGGTCCTTCATACCGAGGGTCACCACGGTTGGATGCTTTTAACTTGAAGACATCTATCGGTCGCTCACTGCCCAGTCCAGCTTCTCTCATGAGGCACTCAGCAGACTGCGCTTGGTGTCGATGTTTCCAGAGTGCTGCAAAAAGATGCGCCTGTGCCTCGGTCAAACGAATAGGACCGTACGGCCAGTTCTTCAGATGCACCCAGGCGAAGTCTGCACTGAAAGGTCCATGGACGGCCACGCTCGGGATGCCATCTTGCAGGGCATCGGCTTTTTCAGCCCGGGCCGGATCGAGCAATCGCAATGCCAAACCGTGCAAGGCGAACCGGTCCTCGAGCTGCCACCAAGTAGCTATCCCCGCCAGCGGATCCAATGGTTGTCGCACCAACGGCCGTGGCGTGATGACCCAGCTTTGGCTGCGTGGCTCAGGCCCATGAAAAATCCGTAGCCCATGGCGCTCGACCAGATCGATGCGGCGAGCCAGCACCACTGGCCGCTTCTTATACCGACCAATGTCCCACACACCATCGACGATGTGGGCGGTGGTTGCTTGTGGCGAGATGTCCAGTGCGCCACGCAGCTTTCGGATCAGCCATTCATCGTCCAGGCGCCAATTGCGCTGACTGGCTGGATCCAGGGCAAACGGACCACAGTCCGGGCACTGCACCATGAGCCCATCGTCCGTCCTGAAGATCGGTCCACGGTAAAGGCCACAGAAAGCGCAAAGTGCATCCTGGCTGTTGACCACACCGGGTACAACGGCCTTCACCTGTTTGAGAACCTGTAGGGCCGCAATTTCTTCATCGTGCAAGCTGCTCTCAAAAGATGCGCTGCCTCGCACGAACATCAAAGCGGCCAAGCTGATGGCTTGCTGCTTGAGGGTCAACTCCATTCACACCTCACTCGAACAAGTTGCCGTCCATGGTCGCAGGCTCCTCCTGCTCCCGTCCTGTCTTGAGGACCTGCTGCGTCTTCAAGATGCCCAACTGGACCAAATAGTCCTCAAGTTGGGCACGCAGCTTCTCATCGAACTTGTGCAGGTTCAATCGCCCCTTGCTGGTGATCTCCACACTGACCACCTGACAGCGGCTTTTGCCCCGCATCGGCGCCAGATAGAAGTTGAGAACAGCAGCCTGAATCGTCCAGCCACGAGCGAGCGGGTTCTCAGCAACGAAGTAATCCTGTAGCAATTCCGTCACGCAGCGTTGATCGCTGGACGCACTGGCAGTGCATTCCATTTTGAGTCGACCGCATCCACTGACTACAGTCATGCTCTTGACCTGCAGACTGACAAAACCGTCATCGATCGCCTGCGGAATATTCATACCCACGCGCAAGTTGGACAAATTAAGCCTAGGTGTTTGGATGCGCTGCGCATCGGCATCCACGCCCAATAAGTGCCGCGCAAATGCCTCGCAAAGCATGGTGTGGTACTTGGCTCCACCCCGGATGATGGTGCGTGCCACACCGGTGGCCTGTGCGTACTCAAGAACCATGTGAATGTTCGGACTGCCTACCCGGCGTTGCAGCTGACTGCCCTCGAACTCCAACTTGGCCGTGGCCAGGTCCTTGGCGTGGATCGAGATCAATTGCGTGCCGCGTGCCCGATCCAACACATTGACCACGCAAACCTCACCGCATCCCAACTCCCGCTGGTAGAACCCTTTGATGGCTTCGCTAAACGCGGCAATCGATGCCTCATCGCGCTTGATGGAATTCTTAATGCCCAAATCATGCTGTTGTGCTTGCTGCCCATGATGGTCCAGATATTCAATTTCAGCTGCAGCCTCAAACAGGGCAGGGTGATGAACGTACAGCCAAAATGCACGGTGTAAATCGTTCTTGCAAGCGATCAGTTCCATCAATTCTGTTGGTCGGTCATGTGCGGCCTGAAACATGGCTTGCTTACCCAAGGGGTGAGCCAACAGAGTGCTGGCATGCAAACCGGCCACGATGCGGTCACGCATGGCGGCATTCGGATGTATCTGAATCAACCCAATCAAGCTCTTGGAGGCTTGGACCGAGTCATGCCAGATCCAACCCTCGGGCAATGGCAGGTTGTGGCGCTCAATGAAGGTTTTGAGGGTGTCGTCGACAGGCAGGTTCAGCAGGATGTCGGCATAGGTCTGAGGTCGGCTCATGTTTGTCTCCTTTGTTGTTGTTTGATTTGGCAATGAGGCGTCTCAACCCTTGATTTGAAGACCATGGGTTTGGATAGGTTTTGCCAGATTGCTGTATAAATATACAGTCTTTTGAGGGTTTGTCAAAAGCACCTAGCTAAGCCGCTTGAGCGCTGGTGCGGGCTTTAAAAGTCCATGATTTATGCGGCGTTCCAGCTCGTGTCCCTCATTGGCCCGTCAAAACACGTTACTTCTGGAGGGGCTCGCTCATACGATTTATGGACGGTTTTTTCACCAAATCCCTACCCATGACAGACCACCTGAACCCCTCCACAAACCACCTAGGCAAGCGCTCCGAAAAGAGCGGATTTCTCTCCCTGTCGCAGATAAGCGAACTGATGGCTCAAGGTGCTGTCAGTCAACACCAAATGCTGAGTGAAGCCCACAGCAGTCAGGTTTACGCCACTGAGTTGGACGAGTTCGTGGACTTCCATGCCTGGCAGAGCGTGAATGTGAACCCGTCTACAAAACAAGGAGTTCACCCATGAAAACACGATCCATCACCCCGCGCGAGCAACGCAGCCTCGATCAACTTAATGCCATCCAGAACAAGGTCTTAGCCCTCGATGCCTTGAAGATGCCTGATCTCTGGAAGGTCTGGGATGTGCACTTTCCGCGCCGTCCAATTCATCCCAACCGCAAATTCATGACCGCTCGTCTGTCACACCGATTTCAAGAGTTAGCCTTTGGCACCTTGCCCCAGTCCGCCCGAGAAAGGTT
>JACCDG010224142.1_pt1 | contig 15863 bp, 15 predicted proteins | sample 7442471 | NCBI WGS metagenome assembly JACCDG01 (sample SAMN15323444, study PRJNA562643) | freshwater metagenome | isolation source: river surface water | place: USA:Blue River Watershed | collected 2017-08-17 | reverse complement strand
TCTCGTCCTTCGTGATACCTAAGATAATCGCGCACAGCAACCCCACTTTCATTCATATATGTTTGCGGAGTCATTATTTCAACAGAAGGTAATCGCATCACCTCATCTTTAATCATTGCAAGCAAAACACGAGCAACGTTGTGACGCGTGTTTGCATATTTACTTCCAGGATTTCCGAGAGGTACAAGAGTGTACATAGATGTATATTTGTTTTAGTTTATCATGAACAATTTTATTTTTATTTTTAAAACTTGCAGTCAACATGCAACATCTATATACTCTAGTACATAATGTTTTCTTCTATCACAAGTGTCATACTCGAGTCGGTAAATGACATGACACAAAATCCAGTTTCGATCACCATTTTTGTTCTCTTAAGTAGCGTAATTGTTGCTCTTAGTATCGCAATTATCTCTCCTTCTGTACGCGACATTCTTATAAAAATAAAACTCCTTGAGGAAGATGAAAAACCTTCATCTCTTCTCTTTTGGATTGTTGGTATCATTATTGTTGTAAAGCTTATTCAAGCATTTATCATTCAACCATTTATTGTAGATGGCGCATCAATGCTTCCTACGTACCACAACCAAGAATTTCTCCTTGTTGATAAACTCTCTTATAGAACAAGTTCTCCGTCACGAGGAGATATTATGATTTTTAAACTCTACGAAAATGACGCAAGCCCTTATGGAGGAAAACATCTTATTAAAAGAGTGATAGGACTTCCTGGTGAACGTGTTGTTGTAAAAAATGGAGTAACCACTATTTACAACAAAAGTAACCCTGAAGGGTTTACACTAAACGAACCTTATGTTGTCTACAGAGAACCACAAAAACAAGTAGACCTAAAGCTTGATGAAGACCATTACTTTGTTATGGGAGACAACCGAGCTCAAAGTTATGATAGTCGTGACTGGGGAGCACTTCATAAAGATCATATTAAAGGCCAAGTACTTTTCAGGGTGTATCCATTTAAAGATGCAGCCTATGAGCCAGGCAGATACCGCTATATAGAATAAACGGTATACTAAACAAAGAAACAGACATTACGCACTTTTTTATACAGAACTACAAAACTTCACCAGACACTATGAACGAAAACGATAAACAATCAAAAAAGGAAACCCCTACATCGCTTAAAGGAATGTTTGATGTTATGGATGAGACATACTATGCGTACCAAGGTCTTTTTGAAAAGGCGCAAGAGATTGCTGTGTACTATGGATTTAAGCCAATTGAAACCCCTGTTCTTGAAAGAGAAGATGTTTTTGTTTCGGCGATTGGAGAAGGAACAGATGTTGTTGATAAAGAAATTTACGCATTTCGTTCAAAAGGTGGAGAACGTCTTGCAATGCGCCCTGAATATACAGCAGGAACAATGCGTGCATACCTAGAACATGGCATGCAAACACTCCCTCAACCTGTAATGCTCTACTCATACGGACCAGTATTTCGTCATGAAAACCCTCAGAAAGGCCGCTTGCGTCAGTTTAGACAATTTAATCTTGAGATTTTAGGAACACCAAAGTCAATTGCCGATGCTCTTATCATTCGTACACTTACCACAATCCTTGAAGAGTATGGTTTTAAAGATCTTATTGTCGATATTAACTCAATGGGAGATAAAGAAACTCGTCCCGCGTTTGTTAAAGAGCTTACCAATTACTATAAGAAACACCTCGACAATCTCTGCAAAGACTGTCATGAGCGCATAAAGACCAACCCTCTTCGTCTTTTGGACTGTAAGCAACCAGAGTGTCAACCATTTAAAGACAATGCCCCTTCTTCACTCTCTTACCTTTCAAGTGATGCTAAGAGTCACTTCAAGGAAGTGCTTCAATACCTTGAGGAGATGGGTATTGCATACCGAGTAAATAACTCTCTTGTGCGTGGACTCGATTATTACTCACGCACTGTTTTTGAAGTGATTAAAACCGATGTCGATGAAAATGGAAAGGAACGCGAGATAACTGTCACAGGTGGAGGCCGTTATGACAACCTTGCAAAGATGATGGGGAGCAAGAAGGACGTTCCTGCTGTTGGAACAGGTCTCGGCATCGAACGCATTATGATGTTCCCTGAATGTAAAACACTCTCACCCCGTATCATGAAAACACCAAAAGTGTACTTCATTCAGCTTGGATTTGAAGCAAAACTAAAGAGTCTTTGTATTATGGAAACACTCCGTAAAAATAAAATCCCTGTATATCAATCAATTTCAAAGGATTCACTCGGAACACAACTTTCTCAAGCTGAGAAAATGGAAGTGCCGTACGTAATTATTTTTGGACAAAAAGAAGCTATGGACAACACGGTGATTGTTCGTGACATGAAGACTCGCTCACAGGACACTGTTAAGATTGATGCGCTTTCTGATTATATTAAGCATCTTAAATAAAGATCTTTGTTATTGTTGCTTTAGCTTATATCTTGTGCTATAATTTCGAACACTATGTCAAACGTCAACGTAGAAGTTAAAAAGAACTCAAACGAGAATGCACTCTCTTTGGTTCGTCGTTTCCAGAAGCGCGTTCAGGAATCAGGGATTCTCCCTCGTGTTCGCAGCATCCGTTACAACGACCGCCCACTCTCAGTTCTTAAGACAAAGCGAGCAAAGTTGAAAAAACTTACAAACATCGCTAAGTATGAGGAAGCTCGAAGAATGGGAAAGGTTATTGAAAGAAAGAAGCGAAGATAATACTATAAAGATAAGGAGCGTCCGTAGGGACGCTCCTTACTCTATACCCCCACCTCCATGCCTTTTATTGAAGAAAAAAATCTCACCATCATACGAAAACGAGGAAACCTTCCACCTCTTCCTTATAAAAAAATTAAGGAGACGATTTTAGGTAAGAGTTATGAGCTTACTCTTATTTTTTGTACCGAAGAAGAATCACAAGAAAGAAACAACACCTACAGACAAAAAGACCACCCTACAAACATTCTCTCTTTCCCGCTTGATGAAAAAGAAGGAGAAATATACATCTGCCCCCCTGTTGCAAAAAAAGATGCAAAGAAATTTGAAATGACCGAATTGCAGTTTTTACATCTCCTTTTGGTGCACGGATGCCTTCATTTGAAAGGACATGACCATGGTAGTACAATGGAGGAGCTTGAAGCTAAGTATGTAAAAAAATTTTACCGTGGCGAGTAAGAAAGAACTAATGATTGTGGGTATTGATATAGGATCCGGAAACCTCCGTGCTGTCGGAGCTATTCGTCATGAGCTCTCAAAATATCCACTCATCGTAGGTACGTATAAAAAAAGCATCGAAGGAGTTGACCGTGGCACAATCATTGATGAAAAAGAAGTTGCAAAAGCTATTCATCAGGCAGTTATCTCTCTTGAAAAAGAAACCGGACGAGAAGCACTTCACACACTTATATCACTTGGTGCTGTTGGACTTTCGTCTCACTTTACAACAGGCTATGCTCAAGTCTCTCGCGGAGACGCAGCGGTGACCGATTTAGATATTGAAAATGCAATCAAAGATGGTAATCGTGCCATTCCTGATATTAGGAATAAAGCAATTGTGCATGCGATCCCGATGGACCATAAAGTTGACGGCAACAAGATACAGGGAAATATTTTAGGGGTTCGCGGAAACAAGCTTGAAACGAGGACACTGTACGTAACTTACCCCCTTCAATGTATGAACACACTGAAAGACACTCTTGTTCTAGCAGACACTCGTGTCACCGATATTGTTGCAGGACCAATTGCGGAAAGTATCCCCCTCCTTACCAAAAAACAAAAGATTGCTGGTGTTGCCCTTGTAAACATCGGACAAGCTGTAACATCACTCTTGGTATACGAAAAAAATACACCTCTCCTTGTTTCAACAATCCCTGTTGGAGGTGATGATATTACAAAAGATATTGCACTTGGCATGAAAGTAACACTTGAGGATGCGGAAGATATGAAGTGTAACCGTGCCAACTTTCCTTACTCACGACGAAAAGTAGAAGAGATTATTGAAGCTCGGTTAGAAGATTTGTGCCAAAAAATTAACAAAGAATTACACCGTGTACAACGATCAGAACTACTCCCTGCAGGAATTGTTGTTGTTGGCTCAACATCTCTTCTTCCTCGACTTGATACTATTTTTAGAAATGAACTTAAGTTACCAGTGAAGATTGTTACTAATGAGTTAGTAAAAATTACAGCAGACACTCTTCGGGATGGGAGCTGGGCACGTAGCTACGGACTTACCTTTCTTGCTCCAACCGACACAGAAAAAGAAGTATTAAAAGAAATTTTGACAGCAGTCTATCTTCGTGTCAAAAAAATAGTTTCTCAATTTTTACCTTAGAAATAAAGGTTTTTAGTGTTATTTTGGTAAAAAAACCGCCTTTGCAAAAAGACCTAAGAGTTGCTATAGTTATGGGTATAATAACCCTAATACATCCGCACCCCACGTTATGGCAAAAGTAAACCCAGACATTGAAAGTTTCGCTCGTATTAAAGTAATTGGTATTGGAGGATCAGGTAAAGGAGCGCTTAATCATATGATTAACTCAAAGCTTCAGGGTGTTGATTTCGTAGCCATGAACACTGACACTCAAGATCTTCACCACTCGCTTGCTGAGAAAAAAATTCACATTGGTAAAAATCTTACCAAAGGTCTTGGTGCTGGAATGGACCCAGAAGTAGGTAAGCGTTCTGCAGAAGAAACTCGTGAGGAAATTCAAGATGTCATTAAGGGTGCTGACATGGTCTTTATTGCAGGTGGTATGGGAGGAGGAACAGGAACAGGAGCAGCTCCGATTGTTGCAAGTATTGCAAAGAATGAAGGCATTCTTACTATCGGCGTTGTCACAAAACCTTTCTTCTTTGAAGGGGCATCTCGCATGAAGCTTGCAGAAAAAGGTCTCGAAGAGCTTGAAAAAGAAGTGGACGCTCTTATTGTTATTCCTAACGACCGCCTTCTTTCAGTTATCGATAAAAATACTACCGTTAAGCAGGCTTTTGAAATGTGTGACGAGGTACTTAAGCAAGCTGTTGAAGGTATTTCAGATATTATTCGTACCGCAGGAACAATTAACCTCGACTTCGCTGACATTAAACGTATCCTTAAAGATTCAGGAACAGCACTTATGGGGGTTGGTCGTGGCATGGGGGAAAATCGTGCTCGTGAGGCGGCGACTGCTGCTGTTAATTCCCCTCTCCTTGATGTATCCATTCACGGAGCAAAAGGAGTACTCTTTGCAATTTATGGGGCAGAAGATCTTGGAATGTTTGAAGTTCAGGAAGCCGCAAAGATTATTACTGAATCTGTAGACAAAGATGCGAAGATTATCTTTGGTATTGCAACCGACGCAACACTTAAGAAAGATGAGATCAAAGTAACTGTTATCGCAACAGGATTCCCAACAGGTTTTACAAGTAAGGGCTATCAACCAATTCAGCAACAAGAGGAGGAGGTTGTGTCACAAAAAGAAGAAGCTCTTCGTCCAGAACCAAGAGTAGAAAAAACAGAGACAGTTCGTGATTCAATTATTGAAGCAAAAGAAGAGCGTCGCATCGATCACAATCTTGATGACATTGAAGAAGGTGAAGTAAAAGTAGTTGAGGAAGTTAAAAAAACAGTTGCAACTCCAGCACCAAAGAAACCAGTATTTAAGTTTGAAGATGAAGAAGATGACGATGAGTGGGAGGCTCTTCCGCCATTCCTTCGCCGAAAGAAATAATTTTACTTTAACAAAAAACTGAGCAGAGAAAGCTCAGTTTTTTGTTTAGGATGACATAAGGTATACTTTTCTGTATCTTAGCTAATTACCAATAATTAATTACTATCCCTATGTACGACTTGATTATCATCGGTGGAGGGCCAGCAGGATCAGCGGCAGCAGTATACGCAGCACGCAAGCAACTCAAAACATTGCTTATTGTAAAAGAATGGGGAGGTCAATCAACTGTTTCTGAGGATATTCAGAACTGGATCGGTACACCGCATATAAGCGGTGCAGATCTCGCAAAATCTCTTCGTACTCACGTTGAAGAATACAAAGGAGACATTCTCACTATTGTAGAAAGTGAAGTAAAAAATGTTACAGGCACTGATGGTAATTTTACTGTAACGACATCAAAAGATTCATACACAGGAAAAACAGTTCTTGTAGCAACAGGATCATCTCGTAGACGTCTAGAAGTCCTTGGAGCTGACGCTCTTGAACACAAAGGTCTTACCTATTGCGCATCATGTGATGGACCCCTTTTTGGGGGAACAGATGTAGTTGTAGTGGGCGGTGGAAATGCTGGATTTGAATCTGCGGCACAACTTCTTGCATACTGCACCTCAGTTACCCTTCTTTCAAGAAGCGCTCCACGCGCAGACGCAATCACTGTAGAAAAATTAAAAGCAAATCCTAAGTTTAGACTTATCGAAAACGTTGCCCCAACAAAAGTAGAAGGCTCTCCTTTTGTTCAATCAATCTCATATGCAAATGAGGCAGGCGAAGAGACGGCACTTCCAGTTTCTGCTGTCTTTGTAGAAATAGGGCAAATTCCTGCAACATCATTCGTAGAGGAATTTGTTGATCTTACTCCTACAAAAAATATTGTGATTAATCCTCGCACACAAGAAACATCAGTTGAGGGAGTTTGGGCAGCAGGCGACTGTACAGATGTGCTTTACCATCAAAATAATATTGCAGCCGGGGACGCAGTGCGAGCTCTTGAAGATATTTACCTTCATCTTCACGCGTAAAAAGATCACACATAAAAGAAGAAAAAGATGTCGACAGACATCTTTTTTATTACTATAAGTCTACCACAAAGCAATCGCATAAAACAAGACTTACAAAAAAAGTAAAGACTTGCTATGATGACTTCATGAAAAAACATCTTTCATTTATTTATAAGCTTTGGAATATTCTCTCCCCTTTTCATGTAAGATTTTATCTCCAGCTTTTTATTATTCTTATAGCACAACTCCTGGTTATCGCTGCTGCATTTTTAAACGGATCAATTTTAAACTCTCTTGTAAAAATGGAATGGCAGACAGTATTTTTTCTTTTTGCTGCCTTTCTTTTTGTAAACCTTATTGAGACACTTATGTATTATTTTGATCAAAGTAATCGCGTTAAACATCTTGATCAAACACTTTTTCAATTTCTTCAAGAATTTTCTATGAAGAAAATTCTTCATCTTACACAAGAACAACACATTGAAGAACATTCTGCTTTAAAATTGTCCATAGTAGCAAGAGGAGAGAGCGCAGTTCAAGGAATTATTGAAAAAATAGTAACCTCTGTAATACCAACACTTGTTCTTGTAAGCATTTCTTCGATAACACTTTCTTTTCTGCATCCATTTCTTGGGATTATTTTAGTTTTTGTTTTCATTACTATTTTTACCTGGTCATATCTATTTCAAAAGAACCATTATCCAAATATCAGAAAAAATCGTGATAATTGGAATATGCAGCAAAAAGAACGTGTTGAAGCTTTTGAACATTTGACGCTCATAAAAACACTTGCCCGAGAACATTTTTTTATTAAAAAATTTATGGAAAAAAGAAATGAGGTGGTACACCATCACCTTTTTACTGTTTTACGTTCTGTAAAAAATAATTCAAAAAGAAATGCTTTTATTGAGCTGTGCATTGTATTCACTCTTGGTGTTGCTGTCTATCTTTACTATCAAAATATCTTTGCTGTTGGTGTTATTTATACTGTCTTTAGTCTTGTTAATAGAATTTACTGGAACATAAGCTCCCTTTCTGGGATTATGCGAGAGATTCCTCAGCAATACGCTGACGTTGAAAAGTATCTTACGATTATTGAAAAAGAGCCATCTTTTAAAGAAGGAGGGTCTAGTAAAGAAAAAGTAGACGGTGACATCGTATTTTCTAATGTTGGATTTAAATATCAGAAAGGAGAATCACCTCTTTTCACTAATCTCTCTTTCACTATTCCGAAAGGAAAGATAATCGCAATCATCGGAGAATCCGGAAGCGGGAAATCGACTATCTCAAAACTTCTTTTGCGTTTTTATGACTATAACTCTGGATCTATTACTATTGGAGGCACAGAGCTACGTAATTTTACTATTCAACATTTAAGAGAGTCTATTGGATACGTAGAACAGCACGTCGATCTTCTTGATGACACAATTGAAGAAAATATTCTATTTGGTGTTAAAGAAACACAGAGAGAAGCGAAAAGGCTTTTGGTAGAGTTAATTGCAAAAAAGGCAAGAATTGATCAGCTCTACCATAGATTAGGCGAACTTAAATTAAAAACACTTGTTGGAGAACGTGGGGTTAAATTATCAGGAGGAGAACGTCAACGTGTTGGGATTGCACGTGCAATTATTAAAGATCCAAATATTCTTATATTTGACGAAGCAACCTCTGCACTAGATACAGAAAATGAAGCAAAGGTCATGGAAGCGATACGTGAAGTATCACAAGGCAAAACAACGATTATTATTGCACACAGGCTTTCTACCATTAAAGACGCTGACACGATTACTATCTTAGATAAAGGGGTAGTGGTTGACCAGGGTTCTCACAGTGAACTACTTAAGCGCAGCGAGTACTATAAAAACCTTCTCAAGCATCACGGGAACATCTAATTTTCTTTCACAGAAAGAGCAGTAAAAGTCCACTCGTCAAATGCATCATTATTTTCCATTACTTCTTCTGGAACAGAAAAATAATAAAGGCGCACATCTTTCCCCTGTTTTGTGTATGAAAATTGCTCACCACCTCTTTCTTCGTACCAAGCCTTTGTTTCTTTTGAACCTTTAAAATAGAGCAACTCATCGTCTACCAAGGCAAACGGTTTACCATCATAATAAAGCACAAATCCGCCCATCATAGGGCGATAGGTAATTTCCGTAGCGTCACCAAAAAGGTCGCACAAAACATAATCAAGAAAAGGAGAGGACTTCATAAGAACAGTATAAAAGAAAGTAGCATTATTTGATATACTTTACCCAATATGACTCCTCGACTCCTTCTTAAGCGAATCAGTAAATTACTTGGCCCAGGCTTTGTTACAGGAGTCGCTGACGATGATCCATCCGGAATTGCGACGTACGCTCAAACAGGGGCACTTTTTGGCCTCTCTCAGTTATGGTTAGCTGTTTATTCTTTCCCACTTATGGTGGCCGTACAAGAGATGTGCGGTCGTATAGGCATGGTGACCGGCAAAGGTCTTGCAGGTGTCATTAAATCTCATTACTCTAGGGCTGTTCTTTTGTTTGCAGTAATCCTGCTTACAATTGCAAATGTTATAAATATTGGCGCAGACTTAGGTGCAATGGGGCAAGCAACAAGCATGATTAGCCCTATCCCTTTCGGACTCGCGCTTATTCTCATTACTGTTTTTACCGTAGTTTCTGCTGCTCTTATTCCATACAAAACATACGCCAAAATTCTTAAATACTTTGCTGCAACCGTACTAGCTTACGTAATTACTGCTTTTTTTGTACAACAAGACTGGAAAAGCATTACGTTTTCTTTACTTATTCCTACCATTGAATGGAATAAAGAGTTTCTTTTTAACATGACAGCGTTTTTTGGAACAACCATTTCTCCTTACCTTTTCTTTTGGCAAGCAGATGAAGAAGTTGAGGAAGAAATTGAAAAAAAGAAAATTGCAGACTTTGGTAAAGGGCGACCAAAAATCACTAAACACGACCTTCACCAGATGCGCTCAGACACAGTAATAGGGATGTTTCTTTCAAACCTTGTAGCCTTCTTTATTATGATTACAGCATCTTCTACGCTTGGAAAAGACGGTGCCGTAGCGATTACCTCAGCAACACAACTCGCAGAAGCACTTCGTCCGCTTGCAGGAGATTTTGCAGTATATCTTTTTGCTTTTGGTATTTTAGGGACAGGTCTCCTTGCTGTTCCAGTGCTCGCCGGAGCTGTTGCATACGCTTTTTCAGAAAGCTATAACCTTCCTCTTGGGTTAAATAAAACATTTAAACAAGCTTTTGGCTTTTATGGCATTATTACTATTTCCATCTTAGTTGGAGTACTTCTTAATTTTTCAAATATTGACCCTATTCTCATGCTTTACTATTCAGCAGCAGCAAATGGAATTTTAGCAGCCCCTCTTCTTATTGTTATCCTTATAATTGCAAACAATAAAAGAATTCTTGGAGAAAAGGTGAACGGACGATTAAGTAATATTCTTGTCGGGGTGACTATATTTATTATGGGAACGATATCATTATTTACGATTGAATCTTTTTTTGCTTAAAAGCTAGAAATCCACAGATCTTTTAATATATCACATATGATATAATTAAAAATACTATGGAACCACATGAGCAACAAAAAATAGGTGCAACAATAAAAAAACTAAGAGAATCCCAAGGAATAACTCAAGAAGAGTTTGCAAAACGCCTAAAAACTTCTCAGTCTGCCGTTGCTCGTATTGAGTCAGGAAATCAAAATGTTACGATTGAACAACTTCTTAAAATGGGAGAAGTTCTCAATAGGAATATTGTAAGTATTCAAAATACTATTGATTTTAAGGTCGAAGGCGGGAAAAAGCTTTCGGGGACAATTGCAACAAATACTTCAAAAAACGGAGCAATTACCATGATGGTAGCAGCTCTTGTAAATAGCGGAACCACCACCCTTCGCAATATTCCTCACATTGAAGAGGTGTATCGCTATAAAGAGCTCCTAGAAAGTATTGGGGTGAAAATTCGTTGGATACATAACGAAACAGCCCTTGAAATAATTCCACCAAAAAAACTTTCGTTTAAGAACATGAATACTGATGTGGCAGAAAAAATACGATCTTTTACTTTTGCTGGAGCGTTTATTCATTACGGAAATACATTCACCATCCCTCATTCTGGAGGATGTAAGATGGGTGAACGTACTGTTGCTTCACATAAATTCGCACTCGATTATCTTGGTGTAACAGTTGTTACAAAAGAAAATCATTATGCAATTAGCTATAAAAAATTAAAGCCAGGTGTTATTCCACTTTATGAATCTTCAGATACCGGAGCAATTACAGCTCTTATTGCTGCTTCAAAAATTGAAGGAGTAACTACTATTAAATTTGCACCTCCAAATTATCAAGTGCAGGATGTTTGTTTTTTACTTCAATCTTTCGGTGTACATATTGAAGGTGTGGGAACAACAACGCTTATTGTTCACGGAAAGAAAAATATTAATTTAAACATTGAACATTACAATAGTGAAGATCCTATTGAAAGTATGTTCTTTTTGTCTGCTGGAATTGTAACAAAATCAACCTTAACAGTAAGTAGATGTCCGATTGATTTTTTAACTCTTGAGCTTGAAAAGCTCAAACGTATGGGGTTGAAATATAAACTAGGAAAAGAATACCTCGCAAAAAACGGAAGAACAGTTCTTACTGATATTACCGTCTCTCCTTCTAAACTTACTGCTCCACACGATAAGATACATACCCAACCGTATCCCGGAATCAATAATGACAATCTTCCATTTTTCGTTCCAATAACCTGTTTTGCAGATGGGCAGACACTTATCCACGACTGGACATGGGAAAATAGAGCTATCTACTTTACTGAGCTTAATCGTCTTGGAGCAGATATCAAACTTCTTGACCCTCACAGAGCGCTTGTAACCGGGGTTAAAAAACTTCGTGGCGCCCAAATCGTATCCCCTCCCGCACTTCGCCCCACAGCAATTATTTTAATTGCAATGTTAGCTTCTGAAGGAACCTCTGTACTTCGTAATGTCTATTCAATTAAACGTGGCTATGCAGATATTGCGGAACGACTAAACAGTATAGGTGCAAACATTACGGTGCTTCATGGAATGTAATAGAAAAATACCCTCTTATTAGGAGGGTATTTTTCTATAAGAACTAATCAAGAGTTGTTCTGCCTTCTTTTTTAGGCATACCTTCCTTAGGGATAGCAACATAAAAGGTGGAACCTTTACCTAGAGTTGATTCACACCAAATATATCCGTTACAACGTTTAAGTAACTCTCTTACAATGTAAAGGCCAAGACCTGAGCCATTAGTTTCTACATAGTTACTATTGCTTGCCCTAGACATCTTTTCAAAAATCTTATCAATATCTTCTTTTGGTATTCCGATACCTTGATCTTTAAAAGAAATAATAAAAGTATCTTCCTTAAGAAAAACACCATTAACTGTGCGACACTCTTTTTGCTGAGAAACTTCAACGGAAATTATTTCATCTTTTCGAGAAAAATTAATCGCATTAGTTATAATTTCTCTTACAATAAGAGCAAGGAGATGCTTATCCACCAGCACAGCAGGGATAACATCTTTTGATGTATGTTGCTCAATTTTTATATTTTTCTTCAATGCAAGGTTTGCGTAAGAAGCAAGCTGTTCTTCAATAACCTCTTCCAGAGAAACAAGTTCCGGTGAAATACTAAACGTATCCAGGTCTAACCTGGATACGTTTAGTAAAGACCTTACAAGATCTATTGCGCGCTGATTATTTAGTTCTATAACACTAAGATACTTCTTTTGTGTTTCGTTAAGTTCACCCGCATCCTCATCAAGGAGAATTTCTGTGTACCACTTAATAACGGAGAGAGGTGAACGTAACTCGTGAGAAGCAACCGCCACAAAATCATCATTTTTTTGTGAAGATGGGGTTTTTGTTTTCTCAGAGAACCATGTAATCATGCACAGCGTTATATAACAATTAACGAGTTACTGAGATTGATGCTTCCTGTTCTGGATACTGAGCAGTCACAGTAACACGTCCTGTTGTGTTACGAGAAATCATGTACCCTGCACCATTTGCATTTTGCTTCTGTGGTTCGTTTGGAATAGCCCCAAGATACTTACCATCAAGAGTAAGAACTGAGAGATCAACAAAACTTGCACATGAAGATGTGGCAACAGATGAAGAACAGATTTCTGTTGAAGATGCTGTAATTCCTACTGGAAGAACACCGTTATTATCTACAGCATACTGAGTTACTGCATTAAGAATAGTGTTAACAGCGGCACGACGATCAGCGTTACGTGTATCTCCTAACTGTTTTGCTGGGTTGATCGCAACAATAACGATACCAGCAAGAATTGCAATAGCTGCAACCACAAGAAGGATTTCAATAAGAGTAAACCCTTTCTGGTTACGTAGTACTTTTTTCATAAAAATATAAAGAATACGTTGTATTCAAAAAACTAATTAAACTTTTAAATAAAAAACACATGCGGGTTTGCGTGCAAGAAAACTGTAGAAAAGTTTTTTGTCACAGGAAACACCCTTAAGAAACCTGTATTTTAAGTATATCAAACAAATACCCCTTTAGAAGTCTCCTACCTCCTCCCATGAGGATAACGTAATTGATGGGGTGGTTGACGCTATTAAAACCCTTATTTTACTGGTTATACTGCCAACAGTCCCAGAAGCATGTACAGTGAGAGTGCTTCCATTTTGGAAAATCCTATAAGAACAAAACCCTTGAGGGAAAGTAAGCAAAGAAGAGGAAGATGTTGTTCTTGTTTCAAGAATTACTTGCAAAGCTTCTTCAGCACACGAGGTAGCATACCCTCTTGCACCACCAAACTGCTGAAGTGAAAAATCTGTCTTTGTTGCAAGTACACCAGAAGAAATAACAGATGTCATGATTGCTGTTGCAGCAGCCGCAACCACAATTACAGAAAGAAGCGCTATGTACCCTTGGCGAAATTTTGTATGGAAAAAATATTTCATATATACGTAAAGACTATTTTCTTAGTGTTGCAGTTCCAGAAAAGTTTTTAGAAAAAATATACCCCTCCTTTAAATCTTTTGCATCATAGTCTATAGTAAATCTAATTTTAATAACTTGTTCAAGCGATGTGCTTGCGGAAATATTTTCAAAAATAAGATTATTCACTAATACTTTTTTATTTGTAAGAGAGAGTGGTAATGCACTTCCTTCTCTGCTATATAAAACAGACGAGCTCGCAAAGAAGAAGGTTGGGTTAAGGATAGGATCTCCTGTTGTAAGCTGAAGCGTACTAGAGCTTGTTCCTCGTGCGGGATATTCAATACTGCGAGCATTTCTTATTGTTTGAGTCATAAGATGCATAACCTGAAACCCTTGCTGATTAACCTCGTTAACGACCTGATTTTTAACACGAGAAGAAGCGAGAGACCCCATCAATAAAGAGACAGAAAAGAGAAAGATAGAACAGATAGAAACATACAAAAGCATTTCCACGAGAGTGAACCCTTTTAGAGGTGTACTAGGATTTTTAAACATATTTTACTTATGCCAAAACGCAAAACCAAATGGTGATGAAATAATTTGAGGTAAAGTTGTTTCAAGAGGTCCACCGTCTGAGTTTGTCCATGTAAGTGTAGAAGTTCCCGTCATAATAAGACGCTTAGCATAAAGATCCCTTGCGTTATCTGATGTCATGTACATAAGCTGTGACTTATCTCGAGGATTCATAAAAATCTCCATATACCCTCGAGGTGAAGCAATAGGTGATGATGGTGTGAAATCTGGCTGACGAGTAAACACTCCCCCATTACCAGAATACCAGTTTATATTTCCTGAACTTAAATCAGCGTATACAACAACAGATCTTGTGGTACTACCATTAATAAGCCACCCTGTTGTTACAAGCTTTGAGCCGACATAAGGAACGGTACATGAAGTATCGGCATTTGCTGTGTTGGTCCACGCTGTACCATTCCAGTACCCTAACTGAAGATCGCCTCCAGCATTTCCTATTGAAGCAAAAACGATCTCATCAGTATTTGGATTAGCTGCAATATCTAAACTTGTTGCGTCATCTGCAAATGTTGGTGGTGTCGTTACAGCACCCCATGTACACGCAGCAACGCCTCCATTACACATTCTATAGCGCGCACCATTTGTACCATTTGTACCATTTGCGTTAGACCATACAAGCATAAGATCTCCAGAGAGGGACTCAAACTCAATATCCATATTTTCAATATCATGAGAAGAACTGATTCTCTCAAGATTATTATCCGTAACAGACGAAGGTTCATTTACCCAAGACGTTCCGTTCCACATTTTTGCAGATATGTCTTCACTTGTGTCTACCCATGTCACGGCAAGAAGGTTTGAGCCTTCGCGTCTATCTTGAGCAAGCTTAACGTACATAATGTCATTAGATGTTCGCAACGGATCAAGAAGTGTTTCTGCTGCCCAGCCAGCCCCACAAGCAGTGTCTCCTGCTTTTGTGCGCCACCCCAGCTGACTAAATACATGTTGACCTTTACTAAAAATAACCATCGCATCTCCTGATGTCTTTTCAAAAGCAATATCAAAACGATGACGATTACCCACACCTCCTGAAGCCGCCTCAAATTCTTTTGTCCAATTTGATCCATCAAAACACATGATAGTGAGTGTTCCTGTATTATCATAATACCCAGCAAGTGCTATATGTTGTGTTGGTGAAGTACGCAAAAGCCATGTTGGTCCAACTGTTGCAACGAATGTTCCAGTTTCCGCACTAAACACGTTATTCTCATGATCAAAGGTTCTATACTTTGGAATATTTGACCCGTCACCATAAATCATAATTCCAGGAAGTGACTGTGTTGTGTTACCTGTAATAACTTCAACATTTGATATGTGACATGTTCGTGACTGATTAGAGTCAATAGTAATAGAGCCATTAGTAAAACAATCTCCTGTGAAAGTAACGTTATAATTAGGGTCACTACTTTGTGTAATCATATATGCACCTGAATCAATTGGAGTCAGAGTATTTAAAAGTACAGTTGTTGAACCAGCTTTATAGGGAGCAAAGTGGCTAACTGTTTTATTTCCTCCATTATTTGTAACAGCAGCAGTAAGAGTAATGTATGAAAGTTTTTCTTCATTTGTTATAGTACACAACTTTGCTGTACCTGAAGCGAGAGTCACTTGACC
>JACCDG010090269.1_pt1 | contig 15866 bp, 17 predicted proteins | sample 7442471 | NCBI WGS metagenome assembly JACCDG01 (sample SAMN15323444, study PRJNA562643) | freshwater metagenome | isolation source: river surface water | place: USA:Blue River Watershed | collected 2017-08-17 | reverse complement strand
TTGAAAAATTCTCCAATAGATTTGATCACTTTTACAAATGGGTTTGAGTAACTGTTGTGACCTTGGTTGTATTTACCTGACATGCAAAGTCCGTATACAACATACCAAGCCGGGTCCTTTAAAACTCCTGAGCCAAGTGATCCCGCCATCGTGATCGGTAAGTTTAAAATATTTTTCGCGATTCGCTCTGTCATTTCGTTGTTTGTCGCGCCTCCGACGATAACTGCGCCTCCAGCCAGTCTTCCATCTTTATTTATTTTCTTTAAAAACTTTTGGATGATTTCGAAAAATTCTGTAACACGCGCTTCCATGATTTCTGAAACATCTTTTTGATCGAAGTTTCCTGTGACTTCTCCTTTCTTTATTTTCTCTGCTTCATCGAGTGTGATCTTAAGACCTAACGCCAAGTCTTTTGTAATATCCATTCCGCCGATTGGTAAAACTTTTATTGAAATAATATCTCCATCTTCAAAAACAGAAAGGGAAATAGTCTCAGCGCCGATGTCTACTAAAATACATCCAGCAGTTTTTTGTTGGTTGGTTAAAATAGCGACGCTCGAAGCTAAAGGTGCGGCGATCACATCGACGACATCAACCCCAGCGTTGTTTACCGAGTTTACCAGAGCTTCTAAGTGTTGGTTGATACAAGTGATAAAAAGACTTGTGACTTCAAGTTTAACTCCCCGGAGTCCTTCAGGGCGGCTGTACAAATCTTTTCCATCAAGTCTGTAGATGTAGGGAATAGAATCGATTACGTGTCGGTTTAAAAGTTTAAGGCCTTGTTCACTTTCACGAACTGCATTTTGGACATCAAGTCCTGAAACTTCGTTGTCAGCGCGAGAGATAATAGATGTGCCTTTTGCGAGTTTAGATTCCAGACTGATTCCACCGACAGCCAACGTTGCTTGGCGTATTTTAATACCAGAACGATGTTCTGCTTCTCGGACAGATTTGACGATGCTTCGGACAACTTCGTCAGGTTCGTTTATGTAACCATTTTTAATACCACGAGCTTCAGCTTTTCCAGTCCCGATGATTCGAGAAGTCTTTTTATCTCGTTCTTTTAAATGCTCAACAACCATCACTTTTACAAGATGACTACCGAGGTCTATTCCAACTGTTATATTTTTTGACATTATGATTTTTTCAAAAAGAAAAAATTAAAGATGGAACATCTTTACGAACCTTTTTTCTTCAGATTCCATTTTACTACTATGTGTGAATCCCTTCAAATGCAACATTCCGTGGATAACTAAAAATCCTAAATAGTTCATGTAAGTTTTATCGAAATTTTTTGCTTCCAAACGTATTGTTTGTAAATTTAAAATTATCTCACCTGATTTTTTATCGAGAGGGAAGCTTAAGATGTTTTTATGATCTTTATTTCCTTTAAATTGGCGACTTAAATCTTCAATGGTTTTTTTAGGCGCGAAGACAATACTTAAATCGTAGTCTTTCCCAAGTATTTCGTTTTTTATACGAACAAAAGGCAAGCTCGGAAGCTTGCCTTTTGTCATTCGTTTCACTTCTAGGTTTTTTGTTTCGATAATCTCCATTATTTATTTTTATCGATCCGCCTTAATCTTGCCCATTTTTTGAAGATGCTCTCGTTCTACTTGTCTACCGATTCTTTTTAGTGCATTTTTCTTTAGAACGAATGTAGAAGGTTTTCTTTCTGCGTATCGAAGTGATCGAACTTTTCGTACGAGACCCGAATCTTTTGCCTTACGAGAAAATCGGCGCATTAGACTTGCACTGTTTTCACCACTCTTTTTTGCTACTTGTATTAACGCTTTTGCCATATGTCGAAATAGATTAACATAGTATTTTTCTGAATGCAAGACCCAATGCTCACTTTTTGATGGCAGTCAACTGAGAGTTGTTTTCGTTCGTTAATAGCCAAAAGAAAGAACCTTCGGTTTTAGTCGAAGGTCCTTTTCCCTTATTTAGGGCTCATAAATATGTAAACTCACAGGCATTCCCGATCTTGATTGCCTCTCTACGCTCTCTAGGCTTTCGCTTGGAACATTTTCCCACGCACCGTTCGATGTGGAGCGCATTTGCCAAGTACCCATTTTTTTATTTTTACGGAATACTTTACCGACATTAAGAATCTTGTGTTCTTTGTGCGGATCGAAATGAATGTAGATACTTCCTTCGTAGTATATGAATCTTAATTCTTGCAGTCTCAGATAAACTGTAAGTACTACCAACAATAGTCCGAGCACAGAGAGAATATCTCTCCAATCGCTATTTGTTAAAAGTGCCATGGTGTTTTGGTTTTTTCTTATTTTACACAGGCAAAGAATATAATCAACCTACAAAAGCTGTCCTGGATTTATTTGAATTGACCAGTACGAAGGAAGAGTTTTTAGTTTTCCCAAAAGCTCTTTATCTTGAACACCACCAACCAAAAGGGCATTGTTAGACCATTTTTCTCTTTCGATTTTCAAAATCATCATCACTTTTATAGTATTTGGTCCAATTCGCACGCTATTTATAACTGGACTATAATTTTCGTAAGTCTCCTGTAAATATTTTACAACCGCTTCTTTTTCTTTTATGTTGCTTTCGTAACTAACTTTTATAACAGTGTAAAAAGGTGGATATTTGTATTGTCTTCGACTTTCGACATCATCTTTATAAAACTGAATAAGATTTCTGTTTTGAATATGCTTTAAAATATTTTCATCAGGTTGTCTTGTTTGAACTAGAAGACTTTTCTTGGTAAATGAATTTAAAAGCACAACAAGATCAATTATTTTTTCGTAAATATTGTAGTGAGGTATATTAAACAAACTATCAAACGATACGACGGCGACACTGTCTATTTCTTTTGTGAGATAAAATAAAGCCATTTCAGTGCCCACCAGGATTGACCCAGGTGTATTTTCAAAATCTTTAATTATTTTTTGTGCATTTTTTTCTGTGCTCGCCTCTGTTTTATCTAATATGAAAATTTTCTCTTTTTTCACTATTCTCAAGACTTCTTCATAAACCCTTTCTGTTCCGATACCGAGTGGTACTAAATTCCAGCTTTCGCAATTCACGCAAGTTCTTTCAGCGCTGTAAACTTTCTTGCTTTTGATTGTTTTAAAATACCGAAGATTCCTCTGCCGGTCTTCAAAAAGGATGAGAGGTTCACCATCCTCGGTTACAGTTGTCCCACAATCATTGCAAACGGTCGTTGTGGCATAACCCTTTCGGAGGGTAAATAAAAACATATGACCACCGTGCTCTATAGTCTCTCTTATTTTCAAGAAAACTTTTTTGGACAGTATTTGAAAATCTTTATTTTTTTGATTTCGCATATCGATTACTTCCTCCTCCTCTTTTTCTGGAAGTCGAAAGTTAAGTGGCCGAAATTCTGCTAGCTCGCCGTTTTTCACACGCCAAATAGTTTCAGTTCTAAGTATTGAATCAGCAAAAATTATTTTTATATTTTGTTTATAGGAAAGAGTCTCAGCGAAAATTCTGCCATCAATGTATGGTTTTTGAGCAGATACATATGAAGCAGAACTCTCACGTTCCATAATAAGAGTTCCAAAATCGTTTCTTGGTAAAAAGAAAAAACTCGGAGTGCTAAATATAACTATCGGATGTTTTTCTCCGACGATAGCGTTATATTTTTTTATAAATTCTTTTTTCGAAAGCCCGGCATGAAGGAAAAAAGAATAATCCTCTATACCTTTTTCTAAATTATCGTAAAAATATTTTGCTTCGCTAATCGTAGGGAAGCAAAGATAGACAGATTCTTTTTTTGCGAACGATTCTCGAATGTATGTTTTGTAAATTACGAGACGATCTTCTGTCGGTGCTTGGAAGGCATATTTTTCTCGAGCTAAAGCACTTCGTTTATGATCATCGATTTTTTCTTTTGTGATTGATTCGTAATTTGTAAAAAGCACCGCGGGGATAAGAGTATTTAAAATTTGGCCAGTGCTCGCCACAAAATAATCTTTCGTATATGCACACGATTCAAGGAAAGATTTTAGGAAAATAGAAGAACCTTTTACTTTTGTTATTTTCTTGAAATTAAAATCAGCATCTTTAATATCTCCTTTTTGAAGGCTTACGTCTTCGATATCGATCACAATCCCTTCGACATCTTTATTTCTGACAGGCGCCGATACTATATCACCCAACATAACGTCCTTACCTGAAAAATAGGTTAGCGTTTCTATCTGCAAAGTCTTTAAAAATGGGATAATAGTAACGAGTTTCATACCGTTATCTTAACATTAAAGGCATTCTTTTATATAGATTGACATATGTGGTAAAATTTATTTAATGAAATATTTACCAGCCATATTAGATATGGTTAAACAACGGCCCGGGACCGACGGTGGAAAAGATCGACACTTAGTTCCGAACGAAGAATATAATGAATTTTGGGAGGCGTTCTACGAGACTTTAAGAACGCATTTTAATTTTCATGAACCAGTCTTTAATTTTGCTGATAAGATAAATCCGTATTTTGGATATTTTGGTTTTAGATTTCACCCGACAAAACATGAACCAAAATATTTTCATCTAGGAATAGATATCACCGACAAATCAAAAACTCCTATCAAGCCAATACTTGATGGAGTTCTTGAGTACTCTGGATTTGGAATAGTGAATGGTAATTATGTGTTCTTGTCTCACCCAGAGATTGTTACGGAGGACGGATTCAAACTCTATTCTTTGTACATGCATTTAAAAAATGCGCAGGTAAAATTTTCTTCATATCAAAAAATGTTACGACAGGTAAGTTTTAACCACTATCCAAATATTGAAGTGAAAAAAGAAACTGTAATCGGTGGAATGGGAAGCTCAGGGAACTCAGAAGGTATACATGTTCATCTTCATTTGCAACTTGAGTTTAGAGACGAAAAGGGGAATATCATCGTTATCGATCCGTCAAAAGTTTTAGGCGTTCATTCTAAAGTAAATCTAAGTGAACCTTTAAAAAATAAAGAAGAGTTTAAAATTTTTTTAGAAGAACACAAGAATGATGTTAAGATTTATAAGCTAGAAAAATTCATTGAATAAAAAAAAGTACGCCCAGATTATGGGCGTACGTAGATAGCTATCGTGTCTTCGAATATCTTCTCAGAAATATTTCGAATGAGGACCCGTGTATGAAAGTGGAAGATGTGTTTTTTGAGGAGCAATACGGACACCTCGCTGCCAATGTAGTTACTACCGTATTTTTCTCTGCTCTTTGTCCGATCATTTCCCTTGAGACTGATCACGAACTTTCTAGCTCCTTTGTGTAAGAGGATTGCTTCTTCGTCTGGACTAAGTCGACCAAATTCCAGTACTGAACCCTCGATAACGTGCTCAATATATGCTTTGTTTGAAAGAGCTTCGTTTGGCTCCATGTTTTACCTTGTTTTATCTTAAAAATACCACAAAAAAGTCATTTTACCTAGTTATTTTAAGTATGCTATAATCCCTCTACGTTATGGGATTTTTTAACAAAAAACTCGGGATAGACCTCGGAACTGCAAACACGCTTGTTTTTGTACCCGGGAAGGGAATCGTCTTAAACGAACCAGCGGTTGTGGCTGTGTCTGAACAAGACAATAAAATTTTAGCTATTGGTCTTGAAGCAAAGCAAATGATTGGCCGTACACCAGAAAATATTATCGCGTATCGTCCGATGAAAGATGGAGTGATTGCAGACTATAGAGTAACCGAAGCGATGCTTCGTTATTTTATGAACAAAGCGCTTGGGTCGTTTAGTTTAATTAAACCAGAAGTCATGATCTCAGTTCCTGCGGGAGTGACATCAACAGAGCGTCGCGCAGTGGTTGAAGCGGCGATCAAAGCTGGAGCGAAAAATGCATATGTTGTTAAAGAGCCGATTCTCGCGGCTATCGGCGCAGGTATTCCTATTCATGAATCAAAAGGGCACATGGTTGTGGATATCGGTGGAGGAACGACAGACGTGGCAGTGATTTCTCTTGGAGGTATTGTGGCGGCAAACTCAGTAAAATGTGCAGGAAATAAAATAGATCATGCAATTGCCGACTATATTAAAAAAACATTTAATTTGGCTATTGGTGATAGAACTGCTGAACAAGTAAAAATAAAAATTGGTTCAGCTATTACCATGGAAGAGCCTTTAGTTGCGACTATAAAAGGTCGTGATTTCGTCCAAGGTCTTCCACGAACAGCTCGTATCACGACAAACGAAATCGTTCAAGCTATAGATAAAGAACTTAAACTTATTATAAAAGCGATAAAAGATGTTCTTCAAGAAACTCCTCCAGAACTAGCTTCAGATATTATTGATCAAGGTATAATCATGACAGGAGGATCTTCAATGCTTCGAAATTTACCTGAACTTGTATATCGACGAACAGGGGTTAAAGCTCGTCTTGCAGATGATCCACTATTTTGTGTGGTGAAGGGAACAGGTATTGCTCTCGAGCACCTAGATAAATACAAACGTACTATTATCGCTAAGCGTTAACACATGGTTATTTTAGAAAAAGAAAATCTTCATCATGCGTATCTTTTACCATCTGATACGAGTATTTTGCCGAGCCTTCTAAAGTCTTTAGAAGAGATTGGATTTAAGACATCTGGTAACCCTGACGTTTTTATAAAAGAAGTAGAAACTTTTACGATAGACGATGCAAGAGAAATAAAAAGTTTCCAAGGAGAGCGAGCAGTAGCAGGGGATAAAAAGGCAATAGTTATATCTTGTGAATATTTATCACATCAGTCGCAACACGCCTTACTTAAAGTTTTCGAAGAGCCAGCACCCGGCGTTCATTTTTTCTTAATTACGCCAGTGGTTTCTGTTTTACTTCCAACACTTAAATCAAGGCTTTTTATTTTAGATAGAGAAGAGGGTGACGAGAACGAAGAGCTTTCAAAAAGAGCGGAGAAATTTTTGAAAGCTGAAAAAGAAGATAGGATTTCTATGGTTTCTAAAATAATTAAAGAGTTTGATAAGGAGGAAACAAGTACACCGCTGAAAGTTTATGTAGTTTCTTTCCTTAACGAAATAGAAGTACAAGTTTCAAAGATAGAAGATAAAAAAAGGTTTGACCTTGAGGCTCTTTGGAAAGTGAAAGACTATATTCATGACCAAGGTTCTTCTGTAAAAAATTTACTTGAAACACTGGCATTGGTTTTTTAATTAAGTATAATAAGTCTATGGTATACAATTCAACACAACTAAAAGAGGCTCTCGGAAAAGTCTCCGAATGGCTTAGAAGGGAATATTCTTCACTTCATACAGGTCAAGCAAATCCATCGGTTCTTGATGGTCTTACGGTGAATTCATATGGAACACGTCAGCCAATTAAAAATGTGGCCTCTATTTCTATAGAAGATCCAAAAACTCTTCGAGTTGTTCCTTGGGACAAGAGTCAATTAAAAGAAGTTGAAAACTCTATTATCACTTCTGATATCGGTCTTTCTGTGGCGACTGACGACGCAGGCTTGCGTGTTATTTTCCCTCAGCTTACTGGTGAGACAAGAGAAAAACTTGTGAAAGTTCTAAAAGGGAAACTCGAAGATGCTCGAGTTTCTGTTCGAAAGGAAAGAGAGGTTGCGATGAAGGATGTTGATGCTAAAAAAGAAGAAAGAGGAATGTCAGAAGATGATATAAAGTTTGCAAAAACAGAGGTTCAGCGATTAATCGACGAAGCTAACCAAGGTCTGGAAGAAGTTTTCAGTCAGAAAGAAGCTATCGTCCTAGGTAAATAATGTCTATTGTAATTTTTATTTTAATACTCGCAGTGCTTATCATCGTTCACGAATACGGTCATTTTCTTATAGCAAAAAAGCATGGAGTGCGAGTTGATGAATTTGGGCTGGGGTATCCTCCACGTGCAAAAGTTCTTTTTAAAAGAAGAGGAACACTTTTTACTTTAAACTGGATTCCTTTTGGAGGATTCGTAAAGATTTTCGGTGAAGATCCAAATGATGAATCTTTAAATGGTGAAAATAAAAGTCAGGCTCTAACAAGTAAATCAAGATTTGCACAAGCTTCTGTAATGTTCGCAGGACCTTTCTTTAATTTTCTTTTTGCATGGCTCATCGTTCTTATTGTTTTGTTTGTTGGACTTCCTTCTGCGGTTGATTCTAAAAATGAAAAATATATTTCTGACCCTAAAATAATTATCACAGAAGTCATAGATGAATCCCCTGCCTTTTTTTCTGAAATTTTAGTCGGAGACACTATAGAAAGTGTAGAATTCGAAGGCGTAAGTTACAACTCAATACAAGATGTCGATTTTTCTGCATCTAAAAGTAAAGAAAAAATTCTAAATTTAACAATAGTTCGAGACGGAGAAACTCTAGAGAAAGAAATTACCATTGGGGAATTTATGGTCAGTGGTAAACCAGGTATCGGTGTCGGACTTCAAAGCGTTGGTATTTACAAACCAACATTTTTCAAAGCAATCACAGAAAGTTTTAAAGTAACAGGTGAGATGATTTATCAAATCACCTTCGGACTCGGCTCTCTTGTTATCGATGCGTTTCGTGGACAAGCCGACATATCAAATCTAACAGGACCAGTAGGTATAGTTTCTTTAGTGGGGGATGCGAGCAATTTAGGTATCGTCTATCTTCTGATGTTTGTGGCTTTGATCTCTGTAAACTTGGGAGTGATTAACTTGTTGCCTTTTCCAGCCTTAGACGGTGGTAGAATTCTATTTTTGGTAATAGAAAAAATTAAAGGAGGGCCGATTTCTCCTAAAGTTGCCAACACTCTAAACTCAGTTGGATTCCTCATCTTGATTGGCTTGATGCTATTCATCACTTTCCGGGATATTGTGAAGCTTTTCTAGGTCTCCCTAAAACATTTGACATAAAATTGTATTGATGATAGAATAATTTCACTTTATAGTAAAAGTTAATTAATTATGGCAATTATTTCATTTAGACCAAAGCACGTAAGCAAAAAGCTTCTATCGGTTCTCAAGGACCGATCGCTTGATATTATCTCAAATCGATACGGTTTGGGTGACGATACGAAGAGAAAGACTCTCGAAGCTATCGGACAAAAATACGGAATAACACGAGAACGGGTACGGCAGATTGAAAATGCTGCTCTTTCTTCTATCCGAAAATCGGATGCGATGAAGTCAGAAGACGCAGTGTTTTTAGAACTTAAAAAACTCATAAATTCTCTCGGATCTGTCGTCCATGAAGATGAACTTTTAGGTCACATTTCTGACGACGCCTCTGTCCAAAACCATATAAACTTTTACCTTGTTTTAGGAGACGCTTTTACTCAACACAAAGAAGATGAAAATTTTAAAACACGATGGGTTGTCGAACATGAAGTTGTGGATAAAATCCACGATGCATTAAAAAATCTTTACAAATCTCTCAGTGCCGATGAACTTGTTGTAGAAAGTGAAATGATAAATCGATTTCTAAAGAATATAAAAGATTTATCTGATGAGCACCGAGATGAAGAAATTTTAAGACGATGGCTTAGACTTTCTAAAAAAGTTGCAAAAAATCCTCTCAATGAATGGGGAAGAGCAGAATCAAAAAATGTAAAAACTCGAGGTGTAAAAGACTATACATTCCTTGTACTTAGAAAACATGGAGAACCAATGCACTTTAAAGAAGTCGCTGAAGCAATCACTAAAACTTTCGGAAGAAAGACACTCGCCGCAACAACTCATAACGAACTTATTAAAGATGCAAGGTTTGTGTTGGTTGGTCGCGGAAAGTACGCTCTTCGAGAATGGGGCTATAAACCAGGAATTGTTCGAGACGTGATTAAAGAAATTCTAGTTGCAAATGGTCCGATGACGAAAGATGATATTGTCGACGCAGTTCTAAAAGAAAGATTCCTAAAGAGAAATACTATTTTAGTAAATCTTCAAAATTCTAAATATTTCAAAAAGTTGGCTGATGGAAAATACACAATAGTAAAATAAATTTAAAACAAAACAGAAAATCCCCACACTCTAGTGGGGATTTTCTGTTGTATAATAAAAGGGTGAAAAAAACCCTAATAACTATAGAGCTTCTTCTGATACTTCTCGTTGTGCTTTTATTTGGCTTTTTGCTTTTTATTTTTACAAATTCCAAAATAGAAGAAGAACCAGCTCTTCCATCTGTTTCTGTAGATACCAGCGAACTCTACTGTGGTATTTCTGTAACAAGTCCACAAATCGGATCCAATGTGTCTTTTCCGGTTAAGGTCGAAGGTTATATCAGTGGTTGCGGTTGGGAGCCATATGGGAATTATGTAGCTAAGCTGAAAGTATATGATAATCAAAAGCGACTTATTGGTAGACCTTTTCTTGTGCATAAAAGTACGGAAAATAATTCTCCCGTATCTACACAGTTTATTTTAACGATATCAAACCTACCGATAAGTGAGGGTTCCTTAGAGTTTGTTTTTGAAAATTTCGGTGCTCTGGAAAAGACGATGACTGTCCCTGTGACGATTATACAAAAACCAGTGGATGAAAATGTACAGTAAATTTAGTATTATATAAGAAATGGAAACTGAAATATTTCTTACAACTTTTCAAAATATTCCGGGCTTGATAATAAAATCCGCTCGTTTCTGGCTACCTCTAGCCTTGGTTGTTTTAGGATGGAGACTTTGGGTTAATTATGTTCAGGAAGAATGGCTCTCTGGTGTAAAGTGGGTTCTTTTAGAAATCAGAGTTCCAAAAGAAGTTTTTAAATCTCCTGCAGCGATGGAGCTAGCTCTCTCAAATGCACTTTCTCAGGGCGGTGGTGTGGGGAATAATTATCAAAAATATTGGCAGGGTCGGGTGATCAATTGGTTCTCACTTGAGATTGTTTCGCTTGGCGGTGAAATACATTTTCTTATCCGTACTCCAGCTGGTTTCCGAAGAATTGTTGAAACTCAAATCTACGCTCAATATCCTCAAGCTGAAATATTTGAAGTTGCGGACTATGTAGAGGAAGCTATTGCAGATATGCACAAACGCGAATGGGCTCTGTGGGGAACAGAGTTTAAACTTACAAAAGAAGATGCATATCCGATAAAAACATATACTGACTATGGTTTGGATAAAGCCGTTGGTTCGACAGAAGAAAATGAAAGAATCGATCCGATAACTCCGATGCTTGAATGGATGGGAGGTATTGGTCCGAACGAACAAGTTTGGTTCCAGATTGTTCTTCGAGTTTCTAAATGGACATACAGAAAGGGTGGAATAATGGGCGGGTATACTGATTACCGAGAAAAAACAAAAAAAGTTCTCGAAGAAATGAGGAAAAAATTCGAGCCTTCAGAAGGTGATCAATTCAAACGACTAGCGATGACCGAAGAAGATAAAAAGGTTATGGCGGCCATCCAAAGAACTCTCGACAAACAAGGATTTGATTGTGGTATTCGAGCCATTTATCTAGCACCGAAAGATAATTTTGATGGAATGAATATTACAGGACTCACCGGTATAATGAAACAATACAATTCTTTCTCTCTAAATGGCTTTGCTCCAGAAAATACAACAGACTTTACTTATCCGTGGCAAGATTCATCGGGTGTCAAAAAGGTTCAAAAGAAAAGGGAAATGCTGGACGCCTACGCCCAAAGATCGTGGTTTTATCCACCCTACGTCAGACCTCATTTTGTGTTAACATCTGAAGAGTTGGCCACTATATTTCATTTTCCTGGCCGTGTGTCTGAAACTCCGAGTCTCGGAAGAATTGAATCAAATAAATCAGAACCGCCAACCAATCTTCCGATTTAATTATGCAAAACTTTACTTATAAAAAACCTGAAAACAGTATGGCTGTTCATCAAAAGATATTTCTTGTCTTGGGCTTTTTGTTTTTGGTTGTAGTTTTAGCTTTCGGAGTTTTTTTTACTGCGCCGGCAAATTTCCCAAAAGGTAAGATTATCGAAATCGAAAAAGGAAGTAGCCTGATTAAAGTCTCAGCAACCTTAAAAGAAGAAGGCGTGATTAAATTCCCAAGAATACTAGATGCGTTTGTTATCGTATTTGGAGGAGATAAAAGTATTGTCGCGGGGGATTATTCTTTTGAGCGCCCCTTAACAGTTATCGAAGTCGCTCACCGTATTATAAATGGAATTCATGGTATTGATTCTGTACGTGTCGTTATTCCAGAAGGTTCTACCCGAGAAGAAATTGCTGAAATCTTTGACCAGAAATTATTAGACTTTAGTCAAGAAGATTTCCTTCGTGTTACTGAAGATATGGAAGGATATTTATTCCCCGATACATACATTTTTTTTGTGACAGCGGAAACGTCTGACGTCGTAGACAAAATGCTTTCAAATTTTGATACAAAAATAGCGCCACTTATCGCAGACATAGACGCATCAGGTAAAAGTTTGAATGATATTGTAAACATGGCTTCTATTATCCAAAAAGAAGCCTATAACATATATTCAGAGCAACAGACAATATCTGGTATTTTATGGAAGCGAATAGACAAAAAAATGCGCTTACAAGTTGATGCAACACTAAAATACATTACTGGTAAGCCATCTTCTAAATTAACCCTTGATGATTTGGCGATGGAGCATGATTACAACACATACAAAAATTATGGTTTACCACCAGGTCCTATTGGTTCACCTAGTATAAAGGCGATCAGAGCTGCCCTGTATCCTGTTTCATCACCCTATTATTTTTACTTGCACAGCAATTCTGGTCAGGTGTATTATGCAGTTGACCACGACGGACATATTCAAAACAAAAATAATTATCTAAGGTAAAATAACAGAATGAAAAGACATAATTTAGCATTTGTAGATATAGAGACTACGGGCTTTGATCCTGATAAACACGAGATTATAGAAATCGGTGTTGTTGTTGTTAAGCAAATAGGTGACGCAGGTAAAGAATTTGAAATACTCGAGGAGATTGAGTTAAAGATTAAGCCAGAGCGGATACAAGACGCTGACCCTCAAGCCTTGAAGGTAAACGGCTACGACCCAAGTCAGTGGATTTTTGCGAATACTTTAAAAGAAGCGATGACTATTTTTGCTTCAAAAACAGAAAATGCTATTTTCACTGCTCATAATCTAACTTTTGATTATTCTTTTATTGAGCATGCATTTAAAAAAACAGAAACTGAAAATAAAATGTTCTATCCAAAACTCGATACTATTTCTGTTGCGTATGCGAAACTACACAGTAATCCCCAGGTAGATAAATTCCGACTCCAAAAACTATGTGAATATTTTGGAATTCAAAATGAACGTGCCCATACAGCCTTGTCTGATGCCAAGGCGACATTTCTCGTTTACGAAAAACTGATGAATTTGTAATAAAATCTAACCCGTGTTAGATTTCCTTCTGTTATGAAAAAAGAAACAGTATTTGTGGGTGTTTCTGGCGGAGTTGATAGCTCCGTTTCTTTAGCTATTTTAAAAGAACAAGATTATAACGTTGTTGGTTGTTTTATAAAAACATGGCAACCAGATTTTATAGAGTGTACATGGAAAGAAGAGCGGCGTGATGCGATGCGAGTATGTGCAAAACTGGATGTGCCATTCTTAACGATTGACGCAGAGGAAGAATATAAGAATTTTGTTGGAATGTACATGATAAATGAATACAAAGCCGGGAGAACTCCGAACCCTGATGTGATGTGTAATAAAGAAGTAAAGTTCGGTGTCTTTTTGAAAAAAGCACTCGCACTCGGTGCTGATTATGTTGCCACCGGTCACTACGCTAGAACAAAAGAAGGTAAGCTTTTAAAAGGAATTGATTCATCAAAAGATCAAAGTTATTTCCTGTGGACACTAACAGAAGCCGAGCTTTCAAAAACCAAATTCCCAATCGGGCATCTACAAAAACGTGAAGTCCGCAACATTGCCAAGAAGTATGATTTACTAACAGCAGAGAAGAAAGATTCTCAAGGTGTTTGTTTTCTGGGGCCGATCGATATGAAAGATTTTCTAAAGCACTATATAGATGTCAAAAAAGGCGATGTTTTAGATATGCAGGGTAAAAAAATAGGTTATCATGACGGGGCACTTTTCTATACATTAGGTGAGCGACATGGATTTACGATTACCCAAAAAAGAACAGAGGACAAAAGACTTTATGTAGTTGAAAGAGATTTAGAAAAAAATACATTAATAGTCTCAGAAAATATTAATCAGAAAAAAGAAGAGGAAAAAAGAAAGATTAAATTAGAAAATATAAATTGGATAACAAAGCCAGAGTTGGGGAAAGTTTATGAGGCGAGAATTAGATATCAACAAAAGTTGGAAAACTGTACTATAGAAGGAGATAATGTGATTTTTGAAAATATTCAAAGTTTGGCAACATCTGGTCAATCTATAGTTGCCTATGACGGGGAAGAGTGTATTGGAGGAGGGGTAATCGCTTAGTTGACAATAAACCTTAAAATGGTATAATTCTCATAAGATAGTTCACCAAACCAACACCAAAAAACCATGGGACGCCCAAAGAAGAATCCGATCTTAACCCAACCCGTCAAAGAAGGCTTGAAGGCTATCAAGGTTCGTCTTGACCACCGGACTGTCATCACTCTCGCTAGCCTTAAGACTCTTGATTTCTGGAAGAAGCGTTATCCAGAAGCAAAGGTTATCGGCTAGTTTCATTCGTTCACCAAACCAAAATCACCCGAATGATTATTCCATTCAAGGTTGCCGCAAGTATCAATCACCGATTTTCTTGCACCAAGATGAAAGTGGTTGAACCAAAGAGTACGCAACTCAATAGAAAAGATGTTGCGCTGGCAGAACCAAAGACACCTCCGGGTAGTCTGAAGGTAAGGCTCGATGGAAAGACCATGGTCACAATAACGCCAACCCCAACGATGACCGTAGAGAAAAAGCTCGAACAGTGGAAGCAACGCTACCCAAAGCTCGAGGTTATCGGCAAGGTGTAGAAGTAGAAATACTTCAGAGAAAAAGCCCCACCAGTCAAACTGGCGGGGCTTTCTATTTTCCCTTCTTTAATTTATACTTTGATCTATATGACAAGTAACCAAATCCGTGAAAAATTCCTAAAATTCTTTGAAGAAAAAGGTCATGAAGTATTACCCTCAGCATCTCTCATCCCAGAAAATGATAACTCCGTACTTTTTACTACAGCTGGAATGCAACCACTTGTTCCATATCTTTTAGGTAAACCTCATCCAAAAGGAAACAGACTTGCAAGTGCACAAAAATGTCTTAGAACAGGTGATATAGATGATATCGGTGACAATCGTCACCTGACGTTTTTTGAAATGCTCGGTAACTGGTCACTAGGGGACCCCGACGCTAAAGATGGAATCGGGGCAGGTTACTTTAAAGAAGAATCTATTGCCTGGAGTTTTGAATTTTTAACTTCCAATGAAAAAGGCCTAGGTCTTGATCCGGCGAGACTTTATATAACATGTTTTGAAGGTGACGAAAGCGCTCCTCGTGACGAAGAGTCTAAAAATATTTGGATGAAAGCGGGTATTCCAGAAAGTAGAATTTACTTTTTAGGGAAAGAAGATAACTGGTGGGGTCCGGGAGAAAATGGCCCATGCGGACCAGATACAGAAATTTTCTATGATGTTACGGGGGATTGCGGAAATCTTTCTAAAGAAGAATTTTTAAATGCTCAAAAAGAAGAAAAAGTTATTGAGATTTGGAATAACGTATTTATGGAATACGAAAGTAAAGACGGCAAAGTTGTCGGAAAACTTTCACAAAAAAACGTGGACACAGGAATGGGTCTTGAGAGAATCACTGCGGTAATAAATGGAGAGGATAATGTTTATGATACAGATTCTTTTGACTATATTTTTGAGCAGATTCCAGAAGGAGATAAAAAATCAAAAAGAGTAATTGCTGATCACATCCGTGCGTCATGTTTTCTTATTTCTGACGGAGTGATTCCAGGAAATACAGACAGAGCTTATATTCTAAGAAGACT
>JACCDG011717701.1_pt1 | contig 15871 bp, 14 predicted proteins | sample 7442471 | NCBI WGS metagenome assembly JACCDG01 (sample SAMN15323444, study PRJNA562643) | freshwater metagenome | isolation source: river surface water | place: USA:Blue River Watershed | collected 2017-08-17 | reverse complement strand
GTGGGGGCGCATCACCGAACGGCTGGACGGGGAAGAGCTGGATGCGGAAACCGTAGGCGAAAGAAAAGCCCGGATGGATGCGATTCGGACAGCGTGGCGTCAGGGTCAAAAGACCCCGGTCGCCCTGCCGCCCGAACTTCCGCCTACGCCGAGCAATCTTCATCCGCCGATTCGGGCGGTGCCGTTGCACGTACCGACCCGCGTCGTGCGGATCGCCAAGCGGCTACGCAAACGCGCGTCGGAGTAGTCTAATTAGCTAGATACCCCCGCGAGGGGGCGACGCCAGCAGAATACGTTGGTCGAGCTGCGGCATTGGTTTCAACTCACGCCCCCTCGCGGGGGCGACTCTACGAAGGAAGCATGGATGGGGCAAGCATGATTTCGTTTTCAACTCACGCCCCCGCAAGGGGACGACGCCCGAGGATCTAGCCACTACCCTGGTCGACGCTTTGTTTCAACTCAATTCCAACTCACACACAACAGTCTTACCCATCCCAGACCGTACAACTCACCCCCACCGGCGGCGATTCCCGATGGATCGCGATGTCGTCCCAGCAGCCCGGCGCACCGTTTGGGTACGCCAGCCGGATGGTGTCGAAACAACGCTGGGCAGGGCAGTCGCCCAGTACGCTGTCGTGCGAAAAGCACGCGATGTAACGGGGTGAGATGAACCCCCGCATTGCCGAACGATCGGACTCCCACATCAACGCCAAGGACTCGACCAGCAACTCCAGATCCTGCCGATTGAATCCCGTCTTTCCGGCCGCGTGTGCGGAATAGAATCCGTAGCCCACGTACGCAGCGTACGGAACGACGAACTTCTTGCCCATCGTCCTCTTCTTTTCCTCGTCGGACACGTTGGTCACCGCGCACCGCGTGATCGACATGGTCCGCGTGCGGATGGGGTGCGTCGACTTGAAGTTGGTGAACTGCACCGGCCCCCGCAGTGGGGGCAGCGGCTTGTCGCTGGTGCTCAACACCTGACCGAAGGCTCGGATGTCGAAGTACCGATCGCACAACCAGGCGTGCCGAGCCCGCTCGATCGCCAACTCTTCCGCCCGCTTGTCCTGGGTCTTGGGTGCCTTGGTTGCCTTCTTTTCGCTCTTGGTGGCCACCGCACCGATCTCGCTGACTGCCTCGGCCGACTCTTCGATGACGTTGTTCAAGACTGCAGCTTGCTGCACGAAGATACCGAACCGCGGGTCGTTGGGCTTGGCCGCCGCCACGTAGTTGCGGATCTTCCGCTTGATGCAGATGTCCGTGACGATACCCAACCCGTTGTCGGGATCGACGCGGGGTCGTCCCTCGTTGTCCGGGTCGCCGTTGGGGTTGCCTTCCGTGACGTCGAAAATGTACATGAAGTCGATACGGTTGTTGGCGTTGGGTTCCATTTTCATCATCTCCCGTCCCCGCTGGGACGCCTCCATAAATCTAGGTCAACAAATCCGCCAATGATGTTTCAACTCACGCCCCCGCGAGGGGGCGACTCTACCCGGCGGCCCCGCCGAAGGCAACCTACACCCAAGCGGTTTCAACTCACGCCCCCGCGAGGGGGCGACTCTACGGAAGCCTACCTTCAAGCGTCGACCAGTGAAGTGTTTCAACTCACGCCCCCGCGAGGGGGCGACTCTACACGCTCACGTCGCATCAGGGCATCCCGAACATGCCGTTTCAACTCGCGCCCCCGCGAGGGGGCGACTCTACCACGAATGGGTTTCAGGTTTCAACGAGACTTCGGTGTTTCAACTCGCGCCCCCACGAGGGGCGACTCTACAAGTACGCGCTTGAATAGTGGGGCGCAAAGACCCGCGTTTCAACTCACGCCCCCGCGAGGGGGCGACTCTACAGTCGGCAGCGGTACCTGCGGCTTCCCGGCTAGGGCGTTTCAACTCACGCCCCCGCGAGGGGGCGACTCTACCGCGCCGGGTTAGCTGCGACCATCGGGGCAGCCGGGTTTCAACTCACGCCCCCGCGAGGGGGCGACTCTACGGCGGGTTGATCGATCCCGTCCTCGTGGAAGCGAAGTTTCAACTCACGCCCCCGCGAGGGGGCGACTCTACGAAAGCGCGGCGGGGAGACCGGTCCGCCCGTGCCGCTGTTTCAACTCACGCCCCCGCGAGGGGGCGACTCTACAGCACCACGCCTAAACTATTAACCAGCAACTGCTTGCGAGTGACTTTGCGAGCGGCCAGAATAACCGGCCTGCATAGGTCAGTAAGCTGGGTAATAAGACTTACTTGTCCTAAATGCAAAATCAGTCAACTGCCTGGGTTACGAACGATGCGAGCGGCTGCCGAAGTTTTTACGTCAAGCAGCCGCTCGCGGGGCAACGCTATTCGCAGGGCTTCTCATCCGAAGGTGGCGACCGGAATGCAATCTTCTTCTCGAACTCAAAATCCTGCTGCCGCACGGCGTCCCGGTACTGCTGTCGTTGTGACGGAGTCAGACTCTCCGGTAGCAGACGGCTACCGATCCGAGCGCTGATACGCTGGTGCAGCTTCTCTAGTCCGCGAGCCAGCCAGATGCACTCCTCACGACTGGCGTGGTCGCCACCCTTCAGCTTTCCGTCCTGGATCGACTTGGCCTTCCGCTGAAACCAGGGAGCGTACACACCCTGGTACGCCGAGGCCATCTCATCCCACATCCCGTTCAGTCCCTCGCCCGAGACGCCGGAACGATTCCGGAATGCCGTCTTCTTCCCGCTGCCGACCCCATCCAGAGCCTTCTGGAGGTGGTGGTACTTCTCTTGCGTTTGGAAATAGAAGCTGGCCATCCGCCCCAGAAGGTATCCCGGATCGCTACAGGCGTGGTCGACACCATTCTGCTCAAGCATCACGTACTTCATCGGCACCTTGTTGTTGACGATACCGAGCGCATACGCCACGCGATCGGACGTGATCACGCGATCCGGGTTATCGTTCAGCCCCTCCTGGATCCTGCGGTACAACTCGCTGCCGGGCTCGAACTTGTTGGTGACGAGCATCACCTCCAACAGCTTGGTCAACGTGACCGTATCGACGTCGTTCATGTCGACCGGCTTGTTCCGGTTCTTCGGCGAAATGTCCTTGTAGTTCCGATCCAACCGCAGCACCATCCGCAGGATGTCCCACATCGGCACGGCGGCAGTCGCGTCGTACGCCGGCGAACCGTCCGGGCGATCCGGCAGGTTCACCGCGAACAGGTTCACGTACGTCTGCAGCCGGGCTTGAAACAACTCTGCCGACAGGGTATCCGTGTCGAACGCCTGGAAGATCCTCGCCGAGTTCGGCGAGTACCCTTCCACCCGCACCCGCACGTCGTCCGGCAGATCGTCGGGAAACTCGAGGGGCTCGCCTCGGATCGCCCGCACGATGTTCTTGACGATCCCGATGGGTCGAGGGATCTCCATGAACACCAGCGTCAGGCTGTCGTTGAGCTTGTAGTGCGTATCCGGGTTGCTGAGCAGGTGGTTGAGCATCTTCGAGATCTTCTCCGCTTCTTCGATACCCACGGGGCTATTGTCCGCCTGCTGCATCCCATAGCTGCAGGCCGATTCCAAATTGACACCGACCAGCGTAGACCCGGTCATTGGGCCGCCGGGCAGGCCGAACACACCGTGCCGATGGACCGTCGCCGTCGGCTTAGCTTCGCCCGACACCAAGCAGCATCGCACCGGCGCATGCTTGGCGTCCTCAGCCCGATTGGCCGCTGCTTTCCGCTTCATCCACTCCACGACTTTCGGCCGTTCCAGCACGTACTCCGCGGAGCCTTCCACGATGAACGTACCGAAGCCGGTCGCCGCCGCGTGCTCGAGGAACTTTTCGAGGTTGACGTTCGGATACTTCCGAAACGAGTCGACGCCGCGCAGCATGAAGCTGCAGACCGCCGAGTAGTCCGAATCACCTATCTCGTGGTTGACTTCGGCATGCAGGTCGACCGCCGCCGCGTGGGCAGCCGCTATCTTCTTGAGATCTTCGGCCGTACTCTTGCCGTTCTTGCCCACGCCGGCCAGGTACGATAGGTTGTCGATCAGGAAGAACGGCACGAGGTTGCTGCCGCGACGATCGGTCTTACCGACGTAGCGGAACTTCCGTTTGGCAGGGACCATCTTGGTTTTCGTCTTCCCTCCCTTCTGCACGACCTCCTGTTCCTTCTCGAAGACCCGGATGTGCGAGACGTAACCGTACCGATCCAGCACCAACGCGAAGGACGCACCCTTTTCCAACCACCCCAGCGGAATCCTGTCTTCCGCGGCGTCGTACATCTCCACCAGGTCAGCCAGCATTGGCACACTCCGTAGTGTCTCGCAGCAACGAAGCGACGACCGGATCACGTCCCCGGAGGTCGATGATGCCTTCGTTCAAGTTCAGGTTGCAGAAGAAAGGCACGCACTGTGCGTCCTTCACGCCGTAGTCTTGCGGCCAGTCGATGTCGTACAACATCACTCCCAGCCGCTTGCTGACCGGGATACCGGTCTCGGGAAACTCCGCCGGCTCGAACCAGCAAGAGCATTCCCGCGTACCAAGGAACGGTTGACGAACGCACTGCCCGGTTTCGATACGTCGCCGGGCGATCCGGTTGTGCTTCTCTTCCGCTTTGGGGTCGGTCCACTCCGACGATCCGGCTGCCCGAATAGACGACTTGCTGGGCAAAATACTGGCCTCGATGATGTAGGAGACATCTTTCAGCATGCACGAGTGCCGTTGCTGCCGGATGCTCGGCTTGACTTTGTCGACGACGATCGGAGACAGCGTCGCATTGCTCCGCATGGCGCTGTCGACGTTCGACCGCGGCATCACGGCGCTGACTTCGTTCCGCATCATATTGATCCACCGAATCGGATTCATCACGGCGATCCGGCGAATCTGCCAGTGCATCTGCGGCTTCCAGTAGATCGCCGACAATACGCCGCGGCAAGCCGAGGCGGTAGGCACGTCGTAACTGACACGCTCGACCTTGAACTCCGGTCGAGTGAAGAGGGCGTAGTCGCCCCAAACTCGAAGTGTGATCACGATTTGACCTACAACAAGGGATACAACAGAGCTAAAGACGATTGGGCACCCAATCGCCTTTAGCTCGAAAAGACGTCTATAATCGATTGACGACTCACTCGTCGTCGTCGTTGTCGTCTTCGTAGTCCGCATCGCCCTTCGGAACGGCGTTAGCCACGCGGTCATCGCTGCCGCCGATTTCCATCATCTCGCGCAGGGCCGCAAGCACCTCCGAGAACTCCCCGCCCAGCACGACCACGCCGACGAACAGCTCCTTCAGGTGAGCCATCGAGAACTTGTCGGTGGATTCGACCCATTTGTCCAGATCGTCGACCGGATCGCCGTTGAACAAGAACGTCAGGAACTTCCTCCTGACATCCGCACCAGGGTACCCGATCTCGATCCGACGATCGAAGCGGGAGGGTCGATTCGTAAACCGCTTGTCGATTTTGTCGATGTAGTTGGTGGTTGCCAGGAACACCACCTTGTCCGGCGTGTGAACTCCGTCGAGGATGTTCAGCATCTCGCCGACCCAGTATTCGTTCTGGTGCTTGTCCAGGTCTTCCATCAGCACGACCACGGGCGTAGCCGACTGAACAGTCCGAAAAACCTCCAAGCCGTTCTTGAACGTCGACAGGCGCTCCGGCAGGATCAGCACGACGCCACCGCGTTCCGTCACATCCTGGGATACACGCCGCAAGAGTGTAGTCTTTCCCGACCCGGGAGGGCCATACGCGAGAATGCCCCGACGGTACGCCAGACCGTACTTCCGAAATACGGCTTCGCTGTCCCAGAACGTCTGGATGTCGTGCAAGATCCGATCCGACGCAGAACAGTCCAGAGCCGCCACTTTCTCCTTGCGATCTTCCACACGGCTGAAGAAGACGCCCCGCATGTTCTCCCCTATCTGGTAGAGACCCGGAGGCAGCGTCGGTTGCACCGGATCGACCGGCAGAAACGTCTTGTTGTCGGAAGAGCCCCACTGCGTCGAATTCGCGTAGCTGCCGCTCAAAGCAATCTCCTCGGTAAGGCTGCAACAAAAACTAGCGGCTGCCGAGCCCGAAGCCCAGCAGCCGCTCGTTGGAGACGAGATGGGCCGCACCTAAATATGCCAGCCAAACCGATTTGTTTTAGCTGCCCGGCAGCAAGAACGAAAGCTCCCACGAAGCCGACAGTTGCAGCATCGTCGGCTTCACCAGCTGCTCGTCCGACGCCACGTAGGCTCGGTTGCAGATGATGTCCTGGGTCGCGTCACCCCAGTCGGGAGCGACGATCAGGGCGGCCCCGAAGAGTTTGCTGTTGACGCCGTTCGAGAACGTCTTGCCGTGGACACCGGTCGATCCGGCGGACTGGGCATACACCGTCAGTTTGTTGCCCGTAACACCGGCCTCGTAGCCGTCCTCGTAGCCGGGGTGGATGCTGAGCACCGGACTGCTCACCAGCGGCACCCGCATGTAGTCGCGATTCCCGCTGCCGCTGAGGGCTTGGTAGTACTCGATCCCAGCGTCCGGCGTAAAGTCGGGCGGGGTAACGGCATCTCCCGGATCGGCAACGTTCTCGAACTCCAAGTACATGCCGTTGATGCGGTAGTTCGTCTTGCCGTAGCCGAGAGACTGCGCCGCGGCAAAACCCCAACCGTACATCGTCTGATTGCGGGTTGGACGCCCGGGCGTCCACTGCTTCGTCGGCGGATCGAACCGCCAGAAACGCAGCACGCCGTAAGGGCCGCTGTAGGTACTCTTCATGTGCATTCTCCCGACGCGATCGTGAACTTGAGCCCGCCGTCGAAAAGCGAGCCCGAGTCCGTTTGCGGTTCCCACCCGTAGCCGAAACCCAACTCAGCGTCTTCGGCGGTCGCGGTGTCTTCCGACATGGTCCACTCGGCCAACGGGATCAGGGAGGCTCGCGGCGGCAGCAGTTCGGGCAACAGCCGCAGCGTCTCCAGCCCCAGGGCATTACGGCCCATACCCTTGAGTACGATACGAGCCACCGCCACGTTGTTCCGTAGCCAATTTTGTGCTGCGAACCGCAGCGGGTTGATCGTAGTCGGCAGACTCGCGGCCGTCGGCTCGTCCGTTGGATTTTCGCGGACGTCGAGGTAGCCGGCCAGCGTCGTACCGTCCGCAATACCGCGGGCGTGGCAGTTGTCGAAGAAGGCTGCGGCTTCTTCCGCTTGGCCTCCCAGCGTGTAGCTGATGTAGGTTCGGCCGCTCTCGTGCTCGGCATCGACCAGCAGCGGCGTGTCCTCGTTGATGAACACCAAAGCCGAGACGCCAGGCACCTTGATGAAGCTCTTGTCCAGCGTCAACGCTTTGATCTCGGCCGGTACGGCTCCGTTCCGGAAGTAGTACAGCCGCAATCCGTCCGTCAAGGCATCGCCGGGGCGCAATACGTCACCGACCGCCACGACCGCATCCAACGCGAACGAGAAGCGATAGGCGTTCTTGTCCGTCACGATGATGTTGCTCTCGGCATCGCTGCCGATGATCTCCACCGTCTCGTGAGCCTTCGCCAGGGGGATGCCTGTGGTCAGCGCCAGCAAGGCATGCACCGGCGAGGCGACTCCGCCGCCGACGATCGCGTCGAACACTGCGTTCAACAGCTCACGATAAGCGACGCTGGAGTCTTCGTAGACCTCGATGACGTAGCCCCAGAGCTTCCGCAACCATTGCTCGTCGTAGTCGACGGACTTGAGGCAGAGGTTGATGGCGTAGTCGACGACGACGCCTTCCTCGAAAATGGCCGTCTGAGTCCAACGCGGATCGGCAAACGGGTCCGCAGCGAAAACAACGGCTCCGCGGGCGCGGTCGATGACGTAATCCAAGTCGGGGAACAGGATGATGCCTGGGTTCTCCAGACGGTCCGTCACCAACCCGATCCCAACCAGATTCTCGGCAATCGGGTAAGCCGAAGTGGTCAGTAGCGGACGAGCCGCGCCGAAAACGAGATCGTTGCCGAAGACGTAGTTCTCTCCGTACAACGCCGTCGCTGTCCCGTTGGCGTTGCGATCGCTTTGCCGGATCGTCAGGATGCTCCAGAAGCTGCGACGGAAAGGAGGTGTCTCAAATCGAGACAAGGTCTTTTCAGAATCGCTTTGCAAGCGACGCAAGTCACGAAGCTGCAACAGGTTGCTTTCCTGAATCGAACGTACCTGGTCCTGCCCTCCGTAGGTGCGGGTCCAGTACGACGACAGAATGCGCAGTACCTTGTCGATACGGTCGAGATCGTCGGCGGGATACTGCATGCTACTTGAACTTTCCGGTTGTTACCGACAACAGGACGTCGGCCGGGTCGAGAAAGAAGGCGGTCGTACGCCCGCTGCAGGTGACCGACAAATCGTCAGGGATCGCCAGCTTCTCCGTCCCGCTGATGTACTTCTTGGTACCGTCCGGCAGTCGAATGGTACCGATCAGCCGGAGTTGCGTCACCCCCGCAGGCTTCTCGAGGTACGACTGCAGGATGGACTGCAACGGGGTGGCGTACAGCAAGCCGGTGAAGTCCAAGCTGTTGACGTAGGTTGCCAAATCGTCCGCCAATACGGCCAGGTCCGGCGAGGTCTGGCCGCGGGCCAGAACCAGCCCGACCTCGACCCGCACGTCGCAAGGGATCGGAGCCCGCACCAAGGCGTCCCCAGCGAACTCGCCGTGGTCCTGGTCGTCCACGAAGTCTTGCAGATCGTCGATCTGACCCATCCGCCGTACCGTCACGTCGTAGGAGCGCGTGTCGCCGGCGATAAGCGTGTCCGAAGCAATCTGCGTGTCGAGGAAGTCGAACACGCCGGTCTGGTACCGGGTGTAAGCACCCTCTTCGAGATCTTCGATGTCCGGGTAGTGATCGTAGCCGCTGAAGTCCAGGGAGCGACTGTCGTTGACGACCGCGTGGGCGATTGGATTCTCGGCGGACGGATCGACCACACCGGCGAAGTCGTAGAAGCCGGGGGCTTCGTCGCGGTTCAGGCTGAACCGCCACAGGGCCCCGTCCGCGGTCGATCCCAAGTAGGTGCAGGTCTTGGTCAACGTGACGCGAGTCGGCAGCGATTCGGTGCGGGCGTAGATGTCGATTTTGCCGCCGGTCGAAATGCCCTGGATGTTGTGGGCGTCGCGTTTCATTTCGGTGTAGCCGCAGCCGATGATCGAGTAGCCGGGGTGGTCGGCGAACTCGGGTTGGGAGTGCAGCAACGCCGACAGGTTGTAGACGTTTCCCCAGCCCCGCGCCGCCACGCCTTCCTTCTGCCTGGCCCGCAGCTCCGCATTGGTCTCTTCGTTTCGGCCGCCACCGAAGTCTTCGTCGGCATACGCCGTCACGAAGTAGTTCACGTTGGTGGTCGGCACCAGTTTGGTGTTCTTGCGGATCTGTCCGGCGGCCCCCGCTTCCACCGCGATCACGGGAACCGTGAAGGCATACGTCCCGTCGCCGACAGCTTGCATGACGCGGTCGGTATCGTCCTCGGCTGACGCCGCGGAGATGCGAATTGCGTAGGCGGCTTCGGTCGTGAACTGCACCCCGTCCGCTTCCAGGATCAGGCCGGCAGCGATCGTCAACGGAATCTGCTGATTGATGATGAACCGGACGTTGCCGCTGGCCTGGGCCCCCGCCTTGCGCGAGATCTGCCAGTTCGACAACAAGCGGTCCATGAGGATCGGATCGGCCAGGGCCGGGTCGGTGTCGATTTCCAGAAGACTGGCCGATCGGATCTGTTCGTCGATCTGCTGCTGAAACGCAGTACTCAGAGCCGCCTGCGGATCGAGGATCAGATCGTGAACGGTGCCGCGTGTCAGCTCGGTCGTGGGGTACCGTTCCGCCAGACGCTGTTCCAGCTCGGCGCGGGCGGCGATCACAGCCTCGGTGTCGAGGGTAGTCAGGTCCGGAAGCGTCACGGTGTCACCGGAATGGGCAGTAGGAACGTGTGATCGGTACCGGCCAGGCTGGTGATCGATACGCCCAAGGACACGTTACCCTCGGCGATCGTCACCGCAGTCAATTCTACCTTACCCCAGCGTTCATCGTCGGGATCGTCGTCGGTTTCGAGCGACTTGAGGTAGTTCTCCACGCGCCCCGCCGACAGGTGAAACAGGGAGTACACATCCACTTCGGAGTACACCCGACCGGCCCGCACTTCCTGCATGAAGCCGGTGCCCCGTTCGACGTTGGCGTCGTAGTACAGTCGGCCCGTACTGTCGCTGAGAAACTCCACCAGGAAGTTCTGAGCGAGTTTGACGACGCCGGCGATAACCGACCCCGAATAGCCGTCCCCGAACAGCTCCTGCTGCAGCTTCACCCGTACCGTGGGATCGTAGCCGCGGAACGGAGACACGTCGACCTTGCGGCCGATGTAATCGACGACGGTGCTCATTACCGAGACTCCTTCGAGTTGCGGATGATGTTCTGGATCTCCCGCATGACGTGCCCGCCGAACACGCCCATCGACGACGAGTGACCCTTCGAGCGACCGGCGGCCATCGCCCGGCAGCGAATGGAGGAGGCACGCGCAGCGCGGTAGCTTCGCTCCAGCACGGCCACGTAGTCGATCTGCTGCTTGAGCGCGATGCGGTCACCAACCGTACCTTCGTCGAGCAGAGCTTTCTCGTAGAGGTTGTTGAGGGCCGTACGGTCGAAGGACGAATTGATGGCCGTCGGATCGTTCACGTCGGCACTACCGGCGGCGGGAGGTACGAACCAACGCCGTCGTCCGCCGGAGGTCACCGCCTCGGCCGAAAATTTCGCCTGCTCCTCCAGCGCTTTGATGTGCTTCGAGAAGTCCCCGAGGATGTCCGAAACCCCAGCCATCAGAACACCCCCGCTTCGTAGAAGGAGTTGATCTTGCTCTGGATCTTGGCGGTCCGCTGGCTGATGGCACCAGGAGACAGCTTCATCCGCTTGGCGATCTCGCCGTTGGACAAAGCCGTCTTGCCGTTCATGCCGGTCGACAGCTCCATGATCGTCTTGTCGATGTCGTCCAGGCCGTGGTAGACGTAACCCTTCCAAGCCGCCATGCGTCGTTGATCGAAGGCCGACGAGGCCGGGGCCCCGATGTTGCCCTCTTCGTCCTGGAACGCAGTATTGGACTCGTTGATGGTGTGGGGGAGGCCCCGGGCTGATCCGATGCGTTTCAACGGCCAACCGAGCCGATCGGCGATCTCGATGTCGCTGGGTTCGTACCCCAGCTCGTCTTCCAGTTCCGCGGTGATACGGTTCAGGTGGAAGCCGTCGAGTGCTTTCTGCTCGGGAACACGGATGAAGTTGTTCTGGTCCTGCCGTACCCGCGACAATCGCTGCAGGTTCTGCATCAGGTGCGTGCGCAGACCGGCCTTCTTCGGGTCGTATGTCTTGATGGCATCCAGGGCCAGGCGTTTGGCCCGGCCGCGGATCAGCGGCGACTTGTCGTCGGCGGCGTACGACTTGATGGCCATGTTGATGACCGGGTCGACCTTACGCAGCAACGTACCGGCCGCAACCGGGGTCGGGTCGGTCTGCCAGGTGTTGAACACGTCTTCGTATTCCGGCTCGATCGTGTTTCGACTGCGGCTGGAGTACATCATGGCATCACCTCAAACCTTTACCGGTAAAGGAGTTAGTCCACAGCGGGTGGTTTGCGACGCTGTAGGAGTCGTCCTTATTTTCGTCGGCCGTACGGATGTTGTTGATGGCGTACGCCGTGCCGGCGCCGCCGCTCTCGGCATTCATCACGCAAGTCACTTGCGCTATCGTACCGTACAGCGTTCCGGCTGTCGCGTCTTGCCGCACGAAACGCTCGCCGACGGCCTCGACGGAAACGACGCTGCCGGGGGCCAGGTCCAAGCGGAACCGTTGCTCGGAGATGCTGACCTGGCGACTCCGCAACGCTTCGTCCACGTACATGCACTGGGCCAGGGAGTCGCGCAGCGTCTTCTCTTTGTCCTTCTTCTTGCCGGGCTTCTCTTCGGTTGCAGCTTTGCCTGCGTCCGGGTTGATGGCCGTACCTTTCGTTCCTCCGACTCCGGTCGCGACTGCCGAGTAACTTTCGGCGGCAACACCGCGCAGCCAACCCGGCAGGCTTCGGTAGACGACCAAGCCGTTTGGGCTGTTCTTGTTTTCGTACCAGCCACCCGGCAGCCTCGCCGGCGCCTCGGAGTTTACGGCGAAGGCTCCACCCAGACCGGCGTCCAACAGCCCCAATCCCCGCCACGGCTTGGAGAGGCCCGCCTGGTAGCCGAACCCGGCGAAGTCCGTTCCGCTTACCGCGCCGTAAGTCTTCCGTAGGCCGGAGATGAATGGCACGATCAGAGCATCTTCGATCCTCGGTACGAGGGCCAGTTGGTATCCGGAAAGAATGGACAGCAGCAGATCCCAAAACGTGGTACCCATCAACTCTTGCGGCGACTTGGCCCGCGCTACAATATCGCTGGAGATTGCATTACGTATGGTAGTCATGTCCGTGTCGCCTTTGTTGAGCGAGATCTTCACGCCGGACTTAACCTTGCGGATGGACGGAACGAGATCCGGTCGTTGGGACACCTTAGCTTTCGGCAACAACGTCGGAGCATTGAAGCTGTCTTGCTCGGCCATGCAGATGAACCAGTCCTGCAGACCGCCTTCCCAGAAGTCACCCGCCAAAGCCTTTTGTACGAAACCGATTGCGTCCGTATTACCTTCCTTGGACATCTCAAACGCACTACCGACCCCGCAGCTTTTACCCGCAGTGGCGCTGAATGTCACGTCGGACGCATTGCTGGGGTGGCTGGTTCCGCTCATGCAGGAACCGCTCGATAACCTGGCCAGCCAATGCACCGCCGACAACGACAGGCTGACGCCGGATCGACTGCGGGTGTAGCCGACGCCGATCACGTCGCCGTCGAACAACAAGAACTCCCCGCTCGGCCATTTCTCTACGTTGACGCTGGCTGATGTGCGGCGGGCCGCCATGTAGACCTTGATCGGCAGCTTGGCTTTAAGCAGCAACTTATGTGCCAGGGACGGCTGCAGACTGTTCACTTCCCGACCGAGCGCCAGCGTGATGTTGGCTGTAGGGACCGTATTGAGGGCCCAATTGATCTCGATCGACGGGCAGTCCAGAGTACGGCCCGAGATGACTGCCCAGGCGCGAAAGGCACTTCCGGAGTAAGCGGTCATGTCTTACTCCGCGGGAGACAGGTGGGTGCTACGGACCAAGCCGACAACCATAGCGCACAGACGGTTCAAATACTCGGGGTGCGTCTGCCAGATGTTCCACCAGCTGAGACCGGGTTCCGTCACGATGTCGCCCAAGATGCTGCGGGCCTGCGGCTGCGGGATCGACACGACGTAGCGGCAAACATCGACGACGCTGACGGAGGGGTGTACGACTGCGGAGATCGCCCAGGAATCGCCTACGGACGGATCCTTCAGCATGAACGTACCGCCCAGGTTGGGCAGCGGCAGCGTGCCGGTATTGCCGCCGGAGTCGACACTGAAGGTCGATTGGACGGAGATCTCGGGGCGGTCGGTCACGTACGCCGTCACCTGGTCGCTGTCCGTGACCTCGACGTTCCAGGACCACCGCAGGCGCCCGGTGCGATCGTCGGTATCCGGTCGTGTTTGCAATAACAGAGTTCCGACGTTAGTCGGCATCGGCGTTGCGGTACAGCTGCGACTCAGCAGGTACTCGCCGATCTCCAGCTCCGGGCTGTCGTAGGTGTTGCGGGTATCGTAGGAGTCGATCTCGTCTTCCCAGTCGAATGCCCGCAGTAGTCGCATCAACTGCTGGGCCCGGAAGACCCGGCCGCTGAAATCCGGACGGGTGCCGAACAACCCGGTACGCAAGCGTACCAGCTCGTCGCGTTGCGCTCGCTTGCGAAATGCGGGATCGACGTACTCGGAACCCTTCAGCTGGGATTCGACTTCGGACCCGTTGATGTTCAGCAGCAGCGTCCAGAAATGATTGATCATCGCGGAAACACCTGGAACGTGAAAGAGAACTGCCCCATGTTCATGGCGGCATCGGTAATCGCGGCCGTCGGCATCCCCACCAGGAAGGCGTTGAACCTACCCACGCTGCTGGTACCGAACTGCACGGCGACCTGCCGCCCGGAGTTCGAGATCCGGTAGCTGTTGTAGTAAGAGAAGACCGACTCCAGGCCGGAGTTCCCGCTGCCGTTGCAGTCGCCGCCGAAGATCATGCCGCTGACGTTGAGCGTAGCGGCTCGTTCGCCGAAGACGTAGACGTAGATCAGGTCGCGCAGCGTGTGGATGAACTGCACGTTGGACTGGGCCGACAGCCCGGCGGTGGTGATGATGGCTTTCATCGACCCACCGCCGTTCCAGCCTTCCATACGAAACGGAACGCCCGGCTTCTCGAAGAAGGCGACCAGCGTCCCGGGCGAGTTGGAGAAGATTGCCGGCATTATGCGACCTGTTCCTTCTTATCGGACTCGGCAATAACATCCACGCTGTCGGGGGCCACGGTAAGCGTAGCTTCGACCTTTCCGGTTTTGGTGACGTCGATTACGCCGCCGGTCAATTGCAGTTTTGTGATCCGAACTTCGATTGGCCTCTGCCTGGCTTCCTTGTCGGTTTCTTCCTTCTTCCGCTGACTCTCGTCGATCTTCTTTTGTTCTTCCGGGCTGACGGTGGCGTTACGCTTGCGGAAATCGGAATCGAAACGATCGAGCTGCTTCAATTTATTGCTGGCCTCATCTCGCTTTTCCTTGTAGTACAGTTCGTCTTCCTTTTCCTCATCTGTAAGCGTAGAAGATTCGCCGTCGATTTTGCCACGACGGCGCCAATCATAATACCTAAGAGCCTCTTCGTTCTTCTTCAAATCTTCCTCGATGGTTTTCCTGTATTCGGCGACTCCCGCAGCCGTTTCGGTCGGATCGGCGTAGCCCCTTGTCTTGCCCAGCACATCGACCACCGAAGCGTTCGGATCCTTGTTCAGCGCGTAGCTGATAATGCTGGCGATGTCCTTCGACTTCTTGAGGGCTTCCGGCATCCCTTCGAGCAGTTCTTGCGTAGCCTGGGCTTGCTTTTCGACGTCCCTTTGCCGTTGTACGATTTCGGCGGTAGCGCCGAACGCCTGCCCGAACTGTGCGGGGTTTTTGATATTGGGGTCGAAACCGAATATCTGCGCGATGTTTCCGGCCGAACCGATCAGCATGCTGACGAGCGCCTTCTCGGTGCCGGCTTTGTACTTGACCTTGTGGGCGGCAGCAATGCCGGGAACCCGTTTGGCGGTACGCTCCATTGCCTCTTCGTCGGAACCCGAATTACGAAACTCCTCGTTGTACGCATTGATCACAGCCTTATTGAAGGCTTCTCGATTGCCTTCCGATCCGGTCACACCTGCCAGTTGGGTTTTTGCCATCGCGTCGATGACTTGCCGCGTCTGCTCGGAAGTAATAGCCGCGGTGTCCCGGCTGGTCGCGTAGTTCGCAGTCATACCGGACTGTTCGGTAATCACGGATTGCGTGGCCGTATCGACCCCGGATTGCGTCATCGCCGCAGAGAAGTCGCCCGGGCTGCCACGAAGAAGCAGACCTTCTTGGGCCGTCAGTTCCCTGCCATTGTCGATCTTGTCGAGAATACGCCCGAGAGCGCTGTCTTTCTTCAACAGACCCATCGAAGCGGCTCGCCGTACGGAGGCAATACGGAATGCCATGTCGGACTTGGCCCCGCTGACCATGCGTTGCTGCACGGCCTGCGTCGCCTCGTCGATACTGTGCATCCCCTGCCCCTGCTTGGAGAACATGCCCATGTCCGACATGGCCGACCTTGCAGCCGTCGTCATGGTGAACATGCCGCGGGTCTGCTCGTCGCTGAGACCCATCTGCTTGCCGAGCGCCGCTGTTTGTGCAAACACTTCGGCCGTCTGCGCGACGGTCATTCCGGCACTCCTGCCTGCGGCAGTCAATTCGTGCGCCAGCCGTGCGGCCCGCTTGGGGTCCAGC
>JACCDG011100348.1_pt1 | contig 15873 bp, 16 predicted proteins | sample 7442471 | NCBI WGS metagenome assembly JACCDG01 (sample SAMN15323444, study PRJNA562643) | freshwater metagenome | isolation source: river surface water | place: USA:Blue River Watershed | collected 2017-08-17 | reverse complement strand
TCCCGCCGCGCCCGCGCGTCGCTGGCGCCATCGGCATCCCGCAGCGCACGCCCATCACTGGCGCCATCGGCATCCCGCAGCCCGCGCGCATCGCTGGCGCCATCGGCGTCTTGCCAGTGACGACCGGGCTGCGTCGCGCCCTGGCCAGCGGCGTGCCTGCCGGCGACCGCGCCGTCGGCATCCCGCAGCGCGCGCGCGTCGCCATCGCCGTCGGCATCCTTCCAGTGGCGCCCGGGCTGCGTCGCGCCCTGGCCGCCAGCGTGTCCGTTGCCGGCCCTGCCATCGGCATCGCGCATCGTGCGCGACTCGCCCATCGCCCCGTCATCCTTCCATTGCCGTCCGTTACCGGCGGCGCCAGCGTCTTGCATGGCGTTCTGGCGACCACCGGCAGCCTCGCCATCGCGCACTGCGCGCCGGTCGGCCGGCCCGGCATCGCGCGAATTGCTTTCCAGCGTGTCCATCGCCAGGCCGCCGTCAAGCTCCTGCGACATCCTGTCGATGTTGTCCTGCATCGTGCGCGAGATGCGCGAGTCCATGGCCGACGCCGGCCGATTGCGCGCGGCGGCGCCGGGGCCGCGCGTCGGCTGGCGCACCGCATCGCCGGCTTCGCCCGTCTCTTCTTCCCAGGTTCGCTTGCGCTCGAAGATCTTGCCTTCGCTGCGCTTGCTGGCTCGCGAATGCGGCAGCGCCGTCTGCTCTGGCGCGCTGGTTCGCACCGCATCGCGCGGCACTTCGTTCTTCAGGTAGAGGACGCTCAGGTACTTGTCGAAGCCCTTGGGCTCGAAATCGAAAGCGGCCAGCATGCGCCGGAACAGTTCACGCTCGCCGCCGGCCACCTGGTGATCCGACAGCATCGTGTCGCAGACATTGAGCAGCACGCACAGGCGCTGGCGCTCGTCGAGCACCCCGGCGGCTGCGGCCAGGAATTCGGGCGCACGCACCTTGCTCACGTAGCGCAGGCTGGCCTTGAGCAATGCCTGGCAGGAGCCCACGACGACGTTCAGGCGGCCGATCTCTTCATCGCCCATCGAGCCGTCGGCCGACATCATGTACAGCAGCGATACGACCAGCGCCTTGGGCGGCGTCATCGCATCGGCGACGGCTGCGGCATCGAAGTCGCCGAGCACCGACATCCGGTCCTTGCGCGCGATGATGTCGAAGTACGGCCCGAAGCTGGCGCGGGTGTGGCCGAAGGCGTCCAGCAGCCGGTCGAAAAGTGCCATCTCGGCCTGCGCCAGGTCGCCATCGGCCATCAGCGAATCGCAGACGTTCATCAACAGGCAGACGCGGCCCTTGGCATCGAGCAGCGGCGGCGCCTCGGCGATGAACTGCTCGACGCTGCGGCTCTCGGCATAGGCGATGGCCAGGTGCAGGATGTCCGAGTCGGCGCCGACGACCGATTGCAGCTGGCTGCTCTCGCGGTCCGAAATGTCGCCATCGACCGCCATCATGTAGAGGACGGCGACCACGACCGACAGCTGCGGCGTCAGTCGCACGCTGTCCGACGAAACGGCACGCGATTTGCCGCCCTTCAGCGATCGCGTCAGTGCCCTGAACAGGTCCGGCGAGCCCATGCCTATGCCCCGCCTGTTCGGCGCACGCAAGCAGCCTGCCGGTGCGGGACGGACCGGGCAGCGGAATCAAGCGTCAGTGCATCGCCTTTTTGCATGAAGCGTAAGCTACCGCCACGCAGCTCGGACGGGGGTGACAAACGCGTAATCCGGCCCGCAGATTACAAGATTGTCACCCGGGCCCGGGCCCGACCGGGGGCACTGCCGGCATGCTGCGGCGGCGCCGGCGACAGGGCGTCGAATCCGCGTCGAATCTGCGTCGGATCCGGATCGAATCCGGCGCCAACCCGCGCAGCCCAGCCGCCGCTGTTTGCCGAATCTGGTCGCGACAGAGATAACGATGTTGTAATGGAGGCCATGCGCAACCCGACTAAGATGTGGGGTCTGCACCCGGCCCCGTTAGATCGGTATGCTTGGCCGAGCTCGGAAGTTGTCACAACAAAAACAAACAGATGTCAGTTCCCATCCCCAAGCTGCTGCTGGTTGAAGACGAAATCCGGATCGCCGAATTCGTGATCCCCGACCTGACCGCAGCCGGTTTCACTGTCAACCATGTGAAGGACGGCGCCACCGGGCTGGCCGCCATCATGAGCGGCGAGCATGACCTCGTGATCCTGGATGTGATGTTGCCGGTGCTGAACGGGTTCGAGGTGCTGACCAAAGTTCGCGAAGCGGCCAACCACATACCGGTGATTTTTCTCAGCGCACGCAATGAATTGCCTGACCGCTTGCAGGGCTTCCAGATCGGGGCCGATGACTACCTGCCCAAACCCTTCTTCGTCGAAGAACTGATCGCCCGCGTGCGCGCGGTCATGGCCCGCAAGAGCGGCAGCGTGTCCGACGAGCTCAACGTCGGCGACCTCACCCTGAACAAGGTCAGCCACCAGGCCAACTGGCGTGGCACGGTCGCGCAGCTGAGCCAGCGTGAATTCAGCCTCATCGAATGCCTGATGCGTTCGCCGAACCGCATTTTTTCGCGCCAGCAAATCCTCAAGAGTGTCTGGGGCATCAGCTTCAACCCGGAGACCAATGTGGTCGATGTCTGCATACAGCGCATCCGCAAAAAGCTGAACCGGCAGTCACGCGACGGGAAAAGCTTCCCGATCGAGACCATACGCGGCGTCGGCTACCGCTTCCAGATCGACGGCGACGCGTGAGGACAGATTGGTAAAAAAATCTTTCCGATGGCACCTGTTCGTCCGCATCTTCCTTGCCACTGCGGCGATCATTTATTCCAATCGCATCGTCGCCCATTACGTCACCACGCATTACCTCGAGCAGACCATACAGCTCAACATTGCCAATTCGCTCGACACCTGCGATGGCAAGGCCGGTGACAGCCAGCAGTTCCTGCTGTGCGCCGCACAGCAAGGCCGGGGCGATGCGCTGGGCAGCGTCAGCGAATATGTCGTGGTCTGCGAAGAAAAAGGCATCGGCCTGTCAGCGGAGCAGGCCTTGCAGTGCCAGCACGCCGCCGGCGTCCTGGGGCGCAGCCGCAGCGAGGCCAAGCCGCTGACCGAGGCCGTGGCCGTCACGGAACAGACGGTCGACGGCGACGATTGGGTGATCTTCACGCACCGGCTGGGGAATGACCCGACGCGCGTCATGATCAGGCAGGCCGACATCCGGCACTACGTGGACAGTATCTGGAGCCTGCGCGACCGCATCATGTTGTACATGGCGCCGATCGTCATCTCCATGCTCTTGCTGCTGACCTTTTACATGACCTGGGTCGTGATGGGGCCGATCCGCAGCCTCGAAGAATCACTGACCCGACTGTCCTCGCGCAACCTCGACAAGCCGCTCGACCTGTTGCCGCCATACCGCGAATTCGACAAATTCGTGACCGTGTTCGAGCAATTGCGCGAACGCCTGAACCGCAGCTTCCTGCAGGCCCGAAGCTTTGCGGCCGACGCCTCGCATGAACTGCGCACGCCGCTGACCATCCTGCGCGGGAATTCCGAGCGCCTGATCGCCGAACTGCCGACCGGCTCCGATGCCCAGGTCCGCATGCGCCTGATCGGTGACGAAATCGAGCGCCTGATCGAGATCACCGAAAAGCTGCTGATGCTCTCGCGCGCCGACGCCAACAGCATGCGTTACGACATGGAGCCGGTCTCGCTGAGCACGCTGGTCACCGAGATCGCGCTTGATGCGATGGCCTTCCAGCCGCTGCTCAAGATCGAGACCGAGATCGAGCCCGACATCGCCTGGACCTGCGACCACAACCTCGTGCAACAGCTGCTGCACAATCTGTACACCAACGCGGCCAAGTACAACGCGCCGGACGGCTGGATACGCTTTACCCTGGTGCGCCGGCAGAACCACTTCCAGCTGAGCGTGGAAAACCCCTGCGACAACATCCCGGCCGACCTCGCCGAGCGCGCCTTCCAGCGCTTCTACCGCGGCGATGCCTCGCGTGGCCGGCGGGTCGATGGCGTCGGCCTCGGCCTGAGCCTGTGCCAGGAAATCGCGCGGCTGCACCAGGCGAAGCTGCACCTGAGCGTCAGCAACCGCAAGACCGTGATTGCCACCCTCGAAGGCGAGCTGACGACCAGCCCCTGACGCCGGGCGAAGGCTGGACGGAGGCGGCGCCGATACCGGGCCGATGCCGGGCCGATGCAGCGCCGGTCCCCTGCCGGCGCCGTCCGCATTGCGGCGCGTGCGGCGCGCGGCGATAATCCGGCCATACCCACCCGCCGGAGACATCAGATGTCCATCAACCCCGAACTCGACCCCGAACTGGACCTCGAACTGCAGCGCGACGTTAACCTGCCCGCCGAGGCACTCTGGCGTGGCTGGACCGAGCCTGCCCTGCTGGTGCAATGGTTCTGCCCGCGGCCGTGGAAGGTCGTCGAATGCGATATCGACCTCACCCCCGGCGGCATCTTCCGTACGGTGATGCAATCCCCGGAAGGTGACAACATGCCCGAAGGCATAGGCACCTACCTGGTGGTCGAGCCGGGCCGGCGACTGGTCTGGACCAACATGATGGGGCCGGGCTTCCAGCTCAAGCCGGAACCGGCCGAACTGCACCTGGGCTTCTTCTTCGTCGTCGACCTCACGTTCGAGCCGCTGCCCGGCGGCGGCACGCGCTATCGCGCCGTCTGCAGGCACCAGACGGCGGCCGCGCGCGAGGCGCATGAAAAAATGGGGTTTCACCAGGGCTGGGGCATCGCCCTCGACCAGCTGGTTGAACTGATGGCGCTGCCGGCCTGAATCGCCTGCGGGCCGCGACAACGCCAGCGGCAGCGCGGCTTTGACGGAAGAATTTGATCTGAATAAATTTTTTTGAACAACCATGCGTCTATCCTTGCGCTGTCTCCCTGACCTTGCTGCTTGCCATCCCATGAAAAAAGCCCTCCTGATGCTCACGCTGCTGGCTGCCAGCACGGCTGCCCATGCGGAGCTGCGAAAAGTGTTCGAGAACATCCGCGGCACCGTCGTCTATGCCGACACATCGACCCTGATCGCCATCGGCGACAAGCGCCGCGTGACCGAGATCCAGAGCTATCGCAACGCCGGTCCGCGCGGGATGATGTCGATGAAGCTGCAGAAGGAATACGACTGCAAGCACGAGACCGCGCAGATCATCAGCTATGTGATGTACAAGGACACGATGGGCAATGGCGAAGTGATCGGCCGCGTAAACCGGCCGGGCGAGCTGGAAAAGCTGGCGCAGAACCCGGGCGGCACCGGCGGCTATCGCTACGCTTGCGGCTTGTCCTGAGCGCGACGGCCGGCGCGGCCGGCCGGCACCGGCGCTGCAGCGGCCGCCCGGCCTCAGTGCCGATGTCGATGGTGCAGGTCCGGATAATGCGGGTGCCGGTGCGTGAGCCGCTCATGGCGATGCGCATGCCGGTGCGGCTCCTGTCCGTCCCAGCCGGCGTCATGCGCATGCCGGTGATGCTGGTCATGCACGTGCAGATGAGCATGCTCGACAGGCTCGTGCGTGTGTTCGTGCTCATGATGCTCGGTCACGTGCAGCCAGACGCCGGCCCCCATCAAGGCGGCCGCGATGCCGAAGGCCGGCGACGCCGGCTCGCCCAATAGCCCCAGGGACGCAGCGGCGCCGATGAAAGGCGCGGTCGAAAAATAGGCCCCGGTGCGCGCGCTGCCCAGTCCGCGCAGCGCCAGCACGAACAGCACCAGGCTGACCCCGTATCCCGCCAGGCCAACGGCCAGCGTGGCCAGCAGAACGCCGTGCGCCGGCAACGCTGCGCCCAGCAACAACGCCAGCCCCCCATTCACCACGCCCGCGACCAGACCCTTGGTCGACGCAATGAACAGCGCATCGGCGCCGGCCACCTTGCGGGTCAGGTTATTGTCGATTGCCCAGCACAGGCAGGCGAAGGCGATCGCCGCCAGGCCCATGGACGGCGACAGGGAAGACAGGAAAGCGATGGCCGAGGCTGAGGCAGGGGCGGCAGGCAGAGCAGGCGCGGCAGCTACGGCAGACGATGCCGCCGACCCCACCGACGCCACCGACACCGACACCGACACCGCCGACGCCACGGCGGCCGGCGTCGACTGCCAGGCCAGCAGCGCACCGCCGGCGACGATGGCCGCCATGCCGAGCACCACGCGGCGCCCCGCATTCTCGCGGAACACCAGCCAGGCCAGTGCGGCCGTCAGCACGGCCTCGAGGTTGAGCATCAGCGAGGCCGTCGCGCCGGCCGTCACGGCCAGCCCGGCCATCAGTGCCACCGGCCCGAGGATGCCGCCACTGACGATGGCGCCCAGCAGCCATGGCCACTCGGCACGCTGCAGGCCGGAGGCGCGCCAGCCACGGTCGCGCAGCAGCCGCAGCAGGCCCAGCCCCAGGCCGCTGCCCAGATACAGCAGGCCGGCCAGCAACAAGGGCGGCACATCGCTGGCCAGCAGCTTGGCCAGCGGCGTGCTGGCGCCAAACAGCGCAGCGGCGGCAATCGCGAACAGGACACTGGCATTCATCGCAAAAGAAACGGAGCAGCCCGACAGGACCGATGCTGCATGCTACACGATGCGCCAGCGCCGGTGATGACCTGCGGACGGGACGCCAGACGGCCGCCGCGTGCAGCGAGCGTCGTTAGACAGACGGCCTTAACCGCCTTTCAGAATCTCTTCCTTGTCGAAGGCATAGACGCGGTCGAGATCCGAACTGAAGCGCTGCAGGTAGCGGGCAAACATGCGCATGGGTATGTCGTTCGCATAGGACAAGACATGTCGCTCTCGCAGGTGCTGTGCGCCTTCGTCCCGCACCAGGCGCAGCTTGACGAAGCTTTCCTGCTCGCCCTGCTTCTCGATGATCGCCGCGATATCGTCATCGAATGCGGTGTCCTTCAGGTAGATGCGCCCTTCGATAATGACTTGCTGCTGCGCCGGCGCTATCGTCAGCCAAACCTTGTGTGCCAGACCGCGCTCGATCTTGAGATTTTTCGACGGCATGACCTCGGCGAAGATTTTGTGACGCTTCAGGAAATCGCATAAGGTCTGCGGGCCGACTTCCCGGGCCGCCAGCTTGGATGGCAGCATGTCGTTGGTCTGGCTGCGAGTCTCTTCAATCAGTTCGAGTATTTCATGCGTCAGTTGGGGCACATGCTCGGGGTTGACTTTGCGATCCCGGCACACCTTGGCCATGACCTGGATGATTTCGGAAAACTGGCGATCCGGCAGCTGAATATCGACGGATGCCGAGGGCGTCGCCGGACGCCTGTACTCAAGCGCCGACTTCGGCGTCAGGTAGGCCCAATAGCGCTTCATGTCCTGCAGCACGGCGCTTTTCTTGGCCAGCACAAAGTAATGCTTGACGAGGTCGTTGCCGCAGACGCCGTCATAGAACTGATGGACCAGGTCGTCGAAATCGGCATTCGGCAGATAGGAAGGCAGCAGTATCGTCGTCATCGCAATTCTCGGCGTCAATAAGCTGCAATGTAACCAGCACTTTCTAGTCAGCGCCAGAGCCTGTGCGATCGCTTACTTATTTGTAATTTTATATTTGGCAATCTGTCGTCCTGTCGCCGGACGACAGGGTCGGGACGCTCGCCTCGTTACTACTTCAATATCGCCATCAATTACATTTGCGTAACCGCAGCAAAATCTGCTTGAGCGCGAGCCAAGAACATCCCATCCTGACGCCTGTTCAGCACTGGTGCGTCGCCTCCAAATGAATCAACGTCAAATTGCAAGACTGATGGGCGCGCTCTGCTTTGAAGAGCGGCTGCAAATCATCGGCGCACTGGTTCAGGTCGGGGTCCCCGGACTGACCCAGCAGGCGCTGGCCGACATCACCGACTTGTCGCAGATGGCGATCACGGTTCACATCGACTACATGCTCAGTACCGACATCATCCGGGTCAAATACACCGACATTGGCAAGGTCTACACGGCCGACATGGATTTGCTGGAATCCCTGTTCATCTACCTGAGCGACAACTATGGCGCCGGCGCGCGCTTGCTGGGCAATGCTGCAGCACAGAACAGCGTGGCCTTGCTCGGCACCTGAGCGCTCTCCATTGACTGCAATGCGCATGCATATCCTGCTGATCGAGGACGAGGGAAAGATCGTCGATTTTGTGACGGCAGGCTTTGAGGCGGCCGGGCTGCGCGCCGATGTCTGTAACGACGGTGTGGAGGGACTGAAGCTGGCGCTGTCGGGCAACCACGATGCCATCGTTCTCGACCTGATGCTGCCAGGCGCCGATGGCCTCACTATCCTGAGATCATTGCGCCAGGCCGGCAAGACCACGCCAGTCATCCTGCTGACTGCCAAGACGGAACTGGAACATCGACTGGCCGGATTCGATGCCGGCGCCAACGATTACCTGCCCAAGCCCTTCTACGTCGAGGAACTGATCGTGCGTGTTCGCGCCCAGCTTGCCAACCGTGCCGGCGATCGCGAGCAGGTGCTGCGACAGAGCGACATGGAGCTCGACCGCATCACGCGCGTGGCGCGCTGGTCCGACAACGAGGTCGTGCTGAGCCAGCGAGAATTCACCCTGATCGAGTACCTGATGCGCAGCCCGGGCCACATTTTTTCGCGTGGCCAGATATTGAAACATGTCTGGGGGCTGGACTTCGATCCGCGCACCAACGTGGTCGATGTCTGCATACAGCGCGCAAAGAAAAAATTGCAGCCGGCGCGCGTGGCTCATTCGAAGGATTTTCCGATCGAGGCCATCCGGGGCATCGGTTATCGCTTCAGGGAGCATTGACCCATGAGGCTGACCCGGTCGTTTTATGCCAAGGTTTTCCTGATGTTCGTCGTCACGGCGCTGGCTCTGTACAGTCTCAACCAGGGCGCGATCAGTGCGCTGGGCGAAAGCGAGATGGAGCGCATGGTCAGCGACCGACTGATCGAGACCAACCTGAACTGGAGCGGTTCAGCGAGAATGGCGCCCGATGCCGATGCCGATGCCGATGCCGATGCCCTGCGTCTGCAGTTACTGGCGGCCATGCGGGTCGCCCATGCAGATGAGGTCATGGTCTACACCACACCGCACGCCCTCACGCCGGAAGAGCAGCCCAGCCAGCCGGCGCACTGGTTCCCGCTGCCGCCGGCACTGAAACAGGCGATCATCAGGCCGGCAGCGCCGGATGAACATTTCCCACGGATCGCGCGCGCCCTGATCAGCATCGATGGCGCCAATTGGAACGCCACCAGCCTGATCACGCCCGGCGGACAAATCGTCAGCCTGGTCAAGGTTGCGGTGACGGACCGATACATGGCGGAATTCCTGGACTTCCGGCGCCGCATGATCCGCAAGGTCATGCCAGTCACGCTGACGATCTTCATCCTCTGCACCTTCTTCATGACGCGGCGTGTGCTGGCGCCCATCAAGCGCATCCAGGACTCACTGCGCAGCCTCGATTATCGAGACCTGAGCGTACGCATCCCGGTACGCGGCGAAGACAAGGAATTCCGCGAATTCATCGAAGCCTTCAACAGTATGCTGGAGCGGCTGGAACGCGGCTTTTTGCAAGCCTCTCGTTTTTCCAGCGATGCCGCCCACGAGCTGCGCACGCCACTGACGATCATGCAAGGTTATGTGGAGCGCGCGCTGATCGAGTCCGAACCCGGCTCACGCCAGCAGGTGCAATTGCGGCTGGTGTGCGACGAGATCGACCGACTGGCCAACATCACGCACAAGCTGCTGCTGCTGGCACAGGCCGATGCCGGCCGGCTGCCGATGGATACCGAAAAGGTAGACGTCAGCGAGATGCTGGAGGAAATGCGCGCCGACATGGCCATGATCGAACCGCGACTCGAGACTCGCGGCCGGATCGAGCCCGGCCTGTGCCTGCAAACCGATCTGTCGCTGTTCCAGCAGATGCTCAACAACCTGTTCAGCAATGCGGTCAAGTACAACGATCCGGCAGGCTGGATTGACATCTCGGCCTGGGCCGCCGATGGCCAGCTGCACATCCGCTTCATCAATCCGACGGCGCCGCTGCCGGCCGGCTTCGAATCGACCGTCTTCGAGCGCTTTTCGCGCGGCGATGCCGCGCATAGCCGCCGCATCGACGGGACGGGCCTGGGCCTGTCGTTGTCGCGCGAAATTGCGGCAGCCAACGGTGGCAAACTCACGTTCAGCGTCCGCCACCGCTCGGAGGTATCGGTGGAATTCGTCACCCGCCTTGCAGGTGCCTAGCCGGCAGCGGTACCGAAGTAAATGTCGCCGTCCTGGCTGAAGGTCGGCAACGGCACCAGCCCGTCGCCGACGCAGGGACCGTCGACGCAGCGGCCGTCATTGAAATTGAAGAAGGCCGTGTGGTGCGCGCACATGATCAGGCCATCGAGGGTGACGAAGGTCTGCGGCTCGTAATTGAGCGGCAGCGAGAAATGCGGGCAGAAATTCACATATGACCAGACCTGCGCGCCCTGCCGCAACAGCAAGACCCGGAAGTTTTCCCGGCCGTCGCCGAAGCTGACTTCATGACCGCCCTCGTCGGGGATGTCGTCCAGTGCGCACAGGCGCGTTCCCGAGGCCGGGCAATCCGGATGCTGCTGCCAGTTCAACCGCTCACTCCCATCGGTGCAGGCGCGCCGACCGTCCATGACCAGGGGCGGATCTCGATCGAACGGAACACACCGGCCTGGGCATACGGATCGTCGGCCACGAATTCAGAGACGGCGGCAATGTCGTCCGCCTCGACGACCAGCAGCGTACCATTGGTCTGCTCGCCCTGCGTGGTCAGGGTCGGGCCGCCGAAGTGCACCTTCACCGGATGATTGCCGGGATTGCGCAGGTAGGCGCCGTGGATGGGCCGGACCTGCGCGCGCACGTCGGCCACATCCGGCTTGTCAGTGCCCAGCACGAGGAAGTACATGGCGCGCTCAGGCCAGTGGTTCGAGCACGAAGTCGTAATCGACGGTCCAGGCGCTGCCCTCGCGGTGGTAATCCACCACCAGCGAGTTTTTCACGCCGAACACGGCATCGGACTCCAGGTATTCATCGCCCTCTGTGAACAATTGCGTCACCACCGGCTTGTAGCCCGGTGCCGAGACGATGAAGTGAATATGCGCGGGCCGATACGGATGGCGGCCCAGCTTGTCCAGCAACTGCCCCACCGGGCCGTCGACCGGCACCGCATACGACACCGGCTTGACGGTGCGGAAGCGATAGCTGCCGTCGGCCGCCGTGTGCACCTTGCCGCACAGGTGGAACTCGCCGGCCTGCTGGTCCTGCATGTGATAGAGGCCATTGGTGGCGGTCTGCCAGATGTCGAGCACCGCATTGCCCAGCGGCTGGCCGGCAATGTCGCGCACCACGCCGCTGACCGTCACGCCCGGCTCTTCGCCGGGGGCGAGGTCGGCGCCGTTGTCATGCTCGGGCGCGCCGTCGACATAAAAGGGGCCGAGCACGCTGGATTCGGTGGCGCCGGCCGGCTTGCGATTGTTAATCGCGTCCATCAGCATCGACACGCCCAGCGTGTCCGACAGCAGGATGTATTCCTGGCGCACCGCATCGCATTTCTGGCCGGTCGCGGTCAGGAACTGTATGCCGGCCATCCATTCCTGCGGGGTCGGCTCGATCTCGCGCACGAACTCATGCAGGTGTTTGACCAGCGAGCTCATCACCTGCTTCAGGCGCGGGTCATTGCACTCGGAGAGCCGGGCCAGCACGGCCTCGGTCAGGTTGGCTTCGGTCAGGTTGCGCATCTCAGGCTCTCGCTTTCAGGTGTCGGTGGGTAGGGAACAGCGACCAGCCATAGCGGCGGTGCAAGGCACCCCACAGGCCGTCGCGGAAGAACAGGGTGACGACGATGGCCAGCAGGCCGAGGCCGACCAGGTACCAGCTGCCGTAATCGCTGAAGAACTTGTTCAGGAACCAGAACAGCAGCGCCCCGATGATCGGGCCCTCGATGCGCCCGATGCCGCCGATCACGACCATGAAGATCGCGAACGCCGTCCAGTTGACCGAGAAGGCCGCATCCGGCGAGATGCGCAGGTTGCTGACGAAGTACAGCGCACCGGCCAGGCCGGCGCCGCCGGCGGCGATCACGTACACGGCCAGCTTCATGCGCCGCACGTCGATGCCCTGCGAGGCTGCGGCGACCTCATTGTCGCGGATGGCCAGCAAGGCCAGCCCGCGCTTGGAGCGCAGGAACAGGTAGACACCGGCAATCACCGCCACCACGCAGGCCAGCGCGATCCAGTAGGTGCTCGATTCGCGCACCGCTTTTTCGATGCCGCGCAGGGCCGTCAGCGAGGTGCCCGAGCCGCCGCCGACCCAGTGCAGGTTGGCGAACGACAGGCGGAACACTTCGGCGATCACCCAGGTGCCGATGGCGAAGTAACCGCCCTGCAGGCGGAAGGCCACAAACGACACCGGCCAGGCGACGGCAGCCGTGGCCAGCGCCGCCAGCGGGATGGCGACGAAAGGATTGACGCCGGCCTCGTTGCCGAGGATGAGCATGATGTAGCCGCCAAAGCCAAAGAAGGCCTGCTGGCCGATGCTGACCATGCCGCCATAGCCGGCCAGCAGGTTCCACATCATCGCGAACACGAAGTAGCAGGCGATCTCGACCACTTCGCGCATCCAGCTTGATTCGCCCCACAACGGCAGCGAGGCGGCGATGATCACGATGATGGCCGCCAGCAGCGGCAGCACCGACGAGAAACGGTTGCTGCGGATGACCTCGAACGGCAGGCCGTGGGTGGCGGGCGACTGCATGCTTACCTCGTCTTCGGGAACAGGCCTTGCGGGCGCACCAGCAGCACCGCGAGGAAAGTCAGGTGACCGAACCAGATACCCCAGCCCGGATCAAAACGGAAACCGATCTGCTGCGTCAGGCCCAGCAGCAAGGCGCCCAGCAGCGTGCCCCAGAACGAGCCCATGCCGCCGATGATCACGGCCTCGAAGGCAAACAGCAGCAGCAGCGGGCCGTCGGACGGCGCGACCGTGGTGCGCATCGCCTGCAAGGTGCCGGCCAGCGCGATCAGCACGAAGGCCAGGCCGGTGGCCTGCGCATAGACGATGGCCGGGCGTATGCCCATCAGCTGCGCGGCCTCGCGGTCATCCGACACCGCACGGAAGGACCGGCCGAGCGAGGTGAACGAGAACAGCGCCTGCAAGCCTAGGGTGGCGAGGATGGCCACCGCGAAGATCAGCAGCGGCAGCGTGCCGGCGGTCAGGCCGCCGAGCGACACGCTGGCAATGGCCAGCGAACCGGTATCCAGCGAGCGCGGGTCGGCCGAATAGATTTCGAGCAGCATGTTCTGCACGATGATGGCCAGCCCGAAGGTGACCACCAGCGACGGCAGCGGGTCGCGGCCCAGCGTGCCGTTCAGCACGAAGCGTTGCAGCAGATAGCCGAAGACGAAAGCGGCCGGCGCAATCAGCAGCAAGGCCAGGCCGGGCGAGAGGCCCGTGGCCGCCACCAGGCTGATGGCGAAGAAGCCGCCGAGGATGATGAAGTCGCCCTGCGCGGTGTTGGTCAGGCGCATGACGCCAAACATCAGCGACTGGCCGAGCGCGAACAGCGCGTACAGCCCGCCCAGCAGCAGGCCCTGGAGTAAGACCTCAGTCATGCTTTCCTCTTGCATCGGTCACAGGCTGCTCACCGGCTGCTGACAGCCCGAAATACGCTTGGCTGATCTGTTCGCGCGTCAGCTCGCCGGACTTGCCTTCGAGCGAGACCTTGCCCTCCTGCAGGCAGACCACGCGCGACGACATTTGCATCGCCAGCTGCACATCCTGCTCGACGATCAGCAGCGAGATCCCATCTTCCAGCAGCATCGGCAGCGACGCATAGATTTCGCGGATCACGACCGGCGCCAGCCCCAGCGAGATTTCATCGCACAGCAGCAGGCGCGGATTGCTCATCAGGGCGCGGCCGATGGCCACCATCTGCTGCTGGCCGCCCGACAGGGAAGTGCCGGGCTGGCGCCGCTTCTCTTTCAGGATGGGGAACATCTGGTAGACGCGCTCCAGCGTCCACGGGCCGGCGCGACGCGACAACTGGCCCATCTGCAGGTTTTCTTCGACCGACAGGCTGGGGAACAGGCGGCGCCCTTCCGGCACCATCGCAATGCCCCGCTTGACGATGTCGGCCGCATCCATTGCGCGCAGGTCGTGGCCGTCGAAGCGGATCTCGCCCTGGCGCGCCGGCAGCAGGCCGGTGACCGTTTTCAGGAAAGTGGATTTGCCGGCGCCATTGGCGCCGATCAGGGCAACGACCTCGCCGCTATCGAGCGTGAAGTCAACGCCAAACAGGGCTTGCGCATCGCCGTAAGCGGCCGTGATGCCTTGGGCTTGCAACAGCATTCAGGCCTCCAAGCCCATATAGACGCGACGCACTTCCGCATCCTGCATGACCGCCTTCGGCTCGCCCGAGCACAGGGTCTTGCCGAAATTGATCACATGCAGGCGGTCGGCGATCGACAGCAAGGCATGCACGACATGCTCGATCCAGATCATCGTGATGCCGGATTGCTTGATGCGTTGCAGCTCCTCCACCAGTTCATGCGCTTCATGTTCGGTCAGGCCGCCGGCGATTTCATCGAGCAGCAGGAGGCGCGGCCGGGTCGCCAGCGCGCGCGCCAGTTCCAGCCGCTTGCGGTTGAGCAGGGTCAGGCCGCCGGCCGGCTGGTTCGCGAAACGCGCCAGCCCGGTCTGCTGCAGCACCTCCCAGGCGATGGCCCAGGCGTCCTTCTCTGGCACTTGCGCGCCAAAGCAGGCGGCCGTCACCAGGTTCTCGAACACGCTCATCGCGCCAAAGGGCTGCGGCACCTGGTAGGAACGACCGATGCCGCTGCGGCAGCGCTCGTAAGGGGCCAGCGCATTGATGCGCCGGCCATCGAATTCGACGTCACCGGCGTCGACTTGGACGTCGCCGGTGATCAGGTTGAACAGGGTGGTCTTCCCGGCCCCGTTGGGGCCGAGAATCCCGAGCACCTCGCCCTCGTTCACGGACAACGAGACATCGTCCGTGACTTTCAGCGCGCCATACGACTTGCTGACCTGATGGAGGGCGAGGAGTGCCATAGTGCTTTCAGCGTTGAATAATCGAACTAAGCGAACTAAACGAACGAACTCAGTTCATCAGGCGCATGCTGCCGCCGGTCGGAATCGCCGGGGCTGCCTTGTTGTTGATGACGGTCAGCTCGTACTTGTGCTTGGTGCCCTTGTTCCATTGGCCCAGCACCAGCGGGGTCTTGGACACGTTCTTGAACGGGCCTTCGCCGCCCCACTTGACGTCACCGACCACGGTCTTGAGCTTGGTGGCGGCGACGGCGTCGCGGATGTCGTTCGGCTTGGTCGACTTCGAGCGCTTGAGCGCATCGGCAGCGACTTCGAACAGCGCATGCGCAAAGCCGATCGGCTGTGTCCACTGCTTCTTGGTCGAGGCCTCATAGGCGCCGGCCAGGTCCTTGGCCGACTGCCTGGTCAGGCTCGAAGTGAACGGATGCGACGGCGTCCACCAGACTTCGGTCGTCAGGCCATCGCCGAGGTCGCCCAGCGCCTCGATCGCGCCCGGGAACAGCAGTGCCTTGCCGAGCGTGATGACCTTCGGCTTGTAACCCTGCTGGCGCGCCTGCGTCAGGAAGGTTTTCGCATCCGGCGGGATCACGACGCCGGTCACGATCTCGACATTGTCCTTCTTGAAGGCGGCGATCTGCGCCGAGAAATCTTGCGTGCCGTTCTGGAAGCGGCCCGGATCGGTCAGCGTGTAGCCCTGTGCCGACAGCGGTTTCGGGAAGCCGCGCTCCTTGTCGCCCCAGGCATTGCCGTCGCCGTCGTTCGGGACCAGGCCGCCGACCTTCTTGTTGGTCTTCACGCTGTTCCAGCCATTGGTGAAGTTTGCGATCACGTCTTCC
>JACCDG010400395.1_pt1 | contig 15873 bp, 30 predicted proteins | sample 7442471 | NCBI WGS metagenome assembly JACCDG01 (sample SAMN15323444, study PRJNA562643) | freshwater metagenome | isolation source: river surface water | place: USA:Blue River Watershed | collected 2017-08-17 | reverse complement strand
CTTACCAATTGAACCAGAAGGAATAAAACCAAGAACTTTTCTTCAAAAAGCTGGAGATATATGTAGACAAGATTACCCTGAGTGTTTTGCTCATTGGGCGATAATTAAGAGTTATAGATTATATAATCAGTTCTGCAACGAGAGCGAAGATATTGACGACGCAAAGATGGCAATAATTATATCTGATGTAAGATATCCAAATGAAGCTGCCGCGATACAAAAGCAACCTAATGGAGTGGTAATTTGTTTTGATGCTTCAGAAGAAACTCTAAACAATCGTTTACTTAAAAGAGACGGGCAACTTCCCACAAAAGCACAATCGCAACATGCTTCAGAAAATGGCATAGATGAAGTTAAGCAGATGGCAAATATAATAATTAATACTGACAACATGTCACTAGAAGATCAAACATTAAACACACTAATAGCACTAGGAATGAAGGTAAAAACCAATGCCTAAAATAAGTAAAAGCGCCTTTGAGCAGTCGACAGACTCCCCTTTGGATTCAATGATAAATTCTAACCCAGGTATAAGTATATCCACTTCTCCCGTATTAGTATGTGGAGTTAACAGAAAAATAAATATTGGAAACTTTGAAAATATAGATGTTTATGCGGGGATAAGTCTCCCACTGGGAGATGTATCTTTAGAAGATAAAGATGCTCTTCAGGTCGCAATCGAAAGTGCAGCAGCATATGGATTTTCCATAGTCTCAAAAGAGACAGGAGACAGATATGTTTTAATTAAAGAGTCTCAGCAAGGCAAATAGATAAAACGTATTTTTGCAAGTTACTATTATATATAATATAATGTTACTATTAATTACCCAAAATTAAAATATAAACAGAGGTTGAAAATGTTTAAGAAATTAGCCAATAAGATTAAGTCAGCAGCATTTAAAGCTCAGAAATTGGATCCAAATAGTCCAATAGCTAAAGCTCAAGCAAAGGTTATTGATGAACTAGTTGATCAGGCAGAAGCTGTGGCAGACATAGCAGCTGAGGCAGCTGAGAACATTGTAAACGATGCAAAGAAAGAAGTCGCTAAGGCTGTAAAGGAAGCATCTGCTCCAAAGCCAAAGAAAGTTGGCCCTCGTCCAGAAGATGAGGCAAGAGCATCAGCTCCAAAAAAGGGTCGTCCTAAGAAGACTACTAAATAATTTTTTAGTAAAATAAAACAGGTCCTTTTGTGACAGTTGCTTCAGTAGATAATATCATTATCCATAGTGATTTACTACCATCTTCTGATATAGAAAAATTATTACACTATGTAAAAAATTCAGATATATCACAAGAGCTTCTTCCTAATGGAGATGGATGTGACTTCTATGAAGATGGTAATCCTGTGAAAATAAAGTCAATTTTCTTTAATCCGAGTGACAATAATATTTATTCTTTGGTAAATAAACTTGCTGGTCTGATTAAAGAAAAAATTGACTTTAAATATGGGCAAAGGTTTTTGTATGATCCTAGGATATGGGGAAGAGTTTGGTCGGTTGGCGACTATCAGTCTCCGCATTCAGATTCCGAATATAATAATTCGGAACTATCCTTGGATATAGACGATTCAAGACCAACTTGGAACTCTGATATACCAAGATTTTTGGCTGATTGTTCTTCTTTGATTTATTTAAATGAAGATTATGAAGGCGGAGAGCTCATATTCCCCGAATATGATTTAAAACTAAAACCAAAAACCGGAGACGTAATAACATTTCCCACAAATGCAATGTATCTACATGCTGTAAATAAAATAAATAGTGGTACTAGATATAATATACTTTTAAAATGGTATAGAAAAACAACTCTCGTCTCTAATATAATGCCTAAAAATGCAGCTATTAAAGATTTGGTTGAATCTTTTCAGGGGTGATTTAATATTATGGTAATGAAAAAAAACATATATATTTCTGGCCCAAGAATGGGGCAAAATAATTTTATGTATGGAATAGAATTAAAAAATGCCCCAAAGCCAATTAAGTCTCCTCGTGTTAATGGTAAAAAAAGGAAAAAAAAATAATGGCTAAATCACCAGCATGGCAAAGGAAGGCAGGCAAAAATCCTGAAGGCGGCCTTAACGCTAAGGGACGTGCCTCCTACAAAGCACAGACAGGCGGCACACTAAAGCCGCCAGTATCTTCTAAACAGGCAAAGAAGTCACCAAAAGCAGCGGCTCGTCGCAAATCATTTTGTGCAAGAATGGGCGGCATGCCGGGACCAATGAAAAAACCAAATGGCAAACCAACACGTAAGGCTTTAGCATTGCGCAAGTGGGATTGTTAAAGTAATAAATTTTAAATTTAAAAATAAATAGGAGAATATTATGGCGATGAAAAAAAAGACTGGCAAAATGGATCCAATGGCTGCAGCTTCAAAGAAGCAGAAGGTAACAAATCTTATGAAAAAGAGCATGGGACCAGTAACAATGGATGGTTCAAAGAAGAGCCCAAAGAAAAAGATGGGTTCATATAATGTGGATCACAGTCCAAGAAAATCAGCTCGCACCCATAAAATGTAATTATGGCAACTAGAAAAGTTTCTAAATCTAAATCTAAATCAAAGTCTAAGTCAAAAAGAACTGGTTACGATCCTATATCTGGACAGTTAAGAGTAAAAGGCTATAATAAAAATGATGACGATGTTACCTTAAATCATTTTACTGGAAAAAAATATGATAATATATTACATGGCGATAAGAAAGCCCCGAAAGGGACTCATCCTATGTCGGCCAAAAGATTAAAGCGTAAACTAGAGAAATGAACTAAATAGGGAAATTTGGTTACTATGTCTAAGTATGTACAGAACACTGCAACTCCTCCCCAAGAGGAACCAGTAAAAAAGAAGGCCGCAGCTAAGAAAAAAGCTGCTCCTAAAAAAGCTAGCAAAACTAAGGAGAAATAAATCATGGCTATGAAAAGAAAAGGTGGCGGAACAAGCGCACCAGAACCAACCGCAACAAGCGGTCAAATGAAAATGGCACAGCGTCCAGTAAAAAATCCAGCAACACTTAAGAAGGTTGCGACTGGAGGCAAGGGTACAACTGCACCAAAGCCATCCGCATCAAACGGTCAAATGAAGATTGCTCAAAGACCAATTAAAGTTTTGGGCAAAATGGGTTCTGGTAAGGCAAAGAAAAAGTAATGGCTGCCAAGAAGAAGATGCCAGCTAAGGGTAAGGCACCAGCTAAATCTGCTCTGACACCAGCTCAGAAGAAGCTTCCTCCATTTATCCAAGCAGCTATCGCCAAGAAAAAGAAAAAGTAATTACGATACTACGTCCCCCCATGCCTAAGAAAAAAGCTTCCGCATACCAAAAGAAAATTAAGTCTGTAATGGGCGAATTTGGTAGCGGCACTCTTCACTCTGGCAAGGGGGGGCCTGTAGTTAAATCGAGAAAACAAGCTATAGCTATAGCTATATCATCAGCTAAAAAGATCAAGAAAAAGAAATAATAGGAGATTAACATGGGTAAAGTAGCTTGGGATTATATTGTTCCCGTAAAGCTTCCAGCGGACTTAAAGGGTGTAACTCCTGGTAAATTGCCAGCTAACTTACTTGTTGGCATTGAGGGTGGTGGAAAGCTTCATTGGCTGGCCGCCGCCGCATACTGTGCTATGGACGAAAAAGCCAAGGCTGATGGCGTAGAGTTAAAGCCAACATCAGCTGGTGATACCTATAGAACTTATGAATCACAACTCGCTGGATTTAAACAGCGTTATCAGCTTGAAGAAATTGCTGGTTCAAGCACTAGAACATTTGAAGGTAAGAAGTGGTATTTAAAGAAGGGCATGGCTCCTTTAGCTGCCCCTGGCTCAAGTCAACACAACTTACGAAATTGCAGTTAACATTGCCAACGCTGCAGAGCCAAAACGTTTGAATTGGCTTATCGCAAACGTAAAAGATTTTGGTTGGTCATGGGAAGTTGTTCCCGAAGAACCATGGCATTTGCGTTATGTTTGTGGAGATAATCCACCCCCTGCTGTGGCAGCATGGATGGAAAAGAATGGTGTTAAAAAACCAGAAGCTGGTGTTGCAAATCTAAATAACACCCCTGCTGGCGGAGATGCAAAGACAAAATCAATTCAAGAAGCTTTGAAGAAAAAGGGAGTATATGCTGGTCCAATCAATGGAGAAATGGATGCAGCAACAAAAGAAGCTATAAAGGCATTCAAGATTGCCAATAAACTTCCAGCCGATTCTGTTCCAGGACCTAAGGTTATGGAACTTCTAGGTATCAAAGCATAATGCCATGGAGCAGATTACTGTTGCTCTCATTGGTGTTGTCGGCGCTATTATTGTTACTCTTCTAGAAAAAGCTAGAAGAGAGAACAAAGAAGATCACGGCTATGTTCGTGAACACCTTCTTAGAATAGAAGATAAAATAGATGGACACGTTAGAGATCATGCAGGTGGTTTTTTAACGGAAATAAAAACCATAAATAGGAGAAAGAAAAGTGGCAGCAAAAAAGAAAGCTAGCAACGATAAGTGGATACAGGGTGCAATAAAAAGACCTGGTGCATTCACAGCAAAAGCTAAAAAAGCTGGTAAGTCTGTAGCTGGTATGGCTGCAGCTGTTTCAAAGAATCCAGAAAAATATAGCCCTCTTACTCGCAAGCAAGCATCACTTGCTAAGACTCTTAGAAAAATTAGCAAGAAGAAGTAATATTATGATGACACAATACTGCTGTGAAGACTGCCATGAAATAGACGGTGCATGCACATATTGTCTTATGGTGGATAAAAAAGATAGCTCTAAAAAAGATTTAGCAATTCATCTTGGCTATCTTGCTCTTCATTTAATTCAAATGATTTTAATTATAGGATTGACAAAATAATGGCAAAACAAAATAAACCAACAAAGCCAGCACTTTGGTCTTCAGCCAAGTCTCAAGCTAAATCAAAGTTTGATGTATACCCATCTGCATATGCAAATGCGTGGGCAGCAAAAAAATATAAGTCTATGGGCGGTGGCTGGAGAACTGTTTCCACAAAGAAGGCAAAGAAGAAATAGAAATGCCAGGACCCAAGGGAGTTGGATTAACTAAATGGTTTGACCAAAAATGGGTTAACATTGGTGCTCCTAAAAAGAAGGGTAAATACCAACCTTGCGGTACATCTGGAGCTGGCGGATCAGGATATGCAAAGTGTGTGCCTGTAGCAAAAGCAAGAGCTATGTCTACCGCTCAGAAAAAAAGTGCAGTTCAAAGAAAGAGAAGATCTGGAACTCCAGAAAAAGGGGTAAAAGGTCAAGCACCAAAGAATGTATCTACGTTTACAAAAAAGAAAAAAAAGTAGGAACACATGCCTTTATCTCATTCAATTATAGAATTGAATACAAGTACTCCTGAATTATTAAGTATTGAAGGAGATACTATTGGTAGTTTAAATCTGACTATTCAAAACTTAAGTAGTTCAGCTTCTGTTTTTCTTGGATCTAGTAGTGTGACATCCAGCGACTTTGCTTTTAGGCTTGATCCGGGATCAATAATATCTTTTGATTCTTTGAGAAAAGATACAGAAATATATGGTATATCAAATACAAACGGAGAATCTGTAGCTGTTGGTAGGTTTACATTTTCATGAGAGTTACTTGGTTTAATCCTTTATCAGCAAGTGGTTCCGCTACACCATCTGATGGTACAAGAGTAAGGTGGACTCCCGGATTTACGGCCACTGGTTTAACATATACTGGATCGGGATTAACTCATCCTTGTTATAATAGTTATTATGTAAAAATGGGCGATCTTGTTACTTTTTCAATAAAAATAAATTTATCTACCGTAACAAATTTTGGAACAGGACAGTATAAAACTGAACTCCCATTTACCCCAGCAGAGAACGCAATAAATCACTTCCCCGCATGGTGCTGGGTCAACCCTGCTCTTCCAGCAGATGAATTAAATGGACACATAATATTACAGGCAGATCACCTACCTTCTGATGTAACATTGGACTTACATTGGCTTAAAGAAACAACCGCAATGCCTAAACCGGTTATTGAAAGTTTATTTAGTCAAAATAATCCAGTTATACTTACAACTTCTAGCATCATATATGTGAACGGAACCTACATAGCGTCTTAGTGTGGTATAATTGAAAAATGGATAATGCCAACCCATTTGATGGCTTCATGCCAACCATAAGCAATATAGTTATATCTAAACCAACTGCTTCTATTACATCAAATGGTGACTTGGTAGATGTTCATTGTGTTACAATAAAAACATTGGAGAAAGAATATATATTTTCTATTTCTCCAAATGATTTAAGTAAATTATATTTTTTGATATTGAAAGTTTTGTCTGATCAGTAATGGGTATAACATTATTTAAAAATCTTGATATTGGTTTTGTTCCGAAGACTCCAGCAACTCCTTTTATTACTTCGATTAAAGAAGCTCCTTCTGATAAATCTTCAATGTTATTTTTAGAGTACGCTCGAAGATTTGGTCATCCAATTTCCTATATACAAGAACAAAATGGTCAGCTGATGCAGAATATACTGCCGGTTCATAAGACCGAAAGCCAGCAAATTTCCACATCTTCAAAAGTTGAATTGGCTATGCATACTGAAACCGCATTTCATCCATATAAACCAGATTACGTAATGCTTCTTTGTTTAAGAGGTGACCCAAACGCAGTAACTACATACGCCAACATAGATGATATTGTTAAAAAGTTAGATCTATGGGTAATAGCAGCGCTTCAAAAGAAATGGTTTACAACAAACATAGATATATCCTTTAGAACAAAAGGACAGAAGGATAGGAATATTTCTATTTCAGTTCTTGAAAAAACTGAAGATGGATATAATTTTATTTATGATTACACTTTTGTTAAAGCAAACGATGAACTTGGAAGAGCAGCACTAGATATGCTACATAAAGCTGTGCAAGAGTGTGTTCAGGAAGTAGTCTTGGAAACTGGTGACTTATTAGTTATAGATAACAATAAAACAATTCATGGTCGAAAACCATTTCAAGCTAGATATGATGGCACTGACAGATGGGTACAAAGAATTTTAGTAAGAAAAGAACTTCCACCAAGTGATCAAATCAATGGTCACATTATAACTACAGAGTTTTAAACATGTTGCAAAGAAATTTATATTCTTTTTGGGTTGGCACTAATAATTTAGTGATGAGCGAAAATAGAATTAATAGTGTTGAAAGTTTAAAAAATAATTCTAAGGTTAATTATATCTTAGTTACGAATGAAAACTTACATGACTTTATATTAAATGAACACCCACTTCATCCCGGATACCAATATCTTTCAGACGTACATAAAGCAGATTATCTTAGAACATATTTTATGCACCACCATGGTGGCGGGTATAGCGACATAAAACCATGTTCATGGGATTGGAATCCGTATTTTGATCAACTTGAAATCTCCGATGCTTTTGGTATTGGTGCTCCAGAAGATGAATTTGAGTTAAGTGTTACACTAAAACAAAGACCTTGGCTTGGTAAGCATTGGGATAAATTAATGACCAATGATTTATATATATTTAAACCTAATACAGAATTTACAACAAAGTGGTATAATACACTACTTAGTATAATGGATACAAAATTTAATAATTTACAAAAGTTTCCCGCTAAACATAGCAGAGAAGCTGCTGATACTGTAGTTACAAGATACCCGATAGAGTGGGGAGAAATACTCCTTGAGATATTTCATCCATTATGCTACGAATATACGGATAAGTTAATTAAAACAATGCCACTTCCGATAACAGAAAATTATAGATAGTCATGATAAACGATTGGTATGGCAATACCGTAATCTGCACGGCTGTTACAGGTGGGTACGACTACGTGCCAAATCAAATAAAAATAGATGGTGTAGATTATGTATATTTTACTGATGGAAACTCAACAGCACCGATTACCAGTCCATGGATTCCAATTCTTCTTGGTGATCAAAATTTAGACAATAGAAGAAGATCAAAAAGACCAAAGCTAAACCCACACTCAATTCCAATGTTGGCTAATAATTGGAAATATATGATTTGGATAGACGGGGATATGGGAATACAAAACCCTAACTTTGTTGCAGAAATTATGTCATACATGAAAAATGGATTTGTGGCATCGCCCCATTTTGATGGTAGGCACTGCGCCTATGGCGAAGCAACGATACGACCATTAAAATACAAGAATGAACCATTGGATGAACAATGTGATTTTTATAGGTCAGAAGGATTTCCCGAACAATATGGACTATACGAGTGCGGGGTTTCGGCTAGAGACTTAACTAATTCCAAGGTAAAAGAATTGGGTGAGCTTTGGCATAAACAGAACTTAGAGTGGTCTTATCAGGATCAAGTTAGTTTTCCATATTGTTTATGGAAAACTGGATTTAAACCTGATGTATTGCCACAAACTTTTAGAAACTATAATTGGGTATGGATAAACGCCCATACAAGAGAGGATTAATTATGAGTATTATTAAATTTAACCTTGGCGGTATCGGCAAGGGATCAGAATATAAAACAGTTAACCTAGCTGAAATTTGCGATATAGAAGCTAACATAATGGATCTTGATTCATTCTGTGATGATGGAACTGTGGATGAATTCTTCTTATCACACACCCTTGAGCATATACCTGTAACAGAGTATAAAAAATTCTTACAACACATGCTTAGAAAATTGAAGGTTGGTGGAAAGATAAGAATTATCCAAACAGATATTGGTAAACTCATAAAAATGTGGGTTGATGGAAAAATTTCTTTCAGAACAATGAGAGCTCCAATTTTTACTCCAGCTACAAGATGTGAATCAAATATCTTACAACAACATCAAAGCATGTGGTCTCAAGAGGAGTTGATTAAAGACTTTCAGTCAATCGGAATGACAGCAGAAGGTTTTGATGCTGGAAATTGGCAATATGATGTTGAAGATGATATCCTTCCAGAAGAAACAAAAAAAGATTTTGGAAAAGATATTCCAAATCTTGGTGTTATAGCAACAAAAATTTGATATAATATCAATACGGAAACCGACGCTCTATAGCGTAAAAATCCCCAGCCTTAAATAAGTTGGGGATTTTTTTTATATCCCTAATTACTATTAGGTATGTCTAACTGAAGGGGATGTCGGTTGAATATACTTAATAGATTACGCTATGCTTTTACGCGCAAAGCCGCATGGATTTTTGTTCCGTTATTTTTAATAGGATCTTTTGTTCCGCCAAACAGTTCTGCTCAAGCATCTGACGGCAATAAAATTGTATTTGCCTATCAGCAGGCAACGGTATCACAAGATGTAGATGTTTCTTCGGTAATCTCAGGTGGCAGCACTCTTACGGCAACTGTTTCTGCCGCAGAGGTTCAAGACTGGAAGGCATCATCTGACGTCCTTGCTGTTGGTATAGAGCTCCTAGGTGCTGGTGGTGGAGGTATTTATTCACACAGCACTGGATACCTGAGCCTTACGGACGGTGGGGTTTTTAATGATTATTCCATCAGTGTTACTGCAGCTGGGGTTGGTGCTGGGTGGGCCAGTGTCGCAACTGCCCGCATATTTATTATTGGAGGCGATGGTGAGTTTTGGGCAGGAAACTACGGAACTCAAGTTGAGTCTGCATCCTTAAAGCTTGATGGAACAGAGCTTTTGTCCAATACTGAGTTCACATCTACTACTGGCTGGACCTCATCTCTTGGCTGGCAAACCTGCTCTGGTAATGCTGGTGGACAGCCTTGCGTTGGTCTCACTGCAGTTGAGATCAATAACCCAACGACTACAACCACTACAACTCCAACCACTACAACTACTGTTGATCCAGGTCCATTTTCAATCACAAACGCTGGTTTTGAGGATAATTCATTCACTGGGTGGGATAGAGGTTCACAAACAGGAACCCTTGGAGCAACAATCACTTCAAGTGGAACTGGAGTTTCTATATTTAGTGGTTCAAGAACATTTACACATGGTTCACGTAGCGCTGTAGGTAGTCCAACACTTTCAAACGGAAGCCCAAACCCATATTATGCTCCTGCTGTTACTGCTGGAAGTTGGACATTCTCACCTAATAATGCATCGTACGCTGCCCTTCTCCAGCCTAAAGGAGAGCAGACTTTTACTCAGGCAATGACTGCACTTGGTCTTTCTGGTGCTCCTCAAACCGCAATACAAAATCTTCTTATCGCTGATGCCCAAGCCTCTGGGTATGGAAGTCCAACACCAACAGATGCGGCATGGATTTCAAGAGAAGTTGAACTTACTGCTGGGGTCACCTACACGATGTCGTGGAACTATGTAGGAACTGACTATGTTCCATTTAATGACGGATCATTAACATCCCTAACTCCAGTTACTGTTGCTTCTGAGCCAACTATAACTGTTAATAACTACACGCAAAAATATGCGCTCCTTGGATTTACTAACCCAGGAACTGGTGATTATTCGGTTAACTCTTTTGGCGCAACGGGATGGCAGACATCTACATATGAAGTTTCCGTTACGGGAACATACAAGCTTGGATTTGCTGTATTTAACCTGGGTGACACTTCACTATCTCCTGCCCTAATGATTGACAACGAACAGGGAGTTACGCAGTCATGCACGACGAGCGGAACTTGCACGACCTTTGGTGGTGTTCAGCCAAATAATGACACTGCCCCAGCTGTTGAGACAACCACTACTACAACAACAAGTACGACTACAACAACCACGACTACAACTACTACTATTCCTCAAGCTACTTCCCTAGAAGTGACAAGCCTCCTTGATGATGGATCTTCGGGTACTCTCCGTTGGGCAATAACTCAAGCTAATGCTCAGTCTGGCGGCATTTATGATTCAATTATATTTACTGTTGCTGGGACTGTTACACTCACATCTGATCTCCCAGCAATAACTCAAGGCCTATCGATTACTGGAACTGGCAAAACAACCACAATTATTGACGGCAACAATCTCTATCGAGCAATTTATAGCAGCGGTGCACGCAACGTAACTATACAAGATATGACATTTAAAAAGGGCAAGAACGTCTCCTGGAATGGCGGAACTATTTATAATAGCCAGGGAACATTCACAATCACAAACGTACTTATTACAGAATCTCCAGGTTGGGCTTTCTACCAACACAATGGTGGCGTAACTACTTTTACAAACTGTGACTTTACTTTTAATAATGCTGGCATAACATCAGATCATGGTTCAACGCCATCTTCTCTCAGTACCACAGATTCAAACTACAGCAACAGAATATATGTGAATAACTCGACATTTGAAAACAATACATATGGCGTATTTGTTGAGCGTTTCATACGTATAAATTCAAGCACTTTTGAGAACAATACTGTTGGTGCAAATATACGTGGCCTAAATAGACAGCAGGTTTATAACTCCCAATTCACAGATAACGGTAGTGCACTGATTTTCTCATCATGGATCCCAACAACTTGGACACCAGGCGCAGATAATCAGCTTGTACAAGGAAACACATTTAATGGCAACGGGACCGCAATTAGTTTTAATAACTACTTTAACAACGGTGCTACAAGTTTTAATGGGGTAAGTTCCAACTCGTGGTCTACCTCAAGAAATAATGTGTTTGGTCAATCTGTAGAAAATACTACAAATTATTTTGGTTCTGGCTATGTAATTGATAATGATACAATTGTTGTTCCCACAACCACTACTACCACTACTACCACGACAACAACTACCACCACTACTACAACAGTTCCAGTGGCTCCAGAACCTGAACCACAAGATCCACAGCCGGTAACTACAGAAACTCCAGTAGAAACTGCTCCTGAAGATACAACTCCTGATACGGAACCGGAACAAACTACAGAGACAACTGTTGAAATTACAGAAGATATAGATTTAACTATAGAACCCGAAACAGCGCCAGAAGAAACAGTGGTAACAGAACCAGATACAACTACTGACCTTAGCGATCAAGAAATTAATATTATAATTGATAATATTGAAGACGCTTCCCCAGAGGAAGTAGCCACAGTGTTAGAAGATTTTTTAACTTCTGATATATCTGATGAGCAACTAACAGAAGTGTTGGATGCAGTATTTACTGCAGATGCAGACGCAGAGATTTTAGCAGCAGCTCTTGATACAGTGTTATCAGCTGAAATTACAACAGAACAATTTGCTGCAGTTCTTGACGCAGTCTTTGATGAGCCATTATCTGACGAACAATTTACTGCAGTTATAGATTCTGTTATCACAGAAGATATTACAGATGAACAATTTGCTGAAGTTTTAAATGTTCTTGAATCTGATACAGTTTCAGAAGAACAAGTAGCAGAAGCCGTTGATGCAGTGCTCGAAAATGGTGTAACAGAAGATCAGGCAACCGACCTTGCCAGCAGTTCTAAGGTTCTAGAAAGTATTGATACTACTCAAGCAGAGGCTGTGTTTGAAACCATCCCAGTTTCAGATCTAACCCAAGCAGAAGAGGCAGCTCTTGTTGAGGCTGTAACTAATGCTCCTGAGGAAATTAAAGAAACCTTTGAAGAGACCATTGACGTTTATGGTGAGGGTCTAGATGATTACGTGCCAGTCGGCTCACAGGTTGACGTAGGAGACCGTAGAACGCTTATAGCAGCTTCTACAGCAGTTGCAGGCGTTGCTGCAGCTGCAGCCAGTGGAGGGCCTTCTGGAGGCTCTACAGGAGGCTCTGGAAGCGGTTCTGGAGGATCTGGTAGTTCTAGTCCAGAAGGACGCAGTAGGAGAGAAGAAGAGGGAGAAGAGCCAGCTGGAGAAATAGCAGGCTTGGATGACGAAGATGACGAAGAATATACAAGAAATAGCATATTTAATTATTACCTAGAGGAGGATACATGGAAGAGAAAAATAAGTTGGCTCGGACTAGTAAGAAAGTTTGTCAATGAGACAGCTGCACTATCATTCACATTGGCTGGTAGCGTTGTTGTATTCATTACATTGTCCGGCGATACAAGAAAGACAGCCATGATAGCAACCGGTGTTGCACTAGCTGTTCATTATATACATGTTCTTTTAAAGAACGACGAGAGCTAATGAGCAGAATACTTTCTACCGTTAAGGATGAAAGGATAGATGAAGTTAGATCCTCAGTTGAAAACTTTTTAGCTGAGGTATCTAAAACTCAAAGAGAATTATTTTCCTATCAAGAAGTAGAAGATATGCTTCTAGATATTTACAATTTGGCTGTGGGGAAAAAAGTCTAAAACGAAAAACCCCTTTAAAATTTTTTTCCCATTTTTACCCTATATAGGAAAAATTAAAATAAAATATCTTTATGATTTAAGGGTCTTCCAGTTTTTTCTTCGTGATTTTTAACATAATCATATAACTGAAAATCTAATTGATTAAATTGTTTAATCTTATCTAAATCTTCTTTCGATAAAGAAGAATATATATTTTCTAAAGTTATTCTTTTTTGTCCAATTATATTGATATTTTCTTTTAGATTTTTATCTAATTTTATATTTGTCTGTTTTATTTTATTTAAACAAATTTCTAATTCATCTAATAAATATTTTCTATTGTCTATTGTAGAAATAGTTATTTTTCTTTTTTTAATTATTTGTAAAAGTTCTTCAAAAGAAATATTTATTGGATTAATTGAAATGAAAATATTTTTATCAATTAAATACCAACAATAATCACTAATTATATAAGCGGATTGAGAGTTGTTTGTGTGGCTAAAACTTGGATAAAAAGTTTTATGTTCATTTCTCAAAAAGGGTATTAATTCAAATTTTCTTTCTTTTTCCCAAAGAGATTCACTTACATCGCGATTAATCCAATTATAAATACTAATTAATCTATCAACTGGTTCTCTAATTAAAGTAAAGGTATCTACTTGATCAGAGTAATTTCTTGAAGAAAAAGCTGATCCCAAATGACCATATATAAAATCATATTCTTTTACAGATAATTCTAAGAATTTTTCAAAACCTCCTCTATTAGAGTTAGCAACCTGTGCGGGATCATAAACTTCAAACCATTCGGGAATCCTTAATGTATCAGAGAATGCATTTGATACAGAGTGGACTACGGATGTTCCAGATGTTTTTGGAATATGACAAAAATAAATCATTTAATGATATTATATCATTCTTTTATATTTTAACGAATCCAAATTCCTAAACGTTCTACTTCTTCACCATCATCGCTAATAAATGTATATCCTTCTGGCTTGGGATTCTGTTCATCTTTCCAGACTGGAATCATTGATTTGTTTCCATGTGAAAAATCTGGATTTCCGCGAAGATGTATCTCTATAAGTTTCCCACCAATAAATTCACAATTTATTGTTTTATACTTAAATGGTATCAATCCTAAAAAATGTGGAATTGGGTAAACTTTTTTTGTTTTTTCCCAATAAGTAAATCTGCTATAGGGATGACCCTCGTGTTTTGTCCCAATAACAGAAAGAATAGGCCTATATCCTTGATAGTCAATACTTATATGGTCACCTGTAAATATTTCACACCAAAATTCTCCTGGGTGAAGATGGCAGGTATCTTCTTTAAGATACTCAACTCGAGCCTTTTCTCCCATACCCTCAATATTTGTTACCGGCTTTACAAAATATTCACCTGGTTTTGGAACAGGTATTCCACGCGGACCGCACAAATGACCTGCTTTTTTAGCAACAATTAATTTGTCAAAAATCCAAAGGTCTTTGGAATCACATTCATTCCAAGCTTTCATTTCTGGTGAAATTTTCATTTTACTCTTCGTCGTCTGGAATTCCATTTCCATTCTTGTCTTCAGAGTTGCGACCCGTTGAAATCATTAGTCCAGCTAATGTTCCAGTAATAAATGTTGCAACCGAGGAAAGAACGCCAAAGAACATTTTATCATTTTCAGCTTGTGCTCCGATGGGTTGTGTTACAAATACTAATGCATAAAGCACGCCGATTGTTGTAATTGTTAGTACACCCGCTAGAACGCAGCCAACTACAAATTTTAATCTAGCATCTATTTCTTGTGGCGTCAGACGTTTTTTCATGGGGCGACCGTCTCCTGTGTTGTCGTTGTTTCTTCTTCTTCTGAAAGTGGATTGAATCCAAGCAAAGCTTCTGTGCAGTTTCCATCTACTTTGCAAATTGGCGGGTTGCATTCTGGAGCTTCCCAATTTTCTGGATCTTGACAGGAATACCTGTATCCTCCATCGTATCCACATGCTGATAAAAGTAAAATTCCAGCTGTTAAAGCTAGTTTCTTCATTTGGCATCTGCGGCTTTTTTGGCATTCTTATCTACGCCATTAAAAACCTGATTTATTTCAGCGATAGATAATTTACCATCATCAAGGAATGCTCTTGACAAACCTTCTACAACAGTTGCTACGCCAGCAATACCAGCCATAAAAACAGCCTTCCAAAGCGGCACACCGGCTATTGTGCCTGCACCAACTACGCCTAATCCAGAAGCCGCAAAAGTGGCTACAATGCGCATTATTATATTTTTAATTTGTTCCATAATTCCCCTTAGTGTGATATACTCTATAGTAAATGTCTATTAGGAGTGGCAAATGACTTTTTTGTATATTACTACAATCTTTTTGGGTATTTTAATTCTTAAAATTATTAAGAATAAAATAAAAAAAAGAAATAGAAGAAAAAAAATATCTCCATTTATTTACTAATATGTTAATCTTAGGAATAAACGAGGGAAGCCACGATGCGGCGGTTACATTGCTAGATGGGCCAAATATTCTCTACGCCTCACACGCTGAAAGACATTCAAAAATTAAGAATGATCATAATCTAAATCCAGAGATTATAAAAGAAGTGTTATCTTTTGGTAGGCCAGATATAGTTTCATTTTATGAAAGACGCCTTTTAAAAAAAACTAGATTAGTTTTAAGAGGTGGCAAAAAATATAGCAAAAACAATTT
>JACCDG010090743.1_pt1 | contig 15876 bp, 33 predicted proteins | sample 7442471 | NCBI WGS metagenome assembly JACCDG01 (sample SAMN15323444, study PRJNA562643) | freshwater metagenome | isolation source: river surface water | place: USA:Blue River Watershed | collected 2017-08-17 | reverse complement strand
CTGAGTGGCAACCTCCCGAGGGATGCACGATAGTGCCTGATCCCAATGGCCAATATCAAATCGAGTCGATTCAGCAAGATGCCATTTCAGCCGAGCAAACGGTTGAACAAAAGCTCAACGCTGCTGGGCTAACTGTCCAGGAACTCAAGGACCTTTTTGGGCTGAGCTGATGGCGACCAAAGCGAAAGCCGGTGCCACCAAGGTGGAGCACATCTCTCGTGCTCCATACAAAAAGACGAGCATCGGCAATTCCGTAAGGACCAAGGCCAGGCCTGGTCGTAAGAAGTCAAGGGGGCAAGGCCGCTAATGCCTAGGTGGCTATGGAAATCCATCGTTGCGGTTTCCATGGCCATCGTTGTTGTTGCGACTTTGCAATGGGCCAGCTGTCGGTTCTATGTCTTGCCGACGGTGTGGCCCTGGTATGCCAAGTGGGTTGGTACGCCACAGGGCAAGGCCATTGACCCTGCCCCGATGGGATGCGGCGACGCTGATGCCCGTGCGATCACGGTGATGATGGGCGTATTGACCACGTTGATCAGCCTTAGTCGAAAGGCTGAGTAATTGCCGGACTGCCGTCTATCGGTAGGCTGCGGCGGGGATCCGTTGACCGATGATTGAGGTAGCAGCAGCTGTCGTCGGTGCAGCCATCACCGTGGGTGCCATGGGTATTGGCGCAGCAGGAACCCGCGGAAGGGAAGGCAGGGATGCAGTGATCCGACTGGCGGCCAGCGTGGACAACGTGGCGACGCGGTTGGAGCAACTGCACGTCGACATCAAGGCTGACCGGAAGGAAACCTTTAGCCGGTTGAACAGTGTGGAGCAGCGGGTCACGATGCTGGAAGCCCGGACGCTGCACCCGGAATGAACCAGCTGGACATCCCACTGGAGATCTCATTAAGGCAAGAGACGACGCAGCGTCTGTTGCTGGATCTATATGACGACCAGGACTGGCAGGGATTGCTGGCCGCCGCCGAGATCCTGAATCAAGCGTGGAACCAGCAAGCAGCAATCAGTAGGTGGTTGGCCAGGGAGGCAGCGGACAACCTTGGCGAGGCCTGGCAGGCTAGTAGAGGCCAACGCCACGAGCACGATGGATCGGGTTGCTGACTACGTCGCACTTGCAGTAGCTCTGCATGGTGCGGCATTGGTGTGGGTGAACATGACCCCAACGCCTAAGGACAACGAGCGGCTGAGCAAGTACAGCAAGCTGGTGGTCAAGATCTATCGCGTCATTGAGATCCTGGCTGGCGTCGTATCCAGGAAGGTCAAGCAATGAAGGGCGAGAAGAAGGTGGCCAAGGTCATGCGGGAGTACAAGCGTGGCCAGTTGCATAGCGGCAAGGGCGGCCCTGTGGTGAAGAGCCCAGGCAGGCGCTGGCCATTGCATTAAGCGAAGCTGGTATGTCGAAGAAGCGGAGGGGTCGCTGATGTGCTCACCTGCCATGACCGGTGGTGCCGCTGGTGTTGGTGCTGGCCTCGGTCAAGGGATGACTGAGGCCATGACCGCCATGCAAATTGCCAAGGAGGACATCCCCCAAGGCAAGGCGCCGATGCAGGATCCCAGGCTGATGCAGATCTACGACACGCTCGGCATGCCTACTCAGCGTTCTTCATCCTGACGTCGGTATCCGGATCCCATAGCAGCACCTCATTGGTGTCGTAGTCGTAGTCGCCGTGGCGAAGGATCCTGGCCAGGCGTGCGTTGAGCAGGGCATCGGTGTACGACCTACCTGCTTTCTTGTAGGCAGCAACGACCTTGTCCCATAGGTCTTTGAGGGCGACGGCATCACCCAAGGTCTTGGCTGCAGTGACTGGGCCATGGCCTTTGAGTCCTGCGTAGTTATCGGTGCTGTCACCGGTCAGGGTCTGCAGCATCCAAGCCCGATCGGCGTCGACCTGATGGATGGTTTCGACGGTGTCATTGGCCAGCAGTTGGCAGGGCAGGGTGCGCATGTCCTTGTCGATGGACACGATGATCGGGTCTTGGTACTGCCCGCCGGTGGCGAAGATACCGAGGGCGTCGTCGGCTTCCAGGCCGATCATGGTGCGGCTTGGGTAGTTCTGTTCGACGTAGAGCCTGACGTCCCGGATGCCAAGGGGCTTGCGCTTGCCGATGCGGTTGGCTTTGTAGTCCTGATAGATCGTGTGCCGGAAGGAGGGGTAGTCCGACAGGCACATGACGACGTCGGTGTGCCCGGTCAGCTCTTTCCAGTAAGCGACCTTGCTGGAGATGAAGTCACGGACGTCGGCCTGCTCCAGGTGCAAGGTGTTGATCCATTCATCCCAGCGGATGTCGGTTTCACAGGCAGAGCAGGCGGTGTAGATCAGCCAGTCGGCGTCGATCAGCAAAGTCAAGATGCAAAGCCTCCGTAGGTTTGTTGGCGGAAAGCGGATGTGGTCGTCATGGCCAGTTGAGGGCAGTGGCGGTGTACGGGAATTGGGTGCAGAAGATGTCCTTGCAGGCCTCAGCAATCAGCCGATGCTCCAGCTGCGTGCCTTGCTCGGTGCGCAGTTCGATGTAGTGGATCCAGCTGCGCAGCGTGCCGTGCATGTAGAGGGTGGTCGGGGTGCAAAGGGGGAGGATCCGCCGTGCTGTTTCCTTGGCCACGCCCTGGGCGAGCATGCCCTCGTAGATGCCATAGGCCTTGCCGACCAGCTGGGCAACCTGACTGGTGAGGCGTGCCTTCAGTTCAGGTTCCAGGTCGTCGTGACTGGACTGCCGGTTCTTGTCGTCCTGCCTGCGTAGGGCAGGGATGACTGGCATGGAGGCCGCTGCGTACCGCTGGCTGAACTCCTGAAACGAGAAGGACCGATGCCGCAGGATCTGGGCGGCGATGTCCCGCTCGGTCTGGATCTTCAGGCACATGGATGCCATCTCAAATGGCGACCAGTGCTTGTGCCTAATCAGGTACTGCAGCAGGCGTGGCGCTGTTTGGCAGTTGCCTTGGTTGTCTGGGTTGCTGACCCGCGCCATGTCGACGATGAGCAGCTCAGCGTCGGGGGTGCAGTGAACGAAGGATGCAGTCATTGGCGGTAGGCCAGGTCTTGGAATTCTTTGGTCAGGCCAAAGGTGGACATGCCTTCGTAGGTGCGGTTATGGGCGACTGCATCCTTTGGGATCTGGGTTTCCATCGTGTACCAGGCGTGGTTGCAGGACGTGCATTTCCTCCTGCGAATGACGGCGTGCTTGCGGTAGTGCCGGGTCATCGTGGTGCGAAGGACGTCGCAGTTGCACTCAGGGCAGTTCATGGTGGTGGGTTAGGTGCCGAAGTAATGGGACATGGGGATGACCAGTCGACCTGTGTCCTGGTCGTAGAGCAGCTTGTCGCAGGGTCCCGTCTGCCCGGAGAAGCGGTTCTTCAAGACACGCAGCTGTAGCTCATTGCGTTCAGCGACGTCGCCCTGCTGGTTCCGCTCTGCCCCGATGCAAAGGTCACTGAGCTGGGCTATGGCGTGGCTGCCGCGAAGCTGAGAGAGGGAGGTCTGTGCCCCTTCCTCATGGCCGCGGCCTTCTGGCCGCTTGAGATGAGAGACCAGGATCAGGCCGATGCCTGTCTGCTCTACGACCTGACGGAGCTTGGTGCAGGTGACGTCAATGGCCCGTCGTTCATCGAGGTCAGCGAGGCCACTGATCACGATGGTGAGGTGGTCAAGGATGACGACGTCAGCGCCTTCTCCGTCAGCCAGGTATCTGATCTTGTTGATCAGGTGCTCGGGATCCATGGATCCGAAGTGGTCGTACAGGAAGCAGCGACCAGTGCCGAACACACGGTCGAAGCCCTCGCGCAGCTCCTCTTCTGTGGCCAGTGCAGGGTCCAGGTGGATGGGCTTGTTCAGCTCGATGCCGACGATGCCCTGCATGGTGCGCTTGGTGGATTCCTCCAAGGCGATGTAGCCAACGCGCAGCCCTTGGCGCAGGAAGTGATGGGCTACCTCTCGGCAGACGGACGACTTGCCCACACCACTGCCTGCACAGATGGTGGTCATCTCGCCTTTGCGGAAGCCACGGGTCATGTGGTTCAGCTGCGGCCAGGGGTATTCGCAGACCGATGCAGCCGATGGCTTGATCAGTTCATCCCATAGCTCGGAGGCATTGACGATGCCGTCCGGGCGGGATGGTGTTGCCTTCCAGAGCAGGTCACGCAGCAGGTCGCCCTCCCCCGCCTTCAGCATTTCGTTGGCGTCCTTCCGTGGCAGCCGGCAGATGGCCACCTTGCCCAGGGGTAGGACGGTCAACGCCTCTTGCGCTGCCTTCTCGCCGGGCTCATCGGAGTCGAAGCAGAGCACGATCCGGTTGAACTGACTGAGCCAGACGGCATTAGCTGCCAGGTATTTCTTGGCCGACTGTGCGCCATTGGGCAGGGACACCACTGGGTAGCGGTTGCCTTGCACCTGGCTGACGGACATGGCGTCGATCTCGCCCTCGGTGACGACGACGAAGGCGCCGCCGCTACCACCGATCCCTTGCCGCCATAGGTGCTGCCCCCACAGCTGGATGTTGGAGGTGTCGCCTAGCCAGCGGAACCGCTTGCTTGCATCACGGATGTGTTGGGCAATCTCCTTGCCCTGCTGGTCCCGGTATGTGGCGACTTGGACCTTGGCGTTGTTGTGTACGGAATAGCCGTAGCCGTACAGCTTGCAGGTATCGAGGTCGATGCCTCGCTTCTCCAGCGGCTTGATGTCGATGAAGTCCAGCAGTGGGGTGACGGGTGGTGCCATAGGCGCAATGGGTTTAAGGGCTTCGCCTTTTGTCGGCTGGTCCTGGTAGCCGCAGCCAAAGCAAGTGGCGTGACCGTCGTCGTAACGGGCCAGGTTGTTTTTGCTGTTGCACTGCGGGCAGGGCTCATGCCGCAGAAACTTGGATGGCATGGCGGTTGGGTCTGACTACTGGGCCTCAAGCTCATCAGCGATGGCGAGAAGATCGAATAGGTCAATCTGGCCATCTTTATCCGCCCAAGCTGCCATTTGATTTACAGCAGCACGCAGAGCATCAGAAACTAATTTACGCACCAAAGGTTCAAATGCCGGCCCTGAATGTTTAATAGAAGCATCCAGCACTGCCTGAGCGGCGGGGCTCAGTGGGGTGGGGTTAGTCATCAAAACAACTCCTTGCACATCCCATTGAAAGCTGACCATAGGTTCGGGTGATATTCAGGCTCTACGGAGGATTCTTCTTTCTGCTCCTTCAGGCTCGGGGGCTTGGGGCGACGGGCGGCGCGGAGCGAAGGGATCAGTTCGGGATGTGTGGCCAGGTTTTGCCAGTGAAGCCACTCACAACACGCCTCCAACTCCTGATCAGCCCCCCAGCGGGCGGCTTGGGTGGCGATGAAATGCAAGAAATCAAGCTCTGGATCGGTGATGTCAAAAGTGGTCCACCATTCCCGCACCAGCTCAGGCGGCGGGGTGATCGGTCGTTGTTGAGTCATTGCTTGAACCAAGTGGTGGGTATGTGGCCTTCGCACCAGATGAAGCCGTGCCTTTCGGCCCACTGCCAGTACGACAGGGCACCAGGCCTACGAGAAAGCTTGGTATCTGCCCGCATAAAGCACAGGCGGATGTCCTTGTCAGGGTGCTGAGCCTTAACGGCCAGCATCTTGCGGCGATCCTCTGGTGTGAACAAGCCTTTGGTTTCAACCATCACGCCATTGGGCAGGACAAAGTCCGGCGTGTAGGTGGCGGTGATGGTGTAGGTAAGGGCCTGGCTTTCGTAATCAAAGGCCAGGCCCCGTTTGCTCAGTGAGCCAGCAACCTGCTGCTCAAACTTGGAGCGGTACTCAGAAGTCCGACTCGTCGAGGGGGATGGCCGTTGAGCTATCGAACGGCGTCGCCTCCGAGGAGCCAGACCACCCGTCCTCTTCTCCGAAGCCGTAGCTCTCGGCACTGCCGCCTCCTTCAACAAGGTCGATGATCTGCACCGCCTTTAGGCGCAGGGTAATGCCAGCGCCAATGGCTGCTTGGAAGAACGGCTGCGCTTCAAACGACACGCGGCCGGTGGTGCCAGACCACATGCCCTTGAGGGACTCACGGTCACGAACGGGCTGACCCTTGGCATCAAAGATGGCAGGCGCTGCAGTCCAGGGCTTGCCGTCACGACCCATGCCTTTGGCTTTCATCTTCACCTTGACGATGAAGGATGGCTTGCCGTCGTAGTCCTCGAAGGAGTAGGGCAGATCGGCCAGCTTCCAGTCCTTCTTGCCTGGATCCTGCTGCTTCAGGGAGGCCTTGTGGCTATTCAGCAGGGTGTCGAGAGCCTCGCTGATCTCGGTGGCCTCGGCTGCACCAAGCACTGCCGTCAGTTTGTAGACACCCTCAGGGTTGAACTTGGTTTCAGGTTCGACCAGCTTCGGGTACTGGAACTTGGCGACAGGTGTGGTGAGACGGATGCCGGAGATGAGGTTGTAGTTCATGGTCAGGTGATGAAGTAAGTGGCGTTGCGAACGGTGTTGAGGTCCAGCCCCCCGACAGGCGGGATGGCCGGCAGCTTGTCGTGCAGTTCTGCCGGCAGTTGGGCCAGCAGTTCAGAGGTGATGGTGTGGAACCAATCCTCTGAGTACATCGCAGCAAAGCTGTTGCGCACTGAGTTGCGCACTTGGCTCATTTCAGCTGGCGTCGTAGCGAAGCAGTCATGAATACCGCCAAGGTTGGTGACGCCATTGGCAAACGCATCAAGAGTTGCGAAGGCCATGTGACTGGAATCCAGGGAGTGGATGACGTTGGGGCTAAGCCCATTGCCCATCCGCTTTGGATTCAACCCATTCGTCAGGTGGTTGGAATCAAAGGTCTTGATCACCGGCGATAGGTAGAGCAGTGGGATGCGAACACCCCGGTAGTCGTAGTACTGCTGTCGCACCAGCAGCCCCGACGGTGAGCGCCATTGGAGGGGAATGTCATGAGTGCCAGCGAGCTTGCCGACCTGCTTGAACCACGACATGGCGTGCTTGGCAGGGCCGATGATCTTGCTGGTTTCACGCACCAGGATGGTGGTCATGTAGTGCATGGCAGCAATAGCGCCACGCTTGAAGCACCACCCCTCCGTGCCGTACAGCTCAAGGGTTCTTTCAAATGCCCAGACCTGGCAGTGCTTGAACACCGCCTGCCTGGTCGCTGAGTAGGGCAACGTCATCACGACGGGCTTGGCCAACGACCGGTCGGGCTGTAGTTCCAGCCACGCCCGGGCATGTGGATTGTCTGCGTCGTTGCGCAGCTGGTGAAGCACAGCCCTCAAAACATGGGCATAGATGTCTTGTGGCTTGTCGCTTGGCATCAGGTTCACCAGCTCAGCCATCTGCTCATTGCGGAGCAGGGCTGAGTAGTGCTGGATGCCAGAGCATGTGCAGTCCAGGACGACGGGCAGCTGGCAGATGAAATGCTGTCGCTGTTCGACGTACTGATAGGCAGCACGACAGAAGGCAAGGAACTGCCAGGGGTCGTCGGCCTCAGTCCAGAACTGTGTCGTCTGCCATGGGTCCATGCCGGCCCGGCAGATGGCTTCCTTGTGCTGGTGTGCCCAGTCAAGGCGTGCTTTCCAGTTCAGCTTGGAGTGGCCGTAGAGGTTGGCACCATGCACCCATAGCCATTCGGCTTGGCTGCTGTCCGTGATGGGCTTGCCATCAGCGAACTGCAGCAGGGCACGGCCGATGTCGTTGGCCTGCGGGTTGAGGAACGGGGGCCGGTAGTAATACCTACCCCTGAAGTCCAGCTGCATTGGGTAATGCAGCCGCTGCTCATCCACGAAACGACGTGCCAGCCACAGCTGCTTGGCCGTACCAATGCGCTGGTTCTTGGTCTTGTCGTTGCGTTCGTGGATCTGCCTGGCATTGAACTTCCACTGCGTGATGTCCGGGTGGTCATCAGGCAGGTGCTTTGGGTAGGGAGGCACAGCCCACCCTTCCCTTGGCATCAGCTTGCCGACGGAGATGCTCTTCTCCCAGGCATGTTCGATCTGCTCCAGCACCCAGCGGTTGACCTGCCATGCCACACCTTGCTGGTGGTTGGCGGCCTGGATGAAGGGCTCCGTGCCAGTGGTGTGCTGAGCAACGAAGTCGGCGCCGTCCTTGAGCAGGGTGTTGTTGGGGATGTCGGTGAAGTAGCCGCCGTCCAGGACCGTGGTCCATGGCCTGGGCTTAGCCACCATCGGCAGGGAGAACGGACACAACGCCATGCCTGTGTCGTTGACCTTGCCGATGAAGGCCATGCAGTCATCAGTGGCCCGCACCTGAGTGATCAGGCGTGGCCCACGCTGGGCCCTGTCGACCTTGATCAGTCCGGTCTTGCTGGCGATAGCCATCACCAGGAATGCACCTGTTGCAGCCCGTTCCTGAGGCGACCAGGTCTCGGTGTTCTTCATCCGATGGATGTCCTGCACCTTCTGCTGGAAGCGACCACGCACCCGCTTGTGGTTCTGCATCTCCCACCTACTGGCACGGGCCAGCATGGTTTCGATCCAAACCATCTCCCCAACGTGGTGCGCCAGGGCAGCGAGGTTGACGGGGCTGCTGATCTGATCGACGACGGCACGCAATGCACAAGCAGCAATGCGGTGCGGGGCAAGGCATAGCAGTGGGCCCAGGTACTTGTAGCCAGGCCCTGCCTTGCCATCCTTCAGCCGCTTGCGATGGATGCGTATCTCCTTGATGACCTGGTCAATGCCAAGCGTGACCAAGGCATTGCCGTAGTCCGAAAGGGACTCCATCCGGGTGACGATCCGCCGGTTGCGCAGCAGCTCACGACGGTCGGCACCCAGCAGGTACATCTCCCGCTCAAGATCCAGCTGTTTATCAATCAGCGGATCAGCGGCTTGATGCACGAGCCCAGCCCGCGTTCCAACCAAGGCGGAACAATGCAATAACACTGTCCTCAAACTTAGTGGGGAATGTCTTCAGCCAATCATCGAACTGCTGATCACGTGCAATGGCTGGATCGGGCAGTGCTGGCGGGCGGAGTGGCAGGTACGTCCAGTGCGTAGTGTTCGGCATGTGCGCCTTCGTAAACATGCCGGAGTACCAGCCGAACTCGGGGCAGAAGTACAACACATAGCCGTTCTGGTCGCCGTCATCTTTGGTTGGCTTGTCCTTGGCGTAGACGTAGATGTTCTCGCCAAGCAGGTCACGTTTGCCAGTCATTTCTTTCCGATCAGTTTGATTTCAGTGGCTGTTGGGTAGCGGTTCTTTGCAAACTTGAGGGCTTGCTTGTTGTTAATTGCCCGGATGGACTCCTTCATGGGTCGCGCCGCACCAAACCACACACGCACTTCCCACAAGGAAGACCGTGGATCTGACGTGCGGCTGACACCATCACCCAGGTTGGGCTGCTCGTCATCCGACCAGGTCAAGACGAAGGCGCAGTCCTTCCCTCTTGGCTTTGTCATTGCACCTTCCAGGGCAGGTGGCCCCACTTATCCACCAGCCCGGTGTATGTGCCGTGCTTGGAATGCTTGGGGTCGCGTCGTCCATCTTGCTGGTAGCAACGCTCCAACCATTCATTGCGACGCTCGTCTTCGATGCGCCACTTCGGGTCATAGGTCATTGGTGTCTCGCAGTAGGCGGTCAGCAACTTCATTGATAGCCAAGTGGCAGATCTTGGCTTGGCCTTTGTCCGGTGCCCACCGACGCACCTCATCGGCGATGACCTCAACCACTGCACGCATGCGACAGCGGTCGTCGATCAGGACCTGGCGGTCAGTCCAGTAGGCAGCAAGGCAACGACCCATCAGGTCATTCCCGAACTTGATCTCCAGTGGTGTTGGTTTCACGGGGTCCACAGAGGACGGCGCACCTTGCATAGCCCACTATGTCCACAAGCGAATCCAGGTGATTGGGGCTGGTTTGTAGGCGGCTGAGCTTGAGGCAGATCATCATGTGAGCCACCTGCTGGGCAGTGATGTCTGCACCAGTGATGGCCGACCACATCAAGGCGATGCGGTCGAAGCTGACATTGGGATCCCCGTAGTCAGCTTCTCTGTCATGCGTGATCGACTCAGCCCGTCGGTCGAACTCTTGGATCCTGCTCATGCTGCGTCTTGTGGTGGGTTGATCTTCTTGCTTAGAAACCTGGCTGCCTGCTGCCGATCCCTTCGTCCACGTTCCGTCAGGGTGTAGCCACCACTGGCTGGTCGTATCAGGTTGGCGTGATGCAGCACCTGCACCTGCTCCTTCACGCTGTCCTGTAGCCACTGTTTGTCACGGGTAAGGAAGGGCTGGCTCACTGCCTCAACAAGTTGAGGGTGGGTCAACGCCTTCGGGAACTGCTGGTACAGCACGGTCAACACCTCATGCCTGAGGCGTGCCATCACCTGCGATTCAGGTAGCTGTGCCATCAGCCTCCTCCTTATAAGTGGTCAACACATGGCGGGCGAAGGCCGCGGCGATGCTTGTTGCTTGTGCGTTTGGCATAGCGCCATAGGAGTCCTGCCACCAGTTGCGATACAGCTCGTGCAGTTCTGAATCCGATGGTTGTGAGGTCATAGGTCGTGGATGGGAGAGAGGTAGTCGAAGTCGTGGTCTTCATCAGTGGGTTCTGGCCCATGGATCAGTCGCTTCTCGCTTTCTGGTGTCCACTTAAGGGCCAGTTGCCTCAGGTCGTAAGCCAGTTCAGCGTGACCTTCAGCAAAGAGACGGACTGATGCCTCAACCAGAAGAAGGTGGGGTTGTTTCATCAATAGGGACAGGTGAATACTGCAGCCAACGCAAGGCCTGCAGCCAACGCATGACTCATGCCTGCGGTGGTGTGGTGGGTGCCGGTCGCTCCGGCGCCGCCAGCATGGCGCCCTTACCGGCAGTGGCAGGGGCGCTGTAGCGATCCGTCACACGGGAGTGCGACGCCACGCTGCGTGCAGCTGCGACTCCAGCACCCGCAAGGCGTACAACCTGGCGTTGCTGCGTTTGATGGCGTCGCTATCCATTTTCAAATGGGCGTAGCAGTTGGACCGACAGGCCTCGAGGATGTCGTCCTCGCAGCGGTAGATCTGCTGTTCCAGTTGGTGTTTGGTTGCCATTGGTCGGTGGTGGGTAAAGAGAAAGGCCCCATTGCTGGGGCCCGTGATGCTCAAGCCAAGGTGCGGGAATGACCGCCAAGCCAGGGTTCTAGCCCCAGCTTCACTAGCTCGTGCGTGTGTTTGTACTGCGGTGCCTGATCGCTGCCGACCTGGGCTAGGTCTTCAGCGGAGCACAGCAGAGCGGCACGAATCCGCAGCCAATGCCCTTCCGTGAGCGTGAGCGTGATTAGGTGGGTGTCGGTGCGGTTCATCGGTCGACGTGGTGCGTGGTGGGTTGGGCGCCGGTGTTGGTCACCGGCTGGCGGGCCAGCTCGTCCAGGGCCATAAGCCACAAGATGGAGCTGGCCGCCACCGTGAATAGAGCAACCGGCAGGCGGCTCAGCATCGGCTCAGCCCTCCCCGTAATAGAAGAGGGAAGCGAACCAGTGCAGGGCCGTTACCCGCTCAGCACTGCGGCTGAAATACTGGGTCCAGGGCGTGCCCCAGTCCTGATGCTCTAGCCAGCAGCGTGAGGGCTCGATCCATCCGTTCAGCTCCCCCATCACCCGTAGCGCAGGGCCGCCGGTCGACAGCAGGATCTGAAACTCATCGGGCTTCAGGTCTTGCGACGTGCCCGGGTCGTGCCATTCAGAGGAACGGACAGCGACGCTCAGCGGTGCCTCTCGCATGGCCTCCTCGATCCCTTCCGCAACCTGGTCGTGGTTGGTGCCGTCATAGCCCTGCTCTTTGAGTACTGCCTTTGCCTCACGAGATAGGTACTTGCCCCCTCCCGCTCCCTCGTCGATGCAAAAGCCATAGGCCTCCCATGCCGCGGTAATGGTGTCGCTCCATCCCTTGGCATTGCGCTCAGCGTGGCTGAGCTGCTCGCGTTCTTCGGTTTTCATAGGTGCAAATTGTTGTGGTGGGCGCCACCCATAGAGGGCAGCAGAGAAGGCCCGTAGGCCCTCAGTGCTGACGTCGTAATCAGTAGCCCAGCCAGGCCAGTACGGCCTCGGCATCACAAACAGATAAACGGCCGTCTGTTTCGCAGGCATCCACCCAGCTGCGTAAGGTCTCGCCGTGGCCCTCCAAGACAACCCGTAGGTCGCCCATTGAGTACCGGCCGTCGCGACCTGCCCAGCTAAGAAATGCCGCCTTGCTGTCTTGCGCTTCCATCACAGCAGCTCCAGCACAGCCACCAGGCCCAGAAGGGCCAGGAGGATTGTCTGCCGCTGCTGCAACTCCCTGATCTGCTGAGTCTGGCTATCCGCCAGTTCGCAGGCGGCCGAGATGATCTCGGCCTTGGAGGCGCGCTCGGTGATTTGCATTTGTCTAGGTGCGTGGTGGGTGTGCAACAGGCTTTCGCCCGCTGCTCCTCCATCCTACCACCATCAGTGGTGGGGTGTGGCCGTTTCGACCGCGGGCCCGTGTATCACCCAGGGTCAGCCTGTATTGGCCTCCGTCTGGGGCGGGCACGAACTAACAGGCAGCACCACACCAGGCCCACCAGGGCACCCCACCCTCCGGGACGACCCCCAGCTGCCCCCTGTCCAACCTGCGTACCTGCCATGCACACAGGTACGCAGCCCCCTTGGACACATTGGTACGACTGGGGTCCGAGCTGTCCAGCGTCCAACCCAGCCTGTCCAAGACCCCCAGGGGCACCGCATCAACCCCGCGCAGGACCCCCCATGGGGGGGTGACGACGGCTGCCGCACTATGCGTAAGCCCCTCAGAATTTTCCGGTAAAAAGTTGGTCGAGGGTGTGCCCCTCAGAATTTTCCAGCAAAAAGTTGGTCGACCGCTGGTGAGCCCCCGGATGAGAGGGGGTTGGACTGAGGGGTATAGATGGCCGTGAGGCCATCGGGGCAGGGGTGTGGCCGTCTGGGAGCCCCTGTAGGGGCGACCAGGAGGTAGTGAAGGGCTATTGGCCGTTAGGCCAATCCCGGAACCATTGGAGGGGTCGTTGTTGCTGGACCCATTTCCAATACAGAGACGGACACAAAAAAAGGCCCGTTGGCCTGTGGATTAAATATGTACCCTTGCCGAAGGGGATTGTTAACCCCCACTGTACATGGGTGTGTCAAGAGGGGAGTTGGCATGAAAAAACCCCAGTGCTGGCTGGGGTTGGGGTGGATAGATTGTTGGGGTCGACGGTGTTGGCGCACCTCGACCACGACCACCTGGAGCAAGCAGGCGATGAGCCAAGACTATCAACGGCAGCAACAGAACACGTACATGGCCAGTCTTCAGCGAGTGATCAGCGAGGACTGGGTCGGCAGTCGGCAGGACCGCAGGGCGTACAAGGAGACGATGAAGTCTTGGAGGGCGCAGCACGGCCTTGTGGATGGGTTGCGGACGGATGAGCAGGGGTTTGCTGCTTACCTGGCCAAGAGGCGGGCAGAAGACGCGAGACGTCGTCCTGGCGGCCGTTGACTACCGCCTACAGTGTTGACGGTGCCTGTGGTGGGTGCCTAGCTAGGAGGGAAGACTTGCCCTTCCCTCTCAGCCCTTTCTGCTGACGTCGTCATGGCCAAGAAGACGAACGACATCAACGACCAGCTAGCTGATCTCCATATGGGGCTAGCTCTCTTGTTGAAGGAGAAGCTGCACGACGGGTCGATTACCAGTTCTGAGTTGTCGGTTCTTCGGCAGTTCTTGAAAGACAACAACATCAGTGCTCAACCAGTGGAAGGCACACCCTTTGGAGAGCTGGTGTCGTCCTTGCCGGACCTGGATAAGGTGGTACAGATGAAACCCCGTAGGGTTGCTTAGCCATGTCCTCTCCAGTCGTTGCAACGCTGGGCACCCTGACATCAGCAGGGACTACTGATTTCCAAGGCCTAGGAACCCAAGACAACTTGGTGTTTCAAGTGACCGTGTCGTCGATCGGCACCAACGTCGTCATTCGACTGGAAGGCTCCTTGGATGCCACTAACTGGTTCAACTTGGATCCTGTTGAGCTGGATACCACGTTGACCGCTAATGGCACAACGGCTTATTCCGTTGCTCAAGCTCCGGTTCCTTACGTCAGGGGACGCCTGGTAAGCATTTCAGGCGGTACACCCACCGTCGTGTTCAAGGTGGCCCTTTCTACTGCGGAGTGAATCCATGAAACGGCTTATCGGTGGCAGCGGTTCTGGTGGCGGAACACCAGGCGGTAGCGATACCCAGATCCAGTTCAATGATGCTGGTGTGTTCGGCGGCGACGTTGACCTGACCTGGAACAAGACCACCAACGTAATGACGGTGGCGGGTGATGTGAACTTGTCGGATGGCGGCAGCTTCACCACAACCCTTCAAACAGTCACCCCAACGGCCAATAGGACCGTTTCAATCCCAGATGCAACTGGCACCGTCGCCCTTGTAGCGGGGTCTAGTGGGCAGCCGATTTATAACAATGCTGGTGCATACGCTGGTCTTAGCACTGCAACCATCGGCACCACTGGCAACATCACACTGAGTTTGAACGGTGCAGCTAGCACCCCTCCGGTTAGCTTCACTGGCACTTGGTTCACTGGTGGCACGGCGACCACGACCAAGCCGCACTTCCTGATCGAGCCGACGGGGACCACCTCGACGGCGTGGAGCACCTCGGGCACGGGCCTGGGGGTCAATGCGGCAAGTGGGTTTGCGGGGCGGCTGCTGGATCTTCAGGTCAACGGGACCAGCAACTTCAGCGTTGACAGCACTGGTCGGGTCAGCTTCCCGCTTGGAGCAGTCGGCACCCCTTCGCTTTACCCCGGCACCGACACCAACACCGGCCTATGGAGCCCAGCGGCAGACACGCTGGCTTGGAGCACCAATGGCAGTGAGCGCGCTCGCATTGACAGCTCCGGCAACGTTCTCATCAATACAACGGCGAGCGCCTCCTACTTTGATGGCAAGTTAAGAGTTGAAAGCGCCACAACAGTTACTTCGTATAGAACCAGTGGTACTGCCGGTGTAATTCTTGAATCATTGTGGCATCAGGCTACAACTGGAGACAACAATTTTATTACCTTTGGCACAGAAACAACACATGCAGTGCGCGGAAGCATTACATACAACCGCACTGGCGGACTTGTTGCTTACAACACAACCTCTGACTATCGCGCCAAAACTATTCTTGGGGACATTGATAACTCTGGTGAGGCAATCGACGCTCTCAAGGTTTATCGCGGCGTGATGAACGGAGCTACCGTGGAGCGCCCCATGCTGGTTGCTCACGAAGCTCAGGAGGTTGCACCGTATTGCGTCACAGGGGAAAAGGACGCTGTAGATGACGACGGCAACCCGATTTACCAGCAGATGGATCACCAAGCGTTGGTGCCTCTGTTGATTGCTGAGATTCAGCAACTTCGCAACCGTGTCGCAGCCCTTGAGGGCGCGTAGTCCCACTCACCAATTAACCCGCATCATCACTATGGATTTCACAATCACAATCGACGACACGCTCGTCCCCGGCATCATCGCTATTGCCTACACCGAAGGCAAACAACCCACCGACATCGTTCAAGAGTACGCCACCACTGCAGCCAATAAGGCTTGTCAGGACTATCAGGTGGGCCCTTACTGGGTGATGCCTGAGCCTCGGTTTAACCAGGACGGCACTCCTTACACCCCGCCCGTAGTCGAAGACGCTGTGCCTGAGGAGGGTGTATGAGCCTAAAGCTCGCCAAGCCAAGTACGACGAGGTTGACGCTGGCGAAGGGACAGCCGGTTCCGAATGATCCGAGCTTCGCGTTTAATTCCTTGCTGTTGCATGGCAATGGGACCAACGGAAGCACGGTGATCATTGATTCCAGCGGGTCGCCCAAGACGGTGACTGCTGTTGGCAATGCTCAGATCAGCACCGCACAGAGCAAGTTTGGTGGAAGCTCAATCTTATTTGACGGAAGTGGGGACTGGCTGACCATTCCTGAT
>JACCDG010513380.1_pt1 | contig 15887 bp, 15 predicted proteins | sample 7442471 | NCBI WGS metagenome assembly JACCDG01 (sample SAMN15323444, study PRJNA562643) | freshwater metagenome | isolation source: river surface water | place: USA:Blue River Watershed | collected 2017-08-17 | reverse complement strand
TTATGATGTTGATAATTTAGGTAGTTTTAAATATAGTAATATATATCCTCCCATAGCTCCAAATCAAAAATTGAATTCATTAGAAGTCAATTATTTAAATGTATTAATTAGTGCAACTGGAGCAATAGGTGGTGGTGGTAGTGGTGGTAATAGTGGAACAGGTCCAACTGGTCCACAAGGTCCAGCTGGTTTTACAAGAACATATGCACAATTTACAAATTCAAATCTAACTATTAATACAACACCAATTTATCCTGTTTCAACACCTACATATTCAATTACATCAAATGTACATTTATCATTTGGTGGTTATTTATATCATACTAGTGGTGGTCAAAATCATAATATTTACATGCAATTATTATCAAATAATGTTGCAATTGGCGGAGCAGCTGAATCATATCAAACTATTCCATCAGGAGGATATTATCAGATCACCCATTTTGAATATTTAGATATAACTTCAGGTTCAAGAGATTATAAAATAAAAATTACAAGTGATAATGCAAATCCGATTGCATTATGTAATGCGAATTTAATTGTCGATTATATCTAATTAATAGTAGTGGTAATAATGGCATTCAATTATACGTTTCCTGTAAATTATACTTTATCAAATAACATATCAACAATTTCAATAAACTCTGCCTATAATCTACTTGTATCAAATACGGGTGCAACAGGTGCTCTAATTGTTGGTGGTGGAACATATATTACAGGTAATTTATTTGTTGGTGGAACTATTAGTACTAGTCAAGGACTAATTTATGGACCTACAGGTGCAACAGGAGCTCAGGGAATAATAGGTCCGACAGGAATAACTGGACCAGCAGGTTATGTAGGTTCTGATGGTGCAACAGGAGCAACAGGGCCTGCTGGATCAAATGGCACTACAGGAGCAACGGGACCTGCTGGATCAAATGGCACTACTGGAGCAACAGGGCCTCTAGGAACAGGTCCAACAGGTCCAGAAGGAGTACAAGGTATACAAGGGATTCAAGGTAATACGGGTGCAACAGGGCCTCTAGGAACAGGTCCAACCGGTCCACAAGGTGTACAAGGGATACAAGGGATTCAAGGTAATACTGGAGCAACAGGTCCTCTAGGAACAGGTCCAACCGGTCCACAAGGTGTACAAGGGATACAAGGTAATACTGGTGCGACTGGAGCTATAGGAACAGGTCCAACTGGTCCACAAGGACCAATTACCCAATCAGCACTCCTTAGTAGACAACACAGTACAACTCAATCAATTAATAATGCAACTTTAACACGTGTACAGTTCAATACGCAATTGCAATATAATGGTTCTATTGGTTTATCATATGATAATACAACAAATATTGGTAGATTTACAAATACAAGTGGAGTAACAAAAGTATATACAATTAGTTCGATAATTTCATTTGCAGCAAATGCAACAGGTGTACGAGCAATTACATTATGTCTAAATGGTGATACAACAGCAACTGGACGTTATGCAGAAACATTAATTCCATCAGTCAGTACTAATGATTCAACTGTAATTACTTTATCAACAAATATTGTATTATCAGCGAATGATTTTATTGAAGTTTATGCTTATCAGACATCTGGTGGCGCCCTAAATATTGGTTCAGGTGGTGGTTTTGGTGGATCATTTATTTCAATTCTAGAGACTGGTGGATCAGGTCCAACTGGCCCCCAACCAGTGCCGGCAACTGGTGGAACAGGTTCCGTCATGTTATATAATCAAACAATTACAGGAAATTATTTTGCAACATCTACCCTAACTGTCACTGATACAATTAATTTTGGTGCAAATATAGTTCCAACTACTTCTGCAACTTATGGCATAGGCTCAATTAGTAATGTTCTTGGACCATCTTATTTTGCACAAACAGGAGAGAGTATCTCGACTATTACGGGTGCTACTAGTACAGTTGTCCATAATTGGAATGTGGGTGCCAATTGGTTCCATTCATCTATTACAGCAAATTTTATACCAAATTTCACAAATGTACCAAATACAACAAATAGAGTATATGTTATGAATTTGATTCTTAATCAAGGAGCTTCTGCATATTTTGCAAGTACAGCACAAGTTAACGGTAGTACCACAACAATCAATTGGTTTAATAACACTACACCAACCCCTGCCGCAAATAAAAAGGAGATTGAGACTCTAACAGTCATGAATACAGCTAGTGCATGGACAATTTTTGGTCAGTACACATCCTTCGGATAACTATTCTAATTGTGAGTATTAAATAATCATAAATTATAATAGTTTATTAGAGTCAAATGGCATTTAATTATGTATTTCCTGTAAATCCATTGTATGATACTGGTCAATCTACTATTACGATTGATAGGAATTATACTTTTAGAATAAGTAATACTGGAACAACAGGTGCATTTGTTGTTAATGGTGGAGTTTATGTAGGCGGTGATCTATTTGTTGGTGGAACAATTAGTACTAGTCAGGGATTAATTTATGGACCTACAGGTGCAACTGGTTATCATGGTTCTACAGGTGCAACTGGATCAACAGGAACGATGGGTCCGACAGGTACTACAGGTCCTACTGGAATTCAAGGGACAACAGGACCAATTGGTATTCAAGGTGTAACAGGATATACTGGAACACAAGGTCCAACAGGGCCTGCTGGTGGTCCTGATGGTCCAACTGGCTCTACAGGTCCACAAGGACCTGCAGGAGCTCAAGGTGCTAATACAGATACTATTTTAAGTTTCACAAGACAATATGATACCACACCAGCAACTCCTAATTTAACAGATGCATTCCTAAATGCAACTGGAACAGATAATGTGACACCACAAGGTATTACATTTACAAGTGCTAATGGGCGTTTTACAGTATCGACAGCAGGTTTCTATTCAATTCAGGCAAATCTAATTATGACTAATACCGCTGCTGAAGATATACTATTTAAGATACAGAAAAATGGATCTGATATATATTCATATAATGTTGGAATTAACCCAGCAGCTGACCCCCTAATGGTCGTATTAACTGTTTGCCAACAATTAGGCGTGAATGATTATATTAATGTATTGTTTGATGCAGCGTCAGGTAATGCGTCATGTTTGGCTGGATCAACAATTAATATAGTGCGTTTATCAACTGGTCCAACAGGTCAACAAGGTTCTGCAGGAACAACTGGTGCGACTGGTCCTGCAGGTTCTGCTGGTGCCGCAGGAACAACAGGAGCAACAGGTCCACAAGGTTCTCAAGGTTCTACAGGAGCAACAGGTCCACAAGGTTCTCAAGGTGATACAGGAGCAACAGGTCCTGCTGGATCTAATGGTTCTGCAGGAACAACAGGCCCAACAGGTCCAGGATTTACGGGTCCTACAGGTCCAGCCGGTTCAGCAGGTTCTGGGGGTCCAACAGGACCTCAGGGGCCAACTGGTGCATTCGGTGCATCATCGGATCAGCTTCTTAGTTTCACCCGTACAACGGATAGTCTTAGTACATCTAATGAATACGACGGATTTACCGGTGCAACAGGAACAAATAATGTAACACCACAAGGTATAACATTTACACCTGCTAATGGTCGTTTTACCGTTTCTACATATGGATTTTATAGTATTCAAGCTAATTTAATTGTAGAATCTAACACAGTTGATTCAATATCATTCAAAATACAGAAAAATGGCTCTAATATATTTTCTCATACAATACTTGTTCATTCATCAGTAGATCCTGCACCTATACCTTTAGCAATTTATCAGTTATTAAATCCTGGTGATTATATTAACTTTTTATATGATGCAACAGGTAATGCTATTGTAAAGGCTGGTTCTACAGTGAATATTACACGTTTATCAACCGGTCCAACAGGAGCAAGTCTCACAGGCCCAACAGGTTCTGCTGGCTCTGCAGGTGCCACGGGTCCAACAGGTTCTGCTGGCTCGGCAGGAACAACAGGTGCCGCAGGCACGACAGGAGCAACAGGTGCACAAGGTCCAACAGGTACAATAGGTGTTCCAGGTTATGCTACTACATTAACTGCAACAAATGATGGAATTATTCCAATAATGACCAGTGCAACTACCAGTGGATTTACTATTAGTGCAAGTACAGAATATAGTATTGTATATGCCGCCTGGAAAGCATGTGATGGTGACTCAACAACTAGTTGGGCAATGTCTGGATCTACATTCCCATCAACATGGCAAGTCCAAATGCCTAGTGCAAGGGCTATATGGAAGATTGAAGTATCTAAACGCCCGTCTACAGCTGGTAATCAATATATTGATACCTTCTATTTTGAGGGAAGTCTTGATGGTAGTACATGGACATCTTTAGCATATTCAACTGGACAGATGTCAGCTATTGGATTTCCACCAAGTGTATTAACTGTTTTGATTAACGATCCTACATATACTCCTTATTTGTATTATCGTATGAGATGTACCGCAGGTTCTGGTATTGATCCAGGTTTTGCGATTTTCCAGATGTATGGATTTACACAAGCTAATGCAACTGCAACAGGAGCAAGCGGCCCTACTGGTTCAGCCGGTGTTACAGGTCCTACTGGATCAGCAGGTTCTGCAGGATCTGCAGGTGCAACAGGCCCTACAGGTCCACAAGGTTCTCAAGGTGCTACAGGAGCAACAGGTCCACAAGGTTCTCAAGGTGATACAGGAGCAACAGGTCCTGCTGGATCTAATGGTTCTGCAGGAACAACGGGCCCAACAGGTACTTATGGTCCAGCTCTATTTACATTAACAACATCTGCATCTGAATTAACAATTACATCGGCTAACAGTATTAAGAAAACAGGAAACAATGCAGGTTCTGCATCAAAAGCTAACTCAGTTGAGAGTTATCCCTATAATAGTGCCTTCTTAACATTTAGACTAAATGTACATTCAGCAAATGATTATGGTGTTGCATTATCTACAGATGGAACAACTTATACTTATGGATTTAGCTTCCAAAGTACAGTGTACGCAATTTATAATAATGGATATTATAATACTGGATTAACATATTCAACAAATGATATATATACAGTTGCAGCACAATCATCAGGAGCCTATTGGTATAAGAATGGAGTACAAATTTACACAAATGCACTTGTTTCTGGAACTAGTGCGCTAAAAGTTTTAATTAATTTATATCAACAAAATGATATTATTGATCAAATTGCATTTGGTTATGCAAGACAGGGAGTAACAGGTGCAACTGGTGTTGCGGGCTCTCAAGGTGCTACAGGAGCAACAGGCCCACAAGGTTCACAAGGTTCTCAAGGCTCTCAAGGTGATACAGGAGCAACAGGTCCACAAGGTTCTCAAGGCTCTCAAGGTTCGCAAGGTGATACAGGAGCAACAGGTCCACAAGGCCCACAAGGTTCTCAAGGTTCTCAAGGTGATACAGGAGCAACAGGTCCAGCAGGCTCTCAAGGTGCTACAGGAGCAACAGGTCCAGCAGGTTCTCAAGGCTCTCAAGGCTCTCAAGGCTCTCAAGGTGATACAGGAGCAACAGGTCCAGCAGGTTCTGCAGGTTCTGCAGGTTCTCAAGGAGCAACAGGAGCAACAGGTCCAGCAGGTTCTAATGGCTCTGCAGGTGATACAGGAGCAACAGGTCCAGCAGGCTCTCAAGGTGCTACAGGAGCAACAGGTCCTATAGGTATCCAAGGTGTAACTGGTCCAGTTGGACCAGCACCAACATATACATCAAATTATTATTCAAATAGATTTACAAAAGTATCAGTAACTTCATCACCATCAACTATTGTAAGTCACAGTTTTACAACAACTGGTAATCCTGTTCTTGTTATGGTATCAGGAGATGCTAATAATTTAGGAGCAGGTGGATGGATTCAATTTGCTTTGTATCGCGATTCAACAAAAATATCAAATACAGTACAAACTGAAGGATCAGCTGCAAATGAAAATGATGCATATTGTGTACAAATTGTAGACCAACCTGCTGCAGGAACATATACATATGCATTAAAATCAATTACACAAGCAGGAGGTACCGTTGATTTTGGAGAGGTTGACGGTCCTACTTTAACAATTGTTGAACAATCGGGTGCTCAGGGTGCAACTGGCGTAACAGGGCCATCAGGTAGTCAAGGAACTCAAGGAACAACAGGTCCTACAGGAACTCAAGGAACTCAAGGAGCTCAAGGAACAACAGGTCCTACTGGTGCTCAAGGAACTCAAGGAACTCAAGGAACTCAAGGAACAGCAGGACCAACAGGAGCAACAGGACCAGCAGGTGCTCAAGGAACTCAAGGAACAGCAGGACCAACAGGAGCAACAGGACCAGCTGGTGCTCAGGGTATAGCTGGACCAACCGGTACAGTTACAGCAACAGTAACATTTACACAAGGAACTGATATTCCATCTGCAGCAAATATTGATAATTATGCATTATCAGCAGGTACATTTTTTGCAATTACTGGTACAACCGCATCAACAATTTCAGGTTTTTCAGGTGGCTCAGTTGGTCGATATTTGATTATTGTAAATAATACAAACAAAAATCAAACATTTGCTCAAGAAGATGCAGGATCAACTTTATCTAATAGATTTGTATTGGGAGTTGCAAATAAAACTATTGGTGTGAATCAAACTGCTTCATTTATGTATGTAGGAGGTTTAACAATTAGTTCAACGACAAATCAAAGTCGCTGGGTTTTAATTGCAACCAGTTAAATTTTATAATAATAATCTAATTGTTTATTTAACGTACTTTTTAGAAAAAGTACCCAAAAATGTATTATTTAATGCAGTTGTGTATAATATTTTTTTGTATACTTTTAAAGTATTCAAAAAAAGATTGGTGTCCATATTTTATTTTTTTACATGATGTTTTTTACTTGTTCTACGTCTTTTAGATTGTTGACTTCGTGTTCTACTCCGAATATATGCAATCGGACCGCTCGGTTTGAAGCCATGTAAATATCTCTTATATTCTTTCTCTGCATTCAAGTCCCATTGAACCACGAAAAACCCTTTCTTATCTTTGTAAATATCCGAACCGTCATTCCATGATCCATAAACTGCCCTACCCATATTTCTAATAGTAACCTGTATATGTGCCTAGATCAACCAATTCAGTCGGTGTCATAGGTGCAGCATCACGAGGATTCATTTTACCAGCAGGCACTGATCCAATACATTGACTTTTAGCAACATCATATACATCAGCCCATGCCTTCATGAGACGACCTTCCATTGCGGCAACATCATTACTATTCATTCCATCACATAGTCGCCGGAAAAGGTATTTAGCACGAGAAGACCATGTATCAAATGTAATATCTAGATCACGTAAAGGTACGGACTTCGCATTACATTGACCAGCCAAGTCAGGAACAGGAATACGGTCATGTAGAGTTGAATAAGGAAGTTGACGTGTTGCATCAACAATACCTGAAGGAGACATCAAATCCTTCTTCAAGCAAGCCCATTTACTAAGAAGTAATTTAAATTCAGCTAAATCCTGTGATCCTTCATTTTTAGCGGCAACTGCATCATACACAGCTGCTGCATCACTAAGTGTTCGTAAACAAGATGGTTCACCAGCTCCATTTGCTGCTCCACCATAGAAGCCCTCGGCAACGTTGTTGCCTTGTGCTGCACCAATTCGATTGGTGAAGCCCTCCGTCTTAGTCACAGATGGTACAGTTCCAACTGGCATTGTATTTCCTTTATATACGAAGAACCAGGCTAATACACCAATTAGGGCAATAAATATGACTACATATATAATAGGTGCCCATATATTCCAATCAATAGTTCCAAGAGATTCAAACATTTCAAATATCTACTTTTGGTGCCTAAAATTCTATGACGCTGCTAAATAGATATGGAACAACCTACGACGCAATTAAAACATCCTGTTCTGGATCGTATTGCAACACAACAAAGGGATTTTATTCAGCCTCGTGGTGATGTTAAGACGGTACTTGATGTGACAGATAGAGATGATCAGGATAATGAACTTTTTCCTGTTAAGGCCGATGTATCATGGTTTTCTGCATTACCTGATCGTCGGACAGTTCCCTTTACTCCCGAAGTACAGACCTTCCAGTACCGTGGTCCTGCTCAATGGAATAATCGTTTCACATTTGACTTAGATCGTGTTAATGCCGGTGATCTAATTCATATGGTTGCATTACAAGTACGTTTAGGACATTGGTTAGACTTAGATACAAGAACTAAACTTCTTTCAGGAACATATAAATATAATAATCCGGTTCAAGATGCATGGACTTATGTAAATGGTATTGGTCGAACTCTTATTGAATCTGCCGAGTTTGAAGTTGATGATACAACAATTGAAAGAGTTGATACAGTTGCTGCAGACATAATCTTAAAACTCTTCCCTGACTTGAATAATGTCTTCGGTTTTGGTCGTGATGGTGTTGGCTATACAAATCTCGCAGAATTGATCACTAGTCCATCAACAACATTTGCACAAGAGCCAACAGGCATGTTTGATCCGCGAAGACCATTTACAACAGAGAATGGGAATATCTTCTGTCTAGTTCCCTTCTTCTTCACTCGTCAACCATATCGTGGATCCTTTCCCTTAGTAAGTGTCAATAATAGTGTTCAACAAGGAAAGGTTAGAATAAACTTCAATCTTCGATCTTTTGAACAATGTGTTCGTCGATCATCAGGAGTTAGGTCATCATGTGAAGAAACACCTTTAGGGAAGACAATTCTCTTCGATATTTCAGGTGGTGGTACAACATCAATTCAGACAGCAACAAATGCCCCTGTATTTGAAGATGTGAAGATGATTGTCTTCTCTTCACTTTTAGGAGATGAGGCACGACAATCTTATATACGTGCTCCTTATGAAATGATTTATCGTTCTTTACAGTCATTTCCTTTTTCAGAGCCGTTGAAGTATGCAGTTGCTGCGTCGAATCCTGATATAGATACTGTCCGTGTACAATTGCCACTTGAGCTAAATCACCCTATAGAGGAGATCTTCTGGGTTATCCGTCGAAAGGCCGTGAATATTAATAATGATTGGCTAAATTTCACGGCGTATACAGAAAAGCAACTCTCAGCCAATACAGCGATTATACCTCAAGATCCTCTAGTCGACGCCTCAATCATAATTAATGGAATTCCCATTATAGCACAATCAGGGCGTTGGTTCCGTCACCATATAGCCGAGTTACATCGTGGTGGAATTGTTCCTTATCAGTCTTTCATTTATGGTTATAGTTTTGCCAGAAAGCCTGGTGCGTTGACACCTTCTGGAACAATTAATGCAAGTCGTACTTCATCGATCCGTCTAACTCTAAATGTCCGTGTCCCTGTTGCGGCACCTGGTGCCTTCAATTCAGCAGAATCACAAACATGGGAAGTCTTCGTTTATGGCCTGGGAATAAATTGGCTCAGATTCCAGAATGGTCTATGTGCACCCATTTATGGAAATTAAAGTTCCAGTTTCCTCTGCGTATTATTATATCGTATTCTCTTAAAAGTATTACGATTTCTATTATTATTATTATTACGGGTTCTTTTTCTTCCAACAACTCTAGGTGCCTCAATACGCTCTATTTGATCAACAAACATGAAACGGCGAAAGGCTTCAGGACAAATCCCTATCTCTGGATGGAGACCAGGAGCATCAATATAATAACCATCAAAAAACTGTGCTTTACAATAACGACATATAGCTGATAATGATTTATCATCTATATGTTTAGTTTCAGGTTCTGAATGACGTTTTACTGTATTGTCCGCCTGAATTTGAAAACTTGTTTTAATAGCCTCTGCATCTTCTGACTCAGATACATCTAAAAGTGCTCTAATAGAATCGGCTTTACCCATATCTAGTAATGTTATCGGACCTAATGGATGATTAGGATCAGGAACAAATTTTTTAATATAAAAGTATAACCGTCCTCTTCCAGAATTATTTTTCCGAACATAATTATCAATATACCCTTGTGCATGATCAGGACTAGTTAAAAAATAGGTCGGACGACTTTCAGGATAAATATTTTTCATGGAGTTACCAGTTTTTCCCTTTTTACTATCAACACGCCATAATGGTTCCATCCATCTTTTTGTCCATATCATGGTGCACTCACTCTAATAGTAGTCTAAGACTTTTATACAATCCTGTAAATAGATATGATCGGATCATTACTCCGACCTTTAACATCAGGTCTACAAGATGAACGAATTCAATATAATGTACATAAGGACCGATGTCGAATCCATCCATACCTAAAAGTCTTTGTGAGAGCTGGTCGTATGACGACTCAATGGGTTCGTCTTGATTTTAATCAAGTGGCTGATTTTGGACGTCAAACTACATGTGATCTAGTTCGTAAAGGTCATTTCATTAATCGTGTATTCTTGGTCTGTTCATTACCTGCATTAACGACAACTAATACAATTACAGGTGCTGCGTTACCAGTAGGAGCGTTACCGAAGTTTGGTTATACAAATGGGATAGGACATGCAATAATAGCACGTGCTGATTTCACTATTAGTGGTGAAACAGTTGATACTCTTGATAGTCAATTGCTAGAAGTACTTGATGAATATTATACGCCGCTAGAAAAGGTACCTGCTGTCAATGAACTAATAGGACGTTATGATAATGGATTTACTAGTACAAGTAATCAGGGGCCTATAACTACTTATACACAATTACCTTTTTGGTTTAGTCGTGGAGATTCAGCGGCTGCGCTACCAATTGATGCTATGCCCGCTGATCAACTCCAGATACGTGTACAATTCCGCGGAATTCAAGGTTGTTATCAAACTAGTTCATTGAGTCGTCTTCCTGACTCACCTGATCCATGTGATCCATCAACTGATGGATCTTCTCTATGGAATATTAGTGAATCATCTTTCTATGTTGAAGATACGGGAGGTGTTGTAGTGCCAGGACTTAATCCTTCAAGTCCAAATACGAAATATTCGGAACTTGAAAATTATGCAATGCCTTTAAAATCAGATATTCATATTAATGAAGCATATTTATTGTGTGAATATATTTATGTGGATAAACCTGAGGCGAATCGTTTTCGAGTAGCTGATATTCGTGTACCAGTTGTTCAGCATTATATTCTAGAACCTTTTGATAACAAGAGTACAGCGACTGCGACAATTCCTATAAGAGTACCCAATCCTTGTCGTGCATTATTTATAGTTCCACAGCGTTATGAAGTGCCGGCATATAATGCATATTTCTTATGTACACGCGATTTGACAACTACATATAATCAAAATCAGGGTATTGATGCAATATGGTGGCCTAATGCCCAGGGATTACAAGAGGCAGCTGTTCCATCAAAATTCATAGCGGGTTTTGCGAACCGTGATTCTGAACCTTTGGCAGCACTTTCATTTGTATATGAAGGCCAACTTGCTCGTTATGCAACGACCGCACCATCATTATTCCGTTCAATAATACCAGGACCAATGTTTACGAAGACACCATGGATAAATCGTTATATGTATGCACTTCCTTTTGGTTTATTTCCAGGAACGAAACCGTTGACTTTACATTTTGGTGAAGCAAATCTGGATAAATTGAAGAGAGCAGAACTTCGACTTCAATTTACACCACAACGTGGTTGTACTGATCCGATGACGGTTGATCGGTATACTGTTCGTATATATGCCGAGACATACAATGTCTTCCGCGTATATGGAGGTCGTGGAACATTACTGTTCAGTTACTAAGGAACTTTTGTACTTTTTGGAAAAAAGTACCCAAAAATTTATTTATTTTCTTCTTTTATTTCTTCAGGTAAAATAACTATTGAAGGTTCACCCACTAGCATCTCGGCCAAAGGCCTTGTTGCTGGTGGGCGGTTCAGATTGTATTTTACGAAAAACTGTATCTGAAGCGACAGCTGCTGCATCTGTTACAGCTGCAATAACAGGTTCTTTATAACGATTATATACACTTAGGCTATAATCATAGAGAGCAATGGAGCCATGAGCTATTCCAGCTGTAACAAGACCAGCAAGTGTACCTGCTACAATTGAAGTTCCGAGAGCGACAGTTTTACTGGATGCGCGAATAGCAGGAGCGGCAACGATCTCACCAGCTTCACCAGCTGCACGAGATAAAGTTGCAAAGCGACTACTACCTAATAGTTCTGCACCGTAACCAATTCCTTTTCCGAGATAATTTATTCCACGACCAAGTGCTGCTGCCCCTACATCACCTGTAGTAACGATTGATGTATAGACAGCTGAAGAGACTGAAGATCCTACAACAGTAGCAATAGTTGGAATTATTGACATTATTACTTTATGTTAGATTTTATTGTTTGATTTCTTCTTTTAATAGGATTTTTAATTGTTAGATTAGATTTATTTATTTTAAAAATCTTTTTACCGAAAGTTCCTTCTGGTATTTCGGGTACAGATTTTAAATTGTTATTCAATGATGGTTTTGGAAGAACAGGTCTTGCTCTCCTCTTAATTGTCAATGGCATCGGCTTACCTGTTCCTATTGTTTTCCCATTGAAAAGACCTTTTGGTAATGGAGGAACTGATGTAATATTAAAATTATTTAAACTAGGTTTTCGTTTTAGTGTTTTTGAACGATCAAAAATATTATTTGTATTATTTGGGAAATTTTCATTTGTTGCTTCATGAACATTTAGAAGTTCAGAATTATTAATATTATTAATATAAGTACCTTCTCTAATAGCGGCGAATTTGGGATCTTGACTTTTCCAATTGAAACTTTTACGAGCTTGTTGAACACGAACATTCTCGGATAACATATTTTTTTCCTTATTACGTAATGCTTGATTTACATTTAATTGTTCAATGTATAATTTGCATAAACTAGGTGGAAATTCTGGAGGGCACAATACACCACCTCGTTGCCCAGTGGTGGGCTGCGAACCACCTCGTTGCCCGGTGGTGGGCTGCGAACCACCACGTAGCTTCTTGGCCGCTGAATGTGGCGTTTTCTTAGTCCGACGCATTTTATTAAATGTAAATAAAATGAATTTCACCAGTTTCACCAGTAAAACTGGTTTAATACAGCGTAACGATATTGCTATGAATTTCACCAATGAAACTAGTGCAATACATCGCAACGATGTTGCGATGAATTTCAGCCATCAAATTGTTAGTAAACCGTATACTGTATGGAATCTAACTCCTAAAGGGTGGATTATAATTGCACCTCATGATATTAATGAAAAATATAAATTAAGAAGTGTTCAAATAATAAAATTGGGCAGTGACGGAAAGCCTCTAAATTTGATTTCTTCAAAATGAAATAATGATAAAAATAAGAAATGACTACTACTCAAACTATCTTTGAAATGAAGGATTACTTCATATACATTCCTACGACAATTAAAAAGGATGCCAAGAAGATTTGGATGTTTGATGTTGATGGAACTATATTAACGAGTATGAAGGGTTCGAAAATTGCCGACGAAGATTTTATTCTTCTTGGTGAAATCGAAAAAGTATTTGCCTCTTTGGAATCTGACGGAGCTGTCGTAGCTCTTGTTTCAAATCAACAAATGTGGACTCAGGCACGATCTAAATTCGAACGTCTCCGTATACTATTCCCAACAGTTATTCAGGCAATAGCCACAGGTAAGGGCAGTCCTTTCAGAAAACCATCCGCAGCTATATATGATCTTATTCTTCAACTTGGGGACTTAAAGCTAATAAAAGAGCGTCATTATGTTGGTGATGCGATCGGTCCTTCTGCAGTATATCCGCCATATAAATGGGCTTCTTCCGATATGGAATTCGCCGCAGCCGTGGACGCGGAGTTTCATGAACCTTTAGAACTATTTCCTCATAGTCGAACTCCTTTGCCTCATGCAAAACAAGAACTTATTCTAATGGTCGGTAATCCGGGATCTGGTAAATCTACTTTATCAGCATCCTTTGCACATGAAGGATATGTTATTGCTAATCAAGATACATTAGGTACTAGAGCCAAGGTTCTAAAAGTTGCTAAAGATGCATGGTCTAAGGGAAAATCTGTTATAATTGATGCGACAAATCCTTCTCGTGAAAAACGTCGTGATATTGTTGATATTATTGGAGCAACAAAAAGTCAAGTACGACTATTCTGGTCTATTCGTGATGGAAGACCATTTAATGCTGAAAGAGATGAACCCATTCCTGAAATCGCTTATGCAATGTATACAAAATACTTCGATACACCGACAGAAGATGAAGGAAAAGTTGAAATAATCTATTAAGAAATCTGGGGGGAAAAATTGAAATTTTTTGATCCCCTATTAAGACATCAAAAAATGACAACAAAGTATGTTGACCTTAGTGATCCAATTTATGAAGAAGTAAACCGAAGAATTCGTGAGACATATCCGAAGGCATGTATAGTATTTGTAGAATCTGTCCATAATGATTTTCTGGAAGCAGAGTTCATGACTCTGAAGAATACACTCGAAGAAAAAAGAGGTTCTGGAGTCATCAGTATTATGTCACTATTTCATGGAACAACGGAAAAAGCTAGTCACAATATTATTTCTGAAGGGTTTGATCCTGATTACAATACAACAAGTGCATATGGCAAAGGCACATATTTTAGTAATAACGCAACGACAAGTAGTAAATATGCCCGTGATCGACACAAAGAATTACAATATATGTTCTTGGCGGATGTTCTAGATGGAATAAGAACGACCGCAGGAGCCAATCAAAAAATAGATGTAAATAGATTTGATCTAAGTGTATCTGCTGATATTAGTCAGCCTCCTATTTGTTGTACACCATATCGATATGGATCTATACCACGATATTTAATTGGATTTCATAGATATGCTTTATAAATATATTATATAAAGATTTGTATCATTATAACAACAATATTATGGAAAATCGCACTGCCGTATTTTTTAGTGGTCGTGTCTATGGATTTGATGAGCCATATTTGCAACGTACTATCAAATCTATTGAAACATCGTTTAATCAGAAAGTCGATATATTTATTTCATCGAATACACATCAGGAATCATTTAATCAATTTGTAGAAACATTTAAACCTGTAAAATATGAATTTAGCGATTTTGTTATACCTCCAAAATATTTAACATATTCATCTCAAGGGCGATTTACTATTATTCAAGATTCTTGCAGAATGTTTTTCCATATCTATAATAGTTTTGAATTGATTAAACAGGCTATGAAAGAAAATAATAATATTAATTATAATATTGTTGTTTTCTATAGAGCGGATCTATTATCTGATGATGACTTGATATTGAATAGTAATGTAGAACCAAATACAGTATATATTCCTAATGGTAATGATGCGTATGGTGGATTAACTAATATATTTGCATATGGTGATTTTGGATCAATGGAAATATATTCTAGTATTTGGGCAGATATTCCATATTTAGTAGAGGGACACAATTGTCCCATGCATCCTGAAACTCTTTTGTTTGCACAATTAAAAATTACTAATACTAATGTCCAAAGATTTCATTATAAATATATGATGAATCCTAGAAGAAAACCTGGTATTATTCTCGACGAACATCATTTTAAGTAACTAGTCTTAATCTAAAAGTCGGTTCTACACCAGCAAGAGCAGGTAATAAGATATATCCTTCACGATCAAATGGGTAGAAATTTATCTTCTTTACTTCAATTCCAAGTCCATCTTCGATCCACCTTCTAATTGTCTTCTCGGTTTCTGCAAACCCTTCATTATCACGAGGAACTCCTAGTTCCTTCAATTTCTTCAAAATCTTTATTCCTTCACCTAGTCGTTCTTCCTTCGTCTTATTCTCTCTTTTCGGCATACTTCCTTCTATACTTCAATTAGATCAATATCATTAAATGTCTTCTCAACTCGTTCAATATATTTACTGAATCCATGAGATCGTGGATCACCAAATGTCATTACAGCT
>JACCDG011136573.1_pt1 | contig 15891 bp, 8 predicted proteins | sample 7442471 | NCBI WGS metagenome assembly JACCDG01 (sample SAMN15323444, study PRJNA562643) | freshwater metagenome | isolation source: river surface water | place: USA:Blue River Watershed | collected 2017-08-17 | reverse complement strand
GTTCACTCTTTGCTTATGTTGGTGCAGTAGAAGCATTTGGTTCAAATCCACCAGAAAATATTCAACTCTTCAGGTTCTCTGGTGCTGCTACAGACATTAAGAATACAGAATCTTATGTTGGTTCTGGTTCTCTATTCTCCTATACTGGTTCTGCAGAAGCAAGATCAATAGAACCAACAGTATCTGGACTCTTCAGATTCTCTGGTCACTTAGTAGAAAAGAATACGGAATCTTATGTTGGTTCTGGTTCACTCTTTGCTTACACTGGTTCTGCGGAGGCATTTGGTGCAAATCCACCAGAAAATATTCAACTCTTTAGATTCTCTGGTTCTCTACTTGAGTCTTATACTCCAGCAACAGAAGTTGGTTCTGGTTCACTCTTTGGATTTGTAAGCAAAGAAGAAAGAGTTACCTTTAGTTATAATGAGTCTTCAGTAGTTGGTGAAGGTTTACTAGAAGATTATGGATTAATAACTAATTCACCATCGAATTTGGACGACTATGGAATGTTGTCCAATGCTCCAGATAATTATGATAATTTTGGTTTCGTATCAACTTTATTGAAGAAACCATTTGGATTCGGCAAATTCTCTGGTGCTGCTACAGATATCAAGAATACAGAATCTTATGTTGGTTCTGGTTCACTCTTTGCTTATACTGGTTCTGTAGAGGCATTTGGTGCAAATCCACCAGAGTCAACACAACTCTTCAGATTCTCTGGTTCTGTAGTCCAAAAGAATACAGAATCGTATGTTGGTTCTGGTTCACTATTTGCTTATGTTGGTTCAGTAGAGGCAACTGGGTCAAATCCACCAGTATCTGGACTCTTCAGGTTCTCTGGTGCTGCTACAGATATCAAGAATACAGAATCTTATGTTGGTTCTGGTTCTCTATTCTCCTATACTGGTTCTGCAGAGGCATTTGGTGTAAATCAACCAGTATCTGGTCTCTTCAGATTCTTTGGTTCAGCAACTAGAGCACTATCTGCTCCTATAATTGGTGCTGGTTCTCTATTCACAACTGGTGGTCATGCAGAATCCTTTATTGCAAATCCACCAGAATCTACCGAACTCTTTAAATTCTCTGGTCACTTAGTAGAAAAGAATACAGAATCTTATTTTGGTTCAGGTTCACTCTTTGCTTATACTGGTTCCGCAGAAGCATTTGGTGCAAATCCACCAGAAAATATTCAACTCTTTAGATTCTCTGGTTCTTCACCAGAATCTTATACTCCAGCAACAGAAGTTGGTTCTGGTTCACTATCTCTCAATAGACCTTTTGTAGTTCTAGATCCAGAGGACAAGACTAGATTATCCAATATCTACGAATCAGTAAGCTTTAGACCTAAAGTTTCTACTGCTGAGATGACCCTAAGGGGTGAATTGGGAATTTACTTTGTAAACATCTATCAGGGACTTGCTAGGTTTAGGGTTGATGGTACTGCTGTAATTAAAACAAATCCAGTCCACATTGGATCTGGAAAAATACAGTCTGGTGGAAATTGTCTTCAGTCATTTACTCCAGGACCACACAATGGTTCTGGAACTATATTCTCATATACGGGATCTGCAGAGACATTCATTGCAAATCCACCAGAATCGACTGAACTCTTTAAGATTTCTGGTTCTTCTGCAGAAGCAGTACTTGTTCCACAAACAGGACAAGGAACTGCAAGACTTGATATCAATTCTCTAGTTTTAATTAATTTTGATTATCCAGGAAAAACAAGGATTGATATTAATGGAACTGCCCTTGAAACTTCTTCCAAATCTCAGTTTGGAAGTGGTAAAGAAGAAATTTCAGGGGATGCCGCAGTTTACTTCTCCAATAAATATGCCTCTGCTGGTGATCCGGTCAGAATATTTGTTAATGGTAAAGAATCTACTACTACTCCATATACTGGAATTGGAAACCTATTTGGATTTGGAAGTAGAGTAGAAGTATTTGGTTCAAACCCACCAGAAAAAACAGCACTATTTAAAGTTTCTGGTTCTTCTACGGATAAGTTTATACAATCCCATACTGGTTCTGGATTATTTAAATTTACCCAAACAACAACTATTTTTGATTATAGAAATAAACAGAAGATTATTGGTTCTTATGAATCGGTATCAGTTATACCACCATTATCATCGAGATCAATTAATATTAATGGTTCCGTTGAATCTGAAACATACACTTATACATTCATAGGTTCTGGTTCACTATTTGGTTTCGGAAGTAGAGTAGAAGTATTTGGTGCAAATCCACCAGAAAAAACATCACTGTTTAAAATTTCTGGAAAATCAGAAGAAAAAGGAATCAAATCGGAGATTGGTTCTGGTTCACTATTTGCTTATGTTGGTTCTTCACAATCATTTGGTGTAAATCCACCAGAAAAAACAGCACTATTTAAAGTTTCTGGTTCTTCCACAGAATCATATACTCCAGCAACAGAAATTGGAAATGGAAGAATATTTGGATTTAGTGGATCATCACAATCTATATCCACATCAGAAGAATCAAAAGTTGTATTTAAATTTAATGGTTCTTCTGATGAAAAACTCAGTATTTCTGAATTTGGAACAGGAAGTATACTTGGTCTTGGTGGGTCCAGTCAATCGAAAATTTATATATTTAAACCATCAGAAAGAGCATTTAGGATTTTTGGACGTTCATTTGGTTCATTTGCTCACGGAAATTATTATGGGGAATGCAATTCGAAGTTTGTTGGAAGATCTGCAGATCAGAAAATCAACTATGAGGAACCAAAACCAACGATTATGTATATAATGTAAGTCAATAATCAAAAAATTGATAAATAAAAATATAGAGAAACATTGTTAGTCAGTAAATGGCAAATACTAAAAGAGTTCAACTAAGAAGAGGAACTACTGCTGAACATGCGGTTTTTGTCGGAGCAGAAGGAGAATTAACGATTGATACTACTCGGGACATTGCGATTGTCCACGATGGAGTAAAAGTAGGTGGGCATGAACTTGTTGGTGTAGCTGCAACAGGGCAGTCAATAGTAAATAAGATCTCTGTTGGAATTGGAACTTCTAATGCAACTTCTGAGCTAACTGTTTTTGGAACTTCTTTAATAACTGGTGTTTCAACATTTAATAGTGCAGTAAGTTTTGGATCTTCTGCTTATTTTGGTGATAATGATAAAATTATTTTAGGTGATGGGAATGATTTTCAGATTTATCATGATGCAAGTAACAGTTATATTGATGATTCTGGAACTGGTGATTTATATATTCGTTCAAATGCTATTAGATTACAAAAATATACTGGAGAAACTTCAGCAGTATTTTTATCAGATAGTTCAGTAGAACTCTATTTTGATAATGTAAAAGAATTTGAAACCACAGGATTTGGAGCAACCGTCTTTGGGACATTACAATCTCAACAACTAAATGTCTCTGGTGTTTCAACACTTACTGGAAATGTAACCCTAGGAGGTGAACTTCGTGGTCCTGCTAATTTTGTTATTGATCCAGCAGCAGTTGGTGACAATACTGGGTCAGTAAGAATTAAGGGTGATCTTTTTGTTGATGGTACTCAATTTATTGTCAATTCAACATCAATTGAACTTGCTGACTTTAATGTTGGTGTTGCAACAACTGTAGGAACTAATACACTTCTTGATGGTGCTGGAATTGGTATTGGTTCTACAGGAATTCGTAAAACAATTACCTGGAATAATTCTGCAAGTGCTTTAACATCAAGTGAAGATTGGAACCTTGTTTCTGGTAAGCAATATGAGATTAATGGAACTTCAGTATTAACTTCAACAACTTTAGGTTCTGGAGTACTTAATTCATCTCTAACTTCTGTTGGAACTTTAGGTTTATTGTCAGTTGGTAATGGTGGTATTAGTGCCACAGGTCTTACCACTTCTGCTGGATTTAATGCTACTAATGGTAATGATTACAAAATTAATGGAACTTCAGTATTAACATCAACAACTATTGGTTCTGGAATTACTGTATCTTCACTAACATCAGTAGGAACTCTAAGCAGTCTTAGTGTATCCGGTAACATAACAGGAAGTGGTGCTAACGCAGCAATTCAATTTTCACCAACAGGATCTGGAAGTGTAACTATCAATCCAGCAACTGCGGGCAATATTAATAATATGAATATTGGTGCTACAACCAAAGGCAGTGGTGCTTTCTCATCTCTTGCAGTTAAGGATAGCTCAGCAAACTTTGATGTATCTTTCGTACCATCTTCTTCTGTTACTTTAAATGCAAATAGAACACTAACATTTGATGTAACTAATGCTGCAAGAAGTATTAAACTTGCTGGTAATCTTGATCTTGCAAACAATTTTATTACTTCTGGAAACTTTGCATTAACACTAACATCAACTAATACAACTAATGCAACTATTCCTGCTGGAACAGTAACTCTTGTAGATTTATCATCATCACAAAATCTATCAAACAAAACTTCTGATTTTCCAACATCTACCGCTTCAATAGCAAATAAAAGTTATGTGGATGCGATGACGATAGCATTTGGATGCTAATTTCTTTCATAATATAAATAACCTTAGGGAATTTTTTTATTTTTTTAGTAGGGGAAAAAAATGTCAAGAGTTAGAGTTTATAATTATACTTTTATTCCAGGCGCTGCAAACGCAGGAAAAGTAGTTATTCCGGGAAGAATTGATATCAGTAATGTTTTATTGATTACCAACATAACTCGAAATGATGTAATTTATAGTTTTTCCGACCCAGACAGAGGAGCATTCTCTGTAGATTATACTTGGCCAACTACTGGTGTTAATGCTACTACAGTTGCTGGTCAGCAAACTACAGACGGATACACTACAATTACATTAAAATATAATACATCTACTTATGCTGCGACTGATAAGTTAACAATTTTTGTCGAAGAACTTTCCTCTGCGACAAGATTCTTACCACAAGAAACATATGTTGACCCTGCAAACAAATTAAGAATTTCACAACCACAGTCACTCATTGATACTGACTTTGAATTAGGTCTTCAGCCTTCAAAATGGGAATTTGTACAAGGTCACAACAACCAACCATCATTCTTCGTAAGACCTTCCGATTCTCCTCTATCACCAATTACTGGTGGTATGGGATTCACTGTCTTAAACCAGACAATCTCTGTATCTGGTAACATTGCAACTGTTACTCTATCTGGTGGTAATGTACTCCCAGTAGCTCCAGGTGAAGGTTCTTATGTTTATATCGTTGAAGCATCAAACGGTGCAAACTTCAACACAGTAAGATATTCGGTGTTACCTGGTGCTACAACTACTTCTGTACAGTTTTATTCTTCTGCTGGTAACGGATCTTATACCGCAGCTGCATTAGTAATTTCTGGAGTACAACCAACTCAAGCAAACTTTGGTGCTGGTTCTCACGCAATTATTCAGGTTTCTAACGATATTTCAGCATCAGGTACTCCAATTGCTGCAAATACACCTATTCAGGTTTTAGAATCACTTAATGAAACATTTGCTGATGGCACATTCTTTGTAATTAACTCAAACACTTCATCTAGAGCATTTTTCTTTAGAGTAAAATCACTATTTGCTTTCCAAAGTGATTTAATTAAACTTGGATCAACCGTTGTTTATGGTGGTAACTTATTTGGATCTAACGTTGTAAGTAGCAACTTAAAAATCTTCTCTGTAACTTCTCTAGGTACAGAAACAAACGGAAGGACAGTAATTGTTAACTCACGTCAACCACACGGTTTATATGCTGGTGCTCCTATTTTCATTTCAAACTTAGTTGCTAACGGGGCAAATGCACAAGGAAGTTACTATGTTGCTTCTGTTCCATCTGAGACTCAATTTGTTTATTATGTTCCTTCACAGATCACAGCAGCTGCTGGTACAACTTCAACAACAAACGCAAATGCTGTAGTTGGAAGCAATATTCTTCGTTTTGCTTCTGCTCCAACAGCTCCTATTGGTGCTTCTGTAACTGGTACAAACATTCCTCAAGGAACATTTGTTGTTGGTAAGTTTGATTCTGATAGAGCAATCAGACTTAATCAACCAGTAACAACACAGGTAAACAGTGGTACTACCATTACATTCTCACAGGTATTATCTCAGTCAACTACTCAGGTCTTTGTAAGACCAGAAGGAAACCAATTCCACAGATCAATTGATGGTGGTGTGCAAATTACTTCAGGAACAAATATTCCTTATGATTATGCATTGAGACAAACAAGAAGATATTTCCGTTATCAGTCTGGTAAAGGTATTCAATTCTCAACTGCTGCTTTATTCAAACCAATTTACGATATCACTTCAATTAGTGTATCAGGAACAACTGCAACTATTACAACCGACCAAGATCACGGATTACAACCTGGAGCAACAGTAACACTTTCAAATATTATTGCAAACTCTGTAGCAGATTCAAATCTTTACAATTCTACTTTCCTAGTTCAACCAACTCCTGTAATTACTGCAAAAACATTTACAGTAACATTATCTGGAACACCAACAGATACCAACCCTGGTGGTGATGGTCAAGTTACTGTAGCACAATCTGTTGGTTCTACAACTAGATTGGGTCTGTTTGATGATGGTAATGGATTCTTCTGGGAATTTGATGGTCAAAACTTTAATGCTGTAAGAAGAAATAGCACCACAGTTTTAAGAGGTCAAATCAATATTCTTACTGGTGCTTCTTTAATCACTGGATCAAATACTAGATTCACAAGACAATTATCTGTTAATGATAAGATTTTTATCAGAGGTCAAGTATATACAATTAAAGCTATATTAAGTGATTCCGCTTTAATGATTTCACCATTCTATAGAGCAGCAACTCCTTCTACTAACTTAGGAAATAATGGTGTTCCATTCTCAACCGTTCATACATATACAAATGGTTCTGGATCACCTGCTGCTGCTGCTAGTCAAACTGCTTGGATTAACTCCAACGCATTTACAACCACTAGCACATTTGCAATTACAACATCACCAACAGGTAATGCTTCTGGTGCATATCAGTTGACTTTCGGTGCATCAGTAGCCGCAGTTGCTCCTGGTATGGTTATTACTGGTACTGGAGTCCCAACAGGTACTTATGTTTCATCAGTAATTACTGCCACAAATACAGTAACCATTTCAAACGCACTTACAGCAGCTGCTACAAACACTTCTATGACGTTTGGTGCTGTCCCATCTGGTGTTGCTTCTAACGTTATTGCTGTTGCAAACTCTACGGGTATTGCTCCTGGTATGTTAATCACAGGTACTGGTGTACCTGCAAACACTACAGTTGTTTCTGTTCCAAACAGTACTTCTGTATATGTAACTCCTGCTATTACAACTGGTGTTTCTAACGCAGTCAGTCTAACCTTTAATGCCGTATCAAGTACGGAGAGTATTCTTGCTAGAATTGGTGCAACAACAATTGCTGCTGGATCTACATCTATTACATTAGATGCTGCATCATCAGGTATTACTTATGCTGCTCCTGGTATGCATATTGCTGGTTGTCCAGCATTCCCATCAGGAACATTTATTACATCGTACAACTCTACAACAAGAGTTGCTACATTAAGTGCTGGTGCTTCAGAAGCATTTGGTCCAGCAGCTCAAGTCAATATTACAAATACAACAGTAACTACTAACATTTGTACAACTTCCGCAAACCATGGTTTAGTCCCTGGTCAAATGATTTACCTTACTGGTACTGCATTTGGAGGTCTAACAACTAATAGATACTACTACGTAAATACAACTCCAGCAGCAAATACATTTACTATTGCCACATCTCCTGGTGGAACTAACATTGTATTATCTACTGCTTCTGGAACAATGGCAGTAAGCATTGCTTGTACTTTTGGTTATAGAGCATCTATCTTCAATACCACTAATACAACTGTCAATGATTTCCACCCAATAGCACACCAAGCAAGAGATATTCGTCTTAACTGCACAAACACAACTACAACTACTAACTTAATTACAACTTCAACAACTGCAAACCTATATGAAGGTATGCCAGTTATCTTCACTGGCACCACATTTGGAAACATTGTTGCTGGAACCACATATTACATTCGTCAGATCGTAAGTGCAACTACATTCACTGTATCTAATGCTGCAACTGGTGCTAGTGATTTTGCTTTATTGACTGCTTCTGGTAACATGGTTATGTTAATATCCTGTATTGGTGTAAATCTTCCAAATTATATTCAAACAGGTGGTACATTCCAGCAAGCAACAACCAGAGTTTATCAGGAAGATGTTGCCGTAAAAATAACTAAAGTTGTAGAAACAAGAGTACCTTCGCAAAACTTTAACATTGATAGATTAGACGGTACTGGTCCTTCAAACTATACCATCAATACCGCAAGGATTCAGATGGTTTACATCGATTATACTTGGTACGGTGCAGGATTCATTCGTTGGGGTCTAAGAGCAAATAATGGTGACATTATGTATGCTCACAAGATGCAACATAACAACAACGAAGTGCAGGCATACCTAAGATCTGGTAACCTACCTGGACGTTTTGAAGTTTCAAATACTCCAACATTTGGACGACTGACAACTGCTATTGCTACATCTGGTTATACTACTGCATCTCCAGGAACTATTCAAGTAGATAATGCATCTGGATTTTATGTTCCATCTGGATTAATTGCAAATGGTGATGTCAATATTGATGGTGAATATTTTGCATATACTGGTATTGCTGCTAATGCAAATACTTCTTCACCATGGTTCTTGGGTTCAGGTTCTCCTTCTGTTGCAACAGCAACTTGTGCGGTTTCTGGTGGTAGAATTTCAACAGTAACACTTGGTAGTGCTGGATCTGGATACACTGCAGAACCACCAATTCTTGTTTCAGGTGGTGGTGGTTTTGGTGCTCAATTCAAGGCAATTTTGAATAATGGATCCATTTCATCTATCCAAATTATTAACCAAGGATTTGGTTATACTTCTGCCCCAACATTAATTATTGGTCCCAACCAACTAACTGGAGCAGTAAGAGAAAACTCATATGTTACTGCAACAAATGGGGTAACAACTGCATCAACTACAGTTGGATCAAACTTAATTACAGTACCTTCAAATGCTAACTGGAAATTAGGACAAATTATTGCTCCTCCAATTACTCAGTTTAACTTTATTACTCCACTCAAAGTAGTAGGATTTAATGGTACAACACAAGTTTATGTTGATCAACCAGCAACAGTTGCAGCATCTGGTACTGCAACATTACCATTAGCATTAAGAGGAACTGTTGAAACAGCGCACAACATTGCATCAACAACAACTGCTGCTTCTATTGTTTGGCAATCACGTAACGATTGCACACCAGCAATGCAACACTATGGTGTAAGCTCAATAATGGATGGTAGATTTGACACAGATAGATCTATCGTCTTTACAACTCCAAGATCAACTGCTGCTGTTGTAAACCCAGCAGGTACATCTCCTCTAGTTTCCATCCGTGTTGCTCCTTCTGTTGATAACGGTTTTGCAAGAAACTTTGGTATCAGAAACGTTGTTAACCGAATGCAGTTGGTGTTGAGTTCTCTCGGTGTTTACAACCAGGGTGCTTTCCTAATTACAGTAAGACTTAATGCTACTTCAACAGTGTTCACCCCAGCAAACTGGGCAGCAAACTCAGTTGGATCTGGATCACTTGCTCAGGTGATTTACCATAACCCAGGTGATGCACTTGTTGGTGGTGATGTAGTCGTTGCGTTCTATGCATCTGCTGCTGGTGGAACCAACTTCACTGCAACAGCATTTGATCTAGATAAAGTAAAGGATCTTGGTCACTCTGTTGTTGCTGGTGATGGTGTATATCCTGATGGACCTGATGTATTGACAATTACCGCAACTAATCTATCATCAACTGTCCCTGGTGTTATATTCAGCCGTCTATCCTGGACTGAGGCACAGGCATAATTTATTATTATACCTCAATTATAAATACCTCTAGAAGACTAGGGGTATTTTTTTATGGCGCAACCATCTAGTAGAGCGGAGTTGAAAGAATACTGCCTCAAACAACTAGGAAAGCCAGTTTTAGAAATAAACGTAGATGATGATCAGATTGATAATCTGATGGACGATGCTATTCAGTATTTTCACGAAAGGCACTTTGATGGCATTGAAAGAGTATTTTTAAAGCATCAATTGCAACCAGGAGAAAAGGATATATTACGTTCTGGCAAAGAAACAACTACTGCATCATCTTCAGTTGGAATTTCTACAGTATCTTGGGAGGAGGCAACAAATTTTTTAAAACTACCAGATACTATTATTGGTGTTAACAGTGTCTTTAAGGTGGATTCAAGCACTATTTCTAGTGGTTTGTTTAACATTAAGTATCAAATATTTTTGAATGATTTATATTATTATGGTGCATTAGACCTCTTAAATTATGCAATGGTCAAGACTCATCTAGAAGATATTAGTAGAATTTTAACTCCAGATGTTCAACTAAGATTTAATAAGAAGCAACATCGTCTATATCTTGATATTGATTGGAAGCAAGTAGATGCAGATACCTGGATAGTTTTGGACTGCTATAGAATTGTCGATCCTTCAGATTTCCCAAAAATTTACAATGATTTTTGGTTAAAGAGATACTTGACTGCACTCATTAAAAGACAATGGGGGCAAAATATGATGAAATTCAATGGTGTTCAACTTCCAGGTGGAATTACCTTAAATGGAAGGCAGTTATATGAAGATGCAATTAGAGAGTTAGAAGAGATTGAACAAAAACTAAAGACAGAGTACGAAATGCCACCATTAGATCTGATAGGTTGATATGTCACCACTAAATCCCTATTTTTTACAAGGTTCTCCAAGCGAGCAAAGACTTGTTCAAGATTTAATTAATGAACAGTTGTCCATTTATGGGCAAGATGTTCTTTATATGCCAAGAAAAATTATTAATGAAAAAACAATAATCAAAGAAATTATTGTTTCTAAATTTGATGATAGTTTTAGACTTGAAGCATATATCTCCACATTCAATGGATTTGGGGGAAATGGTGATATCCTTTCAAAATTTGGGGTAAGAAGTACAGATGAAATAACTTTTGTTATTTCAAAAGAAAGATATGAGGATTTTATTACCCCAAAACTTGGTGTTTTTAGAGATCCAAATGTAAAACTAAAAAATAGACCAGAAGAAGGAGATTTAATTTATTTACCTTTGGACAATGCATTATTTGAAATAAAATACGTTGAAGGAAAAACTCCATTCTATCAACTTAATAATCTTTATGTTTATGAATTAAGGTGTGAACTATTTGAATATGAAGATGAAATTATTGATACTGGAATTGATGATGTTGATGAAAACGTAAAGGATTTCGGTTATATTGCAACTATTCAAATGGTAGGTGCAGGAGCATCAAATGCATCTGCACAAACCATTCTTGCATCTACTCCATTCCTTGATATTTCTAAGAAATCTGTTTCCAGAATAGATATAATCAACGGAGGTAGTGGGTATAAGTCTCCACCAAAAATTGAAATATCCAGTCCTGTTGGATTTGGAATAACAGCCCAAGCAATAGCAACTCTAGATAGAGGTTCCATACAGAAAATAGTAATAATAAATCCAGGGTATGGATACTCAGAACCACCAAAAATTACAATAAAATCAAATAGTAAATTTGGTTCTGGTGGAATTGCAACAGCAATTATAAGTTCTGGTTCTTTAGGTCCAATACAAATTACTTCGGGTGGTGTTGGTTATTCCACTACACCAGTTATTACTATTGCTCCACCATTACCATTTGGTTATCAACCAACAGATGTAGCAAAAGCAGAAGCAGTTTTATCTTCTTCTGGTATTGTTACTGCAATTCGTTATTTAAATGCAGGAGTTGGGTATGGAACCACACCAGCAATACAAATTTCAAGTCCAATTGGTATTTCAACAGGAGACTATCAATTTAATGAGGTTGTAAGAGGAGTTTCCACTGGAACAAGTGCATATGTAAAAGATTGGAATTATGAGACAAGAGTTTTGAAAGTTGCAATCATAAACGGAAATTTTGCTTTAGGTGAAACTATTTCTGGTTCTAGTGCAAATTATAAAGTATTATCAATCAATAATGATAATATCTATGACAATTTTGCAGAAAATGCTTCGATTCAAGAAGAAGCAGACAACATAATAGATTTTACAGAAAATAATCCTTTTGGCAGTTTCTAAATAGTAAATAAAGGTTAATACTGAAATGCTTGGAACTTATTACTATCACGAAATTATAAGAAGAACTATTATATCGTTTGGAACTTTATTTAATAATATTCAAATACGTCACAACGATGAAAATGGAAATGATGTGAGTTTAATAAAAGTCCCAATAGCATATGGACCAGTTCAAAAGTTTTTAGCAAGACTTGACGAAAAACCAGATTTAAGAAAAAGAGTTGCTATAACTTTGCCAAGAATGGCTTTTGAAATGACTAGTATACAATATGATTCAGCAAGAAAAGTTTCTTCTGTCCAAACATTTCAAGCAAATAGGCCAGGTGTTGGTCCTGTAAAAGTTTATATGCCTGCTCCATACAATATTGGCATACAACTTAGCATTATTGCAAAATATCAAGATGATATGCTTCAGATAATAGAGCAGATTCTACCATTTTTCCAACCAAATTTTAACTTAACAATAGATTTAGTAAATACTATAGGTGAAAAAAGAGACATTCCTATAGTATTAGAAGGAATATCAATGAGTGATGATTATGAGGGTGACTTTTCAACAAGAAGAAGTTTAGTTTATACCTTAAATTTTACCGCAAAAACTTCATTGTTTGGTCCAGTTGCAGACTCAAGTGATTCTATAATCAAAAAAGTACAAGTTGATTACTATACTGATGTAAACGTAGTAAATGCATCTAGACAACTACGGTATACAGTAGAACCAAGAGCAATAAAAGATTATGATAATGATGCAACCACTTCACTATCGCAAGATATTGATGAGAAAGTTACAGAATTTAATGTTTCCGATGCAGTTTCTCTCGTAGAAAATACTTATATTATGATAAATGAGGAATCTATGTATATTAAAGAAATAACAGGAAATAAATTAAAAGTTTCTAGAGGGCAAGACGGAACTATAAAATCAGTCCATGAAGAAGGTGATGCAATAAATGTTATAAATTCTTCTGATGATGATTTAATCTTACCAACAGATGATTTTGGATTTGATGAAAATTATTTTGATTTTGGTGACGGAAAAGTTTATAGTCCCAGAAAAGGTATTGATGTATGAAAAATGACTTTGATGCAATAAATGATTCATTAGATATAGAAGCATCTCCAATTACAAAAGAAATCATTTCCGAACCATCTAGCATTGTAAAAAAATCTCCAAAAAAAGGAGAAGATGATCCAGATGCAGATTATGATTACACTAGAGGACAATTATATTCACTTATTGAAAAGGGGCAAGAAGCAATTGATGGTATTCTAGAAATAGCACAACAATCAGATTCCCCTAGAGCATTTGAGGTTGCTGGTCAATTAATTAAAAACGTTGCAGATACAACAGATAAGTTATTAGATCTTCAACAAAAAATGAAGAAATTAAAAGAGGAAGATTCATCTGGTCCTAAGAGTGTGACAAATAATAATACAATGTTTATTGGTTCTACAGCAGAATTACAAAAACTTCTTAAGCAGAATCTTCAGTCGGCAGAAGATTCTAAATAATTAGAGAACTTATTCTTAAGAATGAAAACTTTTTCACAATTTCTTCTAGAAGCAACTGACCCAAAGGGACCTATCAAAAAGTATATGTCCCCAGAGGAGATTGCGAAGAAGCATAAACTTAGTCTTGATACCATAAATTCTCAATTAAAAATGGGAATTAAAATCGAAAGTGAGCATACAGGAAGCAAGCAAATGGCAAGGATGATTGCTCTGCAACATTTAGAGGAATTTCCAGATTATTATTCTAGATTAAAAAAAGTTGAGTCAAAAAAATCTTCAGTAAAAGAAAGTAAAGAAGAAGAACTTAGATATTGTCCTGCTTGTAAAAAAGCAGAGTCTCGTGGTGAGTGCAAAATGGGATCTAAATATTGGGATAAATTTGCAGAAGCAATAAAAGAAGAAAGAAAATCGGGAGATTATTCTCTTCATGACTGGTTTTCAAAGAGTAAATCATCTGATGGAAAACCAGGATGGGTTCAACTGGGTGGTAAATATGCGGGAAAACCCTGTGCCAAGCAACCAGGACAAACCACAAAACCAAAATGTGGTTCCAGTAAAATGAAGGCAGCACTCTCTGATGAAGAGGAGCAGAAAGCATTTGAACGCAAGAACCGTCAGGACCCAAATCCTGATAGGGAAGGCAAGGCAAAGATGGTTGCCACGGAAAGCAATAACCCCTTGATGATGGATATGCCAAAACCACAATCGGCATATGAGAAACTTGCAACAGACTTGGCAACTGATTTAAAGAGGCAGGCAACTTTTAAAGATGCTAAAAATGCTCGTATCAAACAGCAAGTATCTCAAAGTAAAATGACAGAAGAAAAGGATGCTTGCTACTCAAAGGTAAAGTCCCGTTATAAGGTTTGGCCTTCTGCTTATGCATCTGGTGCTTTGGTCAAGTGCCGCAAAGTTGGTGCAAAGAACTGGGGAAATAAGTCAGAATCTTATGATTATTCCAACTGGAGAGAAGAATTCAAAGCAACAGAATATGAGTTCTTTGATGTCATTAAACCAGACCCAATTAAATCGAGTTCAGTATCCGAGAATTATACAAGGGTACAGTCTCGTGGCACGACTTATAGTATCGTGCTAAACTGGAGAGGTAAGTACCTGGGAGTTCAGATGTTCTTCCCACAATTCACAAGACCTTCTAAGGAACAAGTGTCTTTCGAAGTACGTAAACTGTATCCAGGTGCTATGGTTTTGTCTTTCAACCCAGCAGTTAAAGACCCAACAAAACCTTTGCTATTTACTGGAGAAATAAATGGATCCAAATAAAATCGTTCTTGAAAATTTAACCAAGAACTTCGAGTACGAAAAAATCGCAAGAGAAATTGATGCTTGCGATGATGTAGATGACCTCAGAAATATCGCAAAATCATACGTAAAACTTCACTTAAAATATCAGGAAACATTAGCAGGGTTGAATTTTAATAGTTTATGACTGAAAAACATTATAAGGGGAATCCCAATCTAAAGGCAGAAAATGTCGAGATTGAATTTACATCCGAACAAATTCAAGAATACTTAAGATGCAAAAGTGATCCAGTTTACTTTGCAATGAACTATGTCAAGATTGTTTCTCTTGATGAAGGTTTGATTCCCTTTGAAATGTATGATTTCCAGAAGGAACTCATTTCAAACTTCCACAATAATCGTTTTAATATTGCTAAACTCCCAAGACAGACAGGTAAATCCACAACTGTGGTCTCCTATCTACTTCATTATGCTTTGTTTAATGATAACATAAGAATTGCAATTCTTGCAAACAAAGCAGAGACTGCAAGAGAACTTTTAGGAAGACTGCAACTTTCTTATGAAAACTTACCCAAATGGTTGCAGCAAGGTGTTGGTTCTTGGAATAAAGGTTCACTTGAACTTGAGAACGGTAGTAAAATTGTAGCAGCATCTACCTCATCATCTGCTGTCCGAGGAAACTCTTTCAACATCATCTTCCTTGACGAATTTGCGTTCATTCCAAACCATATTGCAGAGCAGTTCTTCAGTTCTGTGTATCCTACCATTTCTTCTGGTAAATCGACCAAAGTTATTATCATTTCAACCCCCAACGGGATGAATATGTTCTACAAACTCTGGCACGATGCTGAGAGGGGTAGGAATGGTTATATTCCATTAGAAGTTCACTGGAGTGCTGTTCCTGGTAGAGATGCTGCCTGGAAAG
>JACCDG010098182.1_pt1 | contig 15894 bp, 14 predicted proteins | sample 7442471 | NCBI WGS metagenome assembly JACCDG01 (sample SAMN15323444, study PRJNA562643) | freshwater metagenome | isolation source: river surface water | place: USA:Blue River Watershed | collected 2017-08-17 | reverse complement strand
GTCAATGTCGACGGCATGGTGCTGACACTGCGCAACGCGCTCGAGCCCTGGCACGTCATGGGCGAAGAAGGCGCCATTGGTGGCACGGTGCGCTATGTGGACTCGTCGCTGGAACGCATCGAGGTGCATGTGAGCGGCCTCAACCCCTCGCGCCACAGCGTCACCGTCAACGGCCAGAGCCTGCCCCTGCAGCCCACGGGCGTGACCGGTGAATGGGTGGCCAGCGTGCGCTACAAGGCATGGAACCCGCCGTCTGCCCTGCACCCCACGATTGGCGTACACGCGCCGCTGACCCTGGACATTGTGGACACCTGGATGAAGCGCAGCCTGGGCGGCTGCCAGTACCACGTCGCCCATCCGGGCGGGCGCAACTACGACACCTTCCCGGTCAATGCCTACGAAGCCGAAAGCCGCCGCCTGGCGCGCTTCTTCCGCATGGGCCACACGCCGGGCCGCATGGCGGGCGTGCAGCCCGCCCTGGGCGTGCCCGCGAGCCGAGAGTTCCCCTTCACGCTCGATCTGCGTTAAGGCCAATGCTTGTGTCTTTGTATCGCGGCTTTGAGGCGACAATCGGCGCATGTCCGACATCCCGGTTTCCCCTGCCACGGCCATCACGCCTGACACCCCGCTCGACCCCATGAGCTGGCTGCGCGCGCACGCCCACAGCGCCCCCGACGGGCATTGGGACGAACTGCGCAACCGCCTGAGCGCAGCCGCAGGCCAGGCGTACCCGCCGGGCCTGCTGTGGTCTGACTTCATGACACATTTGGGCCCAGAGGGCCTGTTGGGACTGAACCAGCGCATGGCCAGCCTGCGCCGCCAGGTGCACGACAACGGCATCACCTACAACGTCTACGCGCAGACCGACCAGCCCCAGCGCCCCTGGGCGCTGGACCTCTTTCCGCTGATGATCGGCGCCGAAGCCTGGCAGCAAATCGAGCGCGGCGTGCGCCAGCGCATGGCGCTGCTCGAACACATCATGGCGGACGCCTACGGCCCGCAAAGCCTGGTGGCCCGTGGCCTGCTGCCTGCCGCCCTGGTCAGCGGTCACCCCGGCTACCTGCACCCCATGCACGGCGCAGCGCCCGTGGGCGGGCATTACCTGAGCCTGGCCGCTTTTGACCTGGCCCGTGGACCGGACGGTTTGTGGTGGCTGCTGTCGCAGCGTACGCAAGCACCTTCGGGTCTGGGCTACCTTCTGGAAAACCGGCTCATCATTTCACGCCAATTCCCGGAAGCTTTTGAGTCGCTTTCCGTGCAACGCTTGGCCGCCACCTACCAGGCGCTGGTCGAAGGCCTCAAGGCCCGTTGTCCCGTGCATGAGGACGAAGCGCCTCACATCGCCCTGCTCACACCCGGCCCCTACAACGAAACGTATTTCGAGCACGCCTACCTGGCGCGCTATCTGGGCCTGACCCTGGTACAGGCTGAAGACCTGACCGTGCGCGGCGAGAAGCTTTACCTCAAGACCCTGCAGGGACTGCAGCGTGTGCACGGCTTGCTCAAGCGCGTAGACGACACCTGGCTCGACCCGCTGGAGCTGCGCGCCGACTCGGCCCTGGGCGTGCCCGGCCTCTTGCAGGCCGTGCGCAGCGGACAGGTGCTGGTGGCCAACGCACCGGGCTCGGGCTTTCTGGAGTCAAACGCACTCCTGGGCTTCATGCCCGCGCTGGCCCAGGACATTCTGGGCGAAGAACTGGTGCTGCCCGCTATTCCCAGCTGGTGGTGCGGCGAAGCAGCGGCCCTGCCCGAGGCGCTGCAGCAAGTGGCCGACGGCGTCGTCAAACCCACCTACCCCAGCGAAGGCACGCGCCAGGGCTTTGAGCCCCGGCTGGGCCGTCAGATGGACCAGCGCGAGCGTGACGAGTGGGCCGGGCGCATCCTTCGCGAGCCCGAGGCGCACACCGTGCAGTCATGGCTGCCGCTGTCGCACCTGCCCGTATGGGACGACCAGACCAAGGGCGACGACGCGCTGCAGACCCGCCCAGTCGTTTTGCGCGTGTTTGCTGTGACCGATGCACATGGGCAATGGCAAGTGTTGCCTGGCGGCCTGGCCCGATTGGGAACGCACGAAGGCATTGCGTCGATGCAGCGCGGCGGCAGCAGCGCCGATGTGTGGGTGCAAGCCCCTAGCCAAGCCGAGGTTCACCCCTTGAGCCTGTTGCAATCGGTACGCCAATTGCCCCCGCGCCAGCGACTGGTGACCAGTCGCGCCGCTGAAAACCTGTTTTGGCTAGGGCGTTACACAGAACGCACGGAAAACACCTTGCGCTTGGTTCGCCTGTCGCTGGACATCCTGGCCAGCGAAGACCAAGGAGGCCAACGGCTGCTGCAGTGGATCGACCAACTCGCCCGCACCCATGGCTTGATACCCGCTGCGGCGCCGCTGGCCAGCCAGTCGCCCCGGGTGTTTGAACGCAACCTGATCCACAGCTTGTGGGACAGCCAGGCAGCAACCAGCGTCGGCTACAACCTGCGCGCCCTGGTGCGGTCTGCGTCCAACGTGCGCGAACGCCTGTCCGCCGAGCATTGGCAAATGCTGCAACACACCGAAACAGAATTTTTCAGAGCCTTGAAAAAAAACGATGCCGTGCATCAAGAAAGGCTGCTGACCTCACATGCTGCACTGAACGCGTTGAACGCCACAAGCCAAAGACTGGCCGCCCTGACAGGTTTTCAGACCGACCGCATGAGCCGGGATGACGGTTGGCGTCTCCTGTCGATTGGCCGTCACATCGAACGCCTGGACTTCTTGGCAGATGCGCTGACCCAAGCGCTGCAAACCCGGTTGATCAAAGAGCAGGCCGGTTTTGATGCTGTGCTGCGCTTGTTCGACAGCACCATCAGCTTTCATGCCCAGTACCAACAAAGCCGGACCCCTACTGCAATGCTTGACGTGCTGGTCCTCGACCTCGACAACCCGCGCTCGCTGTCCTGGGTGGCCCACACCCTGCGCTCGCGCCTGCTGCGCATGGAACACCTGGCCGACGCGGGCACTCAACAACTGGCAGCCCTCGTTCCCAATAGTCAGCAGGCAAAAAACATGGCGTCGCCTCCTTCTGCGGATGTGCCGGCCTTACTTGCCGAATACCGACAAAGCGCACGCAAGGTGTCTGAAGGCCTGTCGAGTTTGTTTTTTACGCACAGTGGACTGACGGCCCACAGTGTCAGCACCTGAGGCCGGACCATGGAACTGACCATCCATCACGATACGCGCTACGACTACCGAACAGCCGTCGAAGTTGCCCACCATACAGCTCACCTGCAACCGCGTGAAACCGCCTTGCAGCAGGTGCTGTCGTTTGAGCTGCAGGTGCATCCCGATCCCGAACACATCGCACACGGCCAAGACGCCTTTGGCAACCCGCAGGCCTGGTGGTCTCTGGCGCAAGCCCACCACACCCTGCATGTGGTTTCGCACAGCCAGGTCCAGACCCAGGCACCGCTGCCCCTGAACGATGATCAGCCGTGGGAAGCGGTGCGCGAACACTTTCGCTACTGCAGCGGGCAGCCGGGCGACGCGCAGACCTGCTTTGTGTTCGGCTCGCACCATGCGCCAGTGCACGAAAACTTTGCCACCTACGCCCGCAGCTGCTTTGCCCCCGGCAAACCGCTGCAGGAAGCTGCGACCAAGCTGATGCGCAAGATTCATAGCGACTTCACCTACGCCAGCCAAAGCACCGACGTGCACACCCCGGCCCTGCAGGCCCTGCAGGCGCGTCGTGGCGTGTGCCAGGACTTTGCGCACATCCTGATCGCCTGCCTGCGTTCACTGGGGCTGGCCGCGCGCTACGTCAGCGGTTATTTGCTCACGCAGCCACCCGAGGGTCAGCCTCGCCTGGTGGGGGCCGACGCCTCGCACGCCTGGGCGTCGGTCTACCTGCCCGAGCTGGCAGACAGCGCCTGCGGTGGCTGGCTCGACCTGGACCCGACCAACGACCGCGCGCGTTTTGGCGCCCCGGGCGAAGACTATGTGGTGGTAGCCTGGGGTCGCGACTTTGCCGACGTGTCGCCGCTGCGCGGCGTGCTGCAGGGCGGACAGTCGCACACGCTCAAGGTTGGCGTGAATGTGGAGCCCGTGACATGCGCTGGGTAGCCCGCCTCAAGCTGGACTACAGCCTGGAAGCCGAACGCAGTGTGGCCCGCTTTGCGCACGACGGCCCGCTGCGCATCCTGCAAAGCCTCTACCCCGAGGGTGACCGCATTTGCCACAACGTGCTGGTGCACCCGCCCAGCGGCCTGGTGGGCGGCGACCTGCTGGACATGCAGGTCACGGTGGGAAAAGGCGCGCATGGCTTGGTCACCACGCCCGGCGCCACACGCTTTTACAGAAGCGAAGCAGGCCTGGCTACGCAGCAGGTGCACGCGCATGTGCAAGACGGCGCGCGCCTGGAATGGCTGCCGCTCGAAGCCCTGGCCTACAGCGGCTGCGACGCCCTCAACCTGGCCCGCTTTGAACTCGCGCCCACATCCGAGCGGATGACCTGGGACATCACCGCGCTGGGCCTGCCCCATGCGCAGCAACCGTTTGAGCGCGGCACCTTCAGGCAACACCTGGAAATCCCCAACGTATGGCTGGAGCGCGGCACGATTGCCGCCGAGGACGAACGCCTGATGAACAGCCCGCTGGGCCTGGCTGGCCAGCGCTGCATGGCCACGCTGGTGTTTGCCGCGGGCAGCGCCATCGCCACAGACCGCGCAGAAGCCGCACTGGAAGCCGCCCGCGCCGCCATCGAAACCAGCCCCTTGCGCCTGCAGGCGGGTGTTACACAGCCTCACCCCCAAGTGATCGTGCTGCGCGTGCTGGCCCCGGTGGTGGAGCCTGCCATGCAACTGCTGCGACCAGTGTGGGCGGCGTGGCGGCAGGCGTTGTGGGGCTTGCCGGGGACGGTGCCGAGGTTGTGGAATTTGTAGCATGCAAGAACGATGACCGCTAAAGGCTGGAAGCAGACCATCAAACTTGGCGCTCTTTTATGGAAAAAACTTCGAGAACGGACATTCGCCATCCAACAACATACACGACGGCTTTGTCACCTAGAACGGTCAAGTGGCGGGAGTTGATGGACCGTGCACTCGTCGAGCCTGAGCATTCAGAAAATCCAACAATCGCACAGCCGCAGGCGTCAATTCCGTCTGGTTCCTGAAGCAAACCGCAAACTCGCGTTGCGCCCAGCCATTGAGCAAGGCAATTGTGCGTACTTGTCCGGCTGAAACGTACATACGACTGACCTGACGCGGTACAACGCTGATACCTAATCCGGCACCTACCACCCTAAACGCGGCATCAAAGTTGGATACGACGATCCTGTAACTCATGCGCCTACCTGCCTTGGCTGCTGCTCGGTTAAGCATGGTGTACACAGCAGTAGCTGGCTGCAGCCCTACGTGTTCGTGGTCGAGTGTTTCCTCAAAGAACACCGAACTCCGCTCGGCCAGAGGGTGACCAATAGGCACCACCAGCGTCAGCTCATCACTTCGGTACGCCACTGAGTCGAGTCCCCGAAAATCAGTGCTGCTCCAGCAGACACCCAGAGATGCAACTCCGTCCTTGACCAAGCTGACAACGTCTTTGGAGAAACGCTCTTCGATAGAGACTTTGATGTCGGCGTGGTCGGGGTTCCGCATGAACAGGGCCAAGTCGTCAAGCAGGGATTCGGCAATGGCAGAGGCACTGGCCACAACGCTGACTTGTCCCTTGATGCCACCTTTGAACGAAGCCATGTCCGCTTCAATCCTGTCAATGGTGAACAGTACCGATCTAGCATGCTCCAATAGTGCTCGCCCGGCAGCAGTGGGTACCGCACCATGACGGCCACGAACCAGTATTTGCGTGCCTACGACGTCTTCGAGTTGCGCAATGCGCTTGCTGACGGCCGACGGCTCAATGTGCTGCTCGGCTGCAGCGTCTTTCATGTTGCCCGCATCGCAAACAGCAACCAGCAGACGCAAGGTCTTCAAGTCCAAATCACGCATAGGGGTAAACCCACCTTTCAAGTTCCGGCTTGGAAATCAATCACTTCCAAAACATCACTGGATGTTTTTTGTGGAAATCATAGACTCCATTCCATCGAACGTACAGCGTTCAGTTTCACTGGAATTCAAACCCATGTATTCTTTGCCCCCCCAAGCCGTCATTCGTGAAGTCGGGCTTCGCGATGGACTGCAGAGCATCCAGACCGTGCTGCCCACTCAGCGCAAGTGTGAATGGATCACCAAAGCCTACGCTGCGGGTCAGCGGGAGATCGAGGTGGGTTCCTTTGTCCCGCCGAAACTGTTGCCTCAAATGGCAGATACAGCCGAGGTCTTGGCGTACGCAAAAACGCTGCCAGGTTTAATGGCTACCGTGTTGATTCCTAACCTGAAGGGAGCTGAGCGTGCATTGGAAGCTGATGCTGACCTGATGCTTCTACCGCTGTCAGCTAGCCACGCTCACAGTCTGGCCAATCTACGCAAGACTCCAGATGAGGTGGTGGCCGAGATGGGGCGCATCCGTGCGGCGCGTGACGCCTCAGGGCGCAAGACCATGATTGAAGGTGGTGTGGGTACGGCATTTGGCTGCACCATTCAGGGGGAGGTCAAGACCTCTGAGGTGTTACGGCTGATGCAGGCCTTACTGGACGCTGGCGCTGACCGCGTTAGTCTGGCAGATACGGTAGGTTATGCCAGCCCACGCCAGGTGAGCGAGTTGTTCGAGCAGGCGACCAAGCTGGCTGGCGATCGTTTCTGCTGTGGCCATTTCCATGACACCAGGGGCTTGGCGCTGGCCAACGTCTTCGCGGCGTTGCAAGTCGGTGTCACGCGTTTCGATGCATCCCTTGCCGGCATTGGGGGCTGCCCACATGCACCAGGCGCGAGCGGCAACGCTTCGACTGAAGACCTCGCCTTCATGCTCGCTGCCTGCGGCGTTCGAACAGGACTCGACCTCCAGGCTTTGCTGGCTCTGCGCCAAGACGTGGCTAGTTGGCTGCAAGGCGAACAGACTCACGGCACCTTGTGGCGTGCCGGATTACCTAAACACTTTAAAGAGGAATCACGCGCATGAAGTCGGAAATCAATGGCCTCCCACTTGAGGGCGTGCGGGTGGTGGAATTCACTCACATGGTGATGGGCCCGACCTGCGGCATGATCCTGGCAGACTTGGGTGCCGAAGTCATCAAGATCGAGCCCCCCGGTGGCGACAAGACCCGCAACCTGCCAGGCCTGGGCATCGGCTTCTTTCGCAGTTTCAACCGCAACAAAAAGAGTGTGGTCATTGACATCCACACACCCGAGGGACTGGAATCGGCACTGGCGTTGATTGGCGAGTCTGATGTGTTGCTGGAGAACTTTCGTCCAGGCTTGATGGACAAGCTTGGATTGGGCTACGAAAAATTAAAGGCACGCTTTCCCCGCTTGATCTATGTGTCACACAAAGGGTTCCTGCCAGGTCCCTACGAGAACCGCCTGGCGTTGGACGAGGTCGTGCAGAACATGGCTGGCCTGACCTATATGACTGGACCCGTTGGGCGTCCACTGCGTGCGGGAACATCGGTCAACGACATCATGGGCGGCATGTTTGGCGCCATTGGCGTATTGGCCGCGCTGCGTGAACGTGACCGCGAAGGTGGTACTGGTCAAGGCCAGGAGATCCAGAGCGCTCTGTTCGAGAACTGTTGCTTGCTGGCTTCCCAACACATGCAGCAGCACCTGATGACGGGCGAAGTGCCGCCACCGTTCCCGTCCCGTATCTCGGCCTGGAGTGTGTATGACACTTTCACGGTGGCCAATGGCGAACAACTCTTCATTGGTGCGGTCAGCGACAAGCAGTTCCAAGTGCTGTGCGGCGTGCTAGGGCGTGAAGACCTGCTGAATGACCCGGCACTGGCCACCAACGCCCAGCGTGTCGAGGTCCGCCCTGAACTATTGAAGAAGCTTCAGGAAACCTTGCAACATCGAGAACTGGAAGCCCTGTGCGACCAATTGCAGGTCGCCGGATTACCCTACGCCAAAGTCGTACGACCAGACCAACTGGTCCACGATGAACACCTTATCGAAAGCGGGGGTCTGGTGCCCATGCAAACCCCTGAAGGCGATACCACGCAGGTGGTCTTGCTGCCCTTGCTGATGAACGGCCGTCGCCCTGGCGTACGTCGAGCATTGCCCAAGGTTGGTGAGCAAACCGAAGAAGTGCTGGCAGCTTTACAGCACACCTGATTTTTTCCCGTCCATTAACCTACAAAGGAGACAACCATGAAAACATTCATTCGTACAGCCCTCAGCCTCGCCGTGACCGTAGCTGCCGCCCAAGGACATGCGGCTGACTACACCATGCGCATCAGCCACCAGTTCCCGCCGTCACACCACACTGCAGTGAACCTGGAGCAGTTCGCCAAAGAGGTGAAGGCAGCCACCAAGCAGCGTGTAGATGTGCAGGTGTTTGGTGCCGCACAACTTTTCAAACCGAATCAGCAGCATGCGGCCGTAGCCGGTGGTAAGGTGGAAGCAGCCGCAATTCTGAGCTTCCAGTGGGGCGGCACAATTCCCGAGATGAGCGTCACTGCCATTCCTTACCTGATGACATCGGTGACAAAGATCAACGCCTTCATCGCTTCCGACGCTGCCAAGCTACTTGACGAAAAAATGCAAGCCAAGGGCGTAAAAAACATCGGCTGGATCGTGGACGCCAATGACGGCATGCTGACCTCAAACAAGGCTGCACTCATCAAACCGGCGGACTTTCAGGGCGTCAAGATCCGTGGATTGAACAAGATGTTTGACACTGGTCTTGCCGCCGTGGGGGCTGCGCCCTCGGCGATGCCGGGCTCCGAGGTGTACCAGGCCTTGCAGACTGGCGTGCTGGACGCTGGCCTGACAGGGGTACAAGCCGCTAACGCACGCAAATTCTACGAAGTACAAAAATACGGCGTGGCCTCCAATCTTCTGCTGGCATTTGATAACCTGGTTGTTAATCCTGGTTGGTGGAATGGTCTGCCTGCAGATGTGCGTCAGGCTATTCAAAAGGCAGCCGATGCAGCCGTTAAACGCTCCATTCCGACGAAGGACGGCATCCCTGCCGAAGACCTGAAGGTGTTGCGTGACAAGGGTATGCAAGTGACCGAGTTGACACCAGCACAAGCTAAGGTCATGGCAGACGCCATGCAACCTGCGGTGAAGAAGGAATTCATGAGCGCCACCGGTACCGATGGCATCAAGCTGTTGCAGATCATCACGGGTCTGTGAGCACGCTGACGGAGTAGCGCCATGGAGACTTTAGAAAAACGTGAACCTCAGCTCTTGAGGTGGTTACAACCAACCATCAGTGTCATCAATGGCGCAGCCATGGCAGTCTCGGCGCTCGGCATCCTGGCGGCGCTGGGACTGATCGGCTGGTCGGTACTGATGCGTTACGCCCTGAATCAGCCAGTACCCTGGGTGGACGAGGTCGTTGGTTTTTTGCTGGTGGCTATCGTGACCTTAGCCGCAGCCGATGTGCTGCGTAAAGGACAGCACATCGGTGTGGACATCTTGGTCGGGGCGCTTCGGGGTAGAGCCCATCGTCTGGCCACCTTGTGGTCGGCGCTGATGGCCACGGCTGCCGCGCTGATTTGGGTCGTGAACGGCTGGGAAGTGGCTATGTTCAATCGAATGTTGGGCATCGTGACCGAGGGTCATCTGGAATGGCCGGTGTATTGGCTGATGTTGTTTTTGCCGTTAGGTGGCGCTTTAATGTTGTTGACCGCACTGGAGGCTGTTCTCCTTACCGCTTTGGGCTACGCCTTGCCTGACCAGGGTCACGGCCACGGTCAGATTCCAGGAGAAGACGAATGACAGCATTTTTGATTTTGTTGGTGCTGGTGCTCCTGCTCTTCACGGGCATGCCCATCTACGCTGGACTGACCCTGTTTGGTGGAGCGCTTCTGTACTGGACGCAGGGAGAGTTAGGCTCCATTAGCGATGTACTGTTCCATGAGCTTAATCGTTACATGCTTGTGGCCATACCGCTGTTTTCGTTCATGGCCCACATCATGATCAGAGGCAAGGTGGTCGATGACCTTTACAAGACCGCCTACACACTGACACGGCATTTGCCCGGCGGCGTGGGCATTGCCACCGTTACAGCTTGTACCATCTTTGCGGCTATCTCTGGGTCAAGCGTGGCGACTGCATTGACCATCGGCTCTGTGGCTATCCCGCAAATGATCCGCTTTGGCTATTCTCCGCGTGCTGCCTACGGCTTGGTAGCTGCGGGTGGCACGCTGGGTATTTTGATACCCCCTTCCGGTCCCATGGTGCTGTACGGCGTGACCACCGACACGTCTATCGGCGGTTTGTTCATGGCCGGTGTAGTACCAGGCCTGATGATGGCCACCATCTTTGTGGTTTGGAGCATGCTGACAGCCTCCTTTGGCGATCGCAAAATCAAGCGCGAGCCACGTGCATCACTGACCGAAAGCATCAAGGCCATCAAGGACAGTGCATGGGCGATTTCGATGCCAGTGTTGGTTCTGGGCGGCATGTATGCCGGCATCTTCACCGCGACCGAGGCCGCTGCCATGGGGTCGTTGCTGGCCTTGTTTGTAGCAAGCGTGATTTACCGCACGGTAGGCTTGAAGAGCATCTGGCAGTCGGCGGTTGATGCCAGCCGCACATCGGCTTTACTGTTCATGATCCTGGCCGGAGCATCGGTACTGGGCTTTGTATTGACCAAGATGCGTCTGCCACAGCAGATCGTAGAACTTGTTGTGGCGGCAGACTTGGGGGTGACAGGCTTTCTATTGGTGATGATGGCACTCATCTTCGTGTTGGGCATGTTCCTGGAGTCAATTGCTCTGATTCTCATCACGACTCCCGTGATCTTGCCGGTGATGCAACACCTGGGTATCGATCCGATTTGGTACGGCGTGTTGCTGGTCATCAACCTGGAGCTCGCTCAAATCACTCCTCCGGTGGGCATGAACCTGTTCACCATCAAGGCCATTACCAAGGCACCGATGATCGAAGTCATCAAGGGTTCTGCGCCATATGTGATGCTGTTGATTCTGGGCATGCTGTTGGTGATGGCGATGCCCGAGATTGCTCTGTGGCTACCCAGCACCATGCTGGGCGTGAAGTAAAGCAGCGGGCATGAAAGCAGCACGTGCCGTGTGGCCCATCATGGGGGTCCATCTTGGAAAAAGCACCAGAGGCAAGGCAGAGGGGCCGCCGCGTCGCTGACGCCCGGATTTCATACCTCCAATGTCTCTTGTCTTGTTTCCAAGGATTAAAAAATGGCTGATCTTTTTGATAACCCCATGGGGCTATGCGGTTTCGAATTCGTCGAATTCGCCTCCCCCACCGCCAACGTGCTCGAACCCTTGTTCGAGAAAATGGGCTTCACACTTGTGGCCAAGCACCGCTCCAAGGACGTGGTGCTGTACCGCCAGGGTGGCATTAACTTCATCGTTAACCGCGAAGCCAAGAGCCAAGCGGGCTACTTTACTGCCGAGCATGGCCCCAGTGCCTGCGGCTTGGCCTTTCGGGTGCGCGATGCCCATCACGCCTACAACCGCGCGCTGGAGTTGGGCGCTCAACCCATCGACATCCCTACAGGCCCGATGGAACTGCGTCTGCCCGCTGTCAAAGGCATCGGCGGTGCTCCGCTTTACCTTATCGACCGCTATGAAGACGGCAAAAGCATCTACGACATTGACTTCGAGTTCATAGAAGGGGTGGATCGTCACCCGGCGGGTCATGGTTTCAAGCTCATCGACCACCTGACGCACAACGTCTACAAAGGACGCATGGCGTTTTGGGGTGGCTTCTACGAGAGGATTTTCGGCTTCCGAGAAATTCGCTACTTTGACATCAAAGGCGAATACACCGGCCTGACCAGTCGAGCCATGACGGCACCCGATGGCAAGATCAGAATCCCTCTCAATGAAGAGTCTGGCAAGACGGGGGGGCAAATCGAAGAATTCCTGATGCAATTCAATGGCGAAGGTATACAACACATCGCCTTGCAGACCGATGATCTTCTAGCCAGTGTGGATGCCCTTCAGATGGCTGGAATTCCGTTGATGACCGCACCCAACGACATCTACTACGAGATGCTCGAAGAACGCCTGCCGGGTCATGGTGAGGTCGTGCCCGAACTGCAGACCCGTGGCATCTTGTTGGACGGTTCCACCGCTAATGGCGAAAAGCGCTTGCTGCTGCAGATCTTCTCGCAATGTCTGCTCGGTCCGGTATTTTTTGAGTTCATCCAACGCAAGGCCGATGAAGGTTTTGGCGAGGGTAACTTCAAGGCACTTTTCGAGTCGCTGGAACGCGATCAGATTCGCCGCGGAGCGATTCAGGTTGAGAAAGAGGAGTCTTGACTATGGCCTTGATCAACCGAATTCACCACGTTGCCTACCGCTGCAAAGACGCAAAAGAGACCGTTGAGTGGTATGTGAAGCACTTGAACATGGACTTCGTGCTGGCCATTGCTGAAGACCAGGTGCCCTCCACCAAGGCTCCGGACCCGTACATGCATGTGTTCCTGAACGCTGGCCAAGGCAATGTGTTGGCTTTCTTTGAGTTGCCAAATTCCCCGGAAATGGGTCGTGACACCAATACCCCCAATTGGGTGCAGCATATCGCCTTCAAGGTAGACAGCATGCAGTCACTCGAAGAGACCAAGGCCCGCCTGCAAGCTGCTGATATTGAGGTGATTGGCCCGACCGACCACACCATCTTCAAGAGCATCTACTTCTTCGATCCTAATGGCCATCGTCTGGAGCTGTGCGCCGACGTCGGCACCCCCAAGATGCATAAAGACCTAGACGATGTGAAGTGGCAGATGCTCGAAGAGTGGTCCAAGACCAAGCGCGCGCCCAAGCATGCCGCCTGGATGCACAACCAGGAATTCAAGGCATTGGACTGAGGGGGTAGAGTGAACCTGATTGACCATACACACAACCCGGCGCTACAAAGCTGGGTGGCGTCTGCCAACTTAGAAGACACCGATTTCCCGATCCAGAACTTGCCATTTGGTCGGTTCCGACTGGAAGGTGATGTGGACTGGCGTATCGGTGTGGCAATAGGGGACAGGGTTCTGGACCTGCGCGGTGCTGGGGTCATCAACCACAGCGATATCAACCGACTCATGCGTTTGGTGCCCGAAGCGCGACGTGCTTTGCGTGAACTTCTGTCGGAAGGCCTGACTGTTGGTAGCGACAAGACATTGCTTTGGCAAAGACACCTGTACGCTCAGGCTGACGTGGAGTTGGGATTGCCTTGCGAGATTCGGGACTACACCGACTTCTACGTCGGTATCCACCACGCCACAGCGGTGGGCAAGCTGTTTCGCCCAGACAATCCACTGCTGCCCAACTACAAGTGGGTGCCCATCGGCTACCACGGACGAGCCTCCACTATCCATGTCAGCGGCAAGGACTTCCATCGCCCTTGTGGGCAGGTTAAAGCGCCCGATGCAGAAGCGCCGGTGTACGGCCCTAGCCAGCGACTGGACTTCGAACTGGAGCTTGGGTTTGTGGTGGGCCGGCCCAACGCCATGGGGCACCCCATTGCCATAGATACGGCCGAAGACCATGTGTTTGGCGTGACGCTGTTCAACGACTGGAGTGCGCGCGACCTGCAGGCATGGGAATACCAGCCGCTGGGACCATTCTTGTCGAAGAACTTTGCCAGCACGCTGTCACCTTGGATGGTGACGCTGGATGCCTTGGCGCCGTTCAGAAAGCCTTTGGCACGCCCAGAAGACGATCCGCGGCCGTTGCCGTACCTGCGTTCGGAAGCCAACCTGCAAAACGGCGCCCTGGACATTCAGTTGGAAGTGTTGCTGCAAACCGAGACCATGCGTCAGCGTGGATTACCCCCGCAGGTGATCAGTAGTTCCAATGCAGCTGATGCGGCATATTGGACATTCGCCCAATTGGTGACGCACCACACCGCCAATGGCTGTGCACTTGCCGCCGGGGATTTGCTGGGCTCTGGCACGCTGTCTGGACCGGAAAAGGGGCAGTCTGGCTCTTTGCTTGAATTGACCCAAGGTGGCAAGCACCCGATTCAACTGTCGGACGGTGAACAACGCACCTTCTTGCAAGACGGTGACCTTGTGGCGTTGCGTGGTGCTTGCACTCGTGAAGGCTACCGGCGCATTGGATTTGGCGGTTGTGTGGCCACCGTGTTGCCCATGCACCTCACCTCAACTTCTGAACCGACTTAAATAGGCATAGCAATGGCTTTCTACGAATTGGATGGGGTAGCTCCCAAATGTGCTGAAGGCGTCTGGGTGGCAGATTCAGCCGAGGTAATAGGCAACGTTGCTCTGGGAAAAGACGTTAGCGTGTGGTTTGGCGCCATTGTGCGTGCCGACAACGAGCCGATGCAAATTGGCGCTGGTAGCAACATCCAGGATGCGGTGGTGCTGCACTCCGACCCTGGTTCGCCGCTGTGCATCGGAGAAAACGTCACCATCGGGCACCAGGCCATGTTGCACGGCTGCTCGGTAGGTGACGGGACGCTAATCGGCATCGGTGCCGTGGTTCTAAACGGTGCCAAAATCGGCAAGAACTGTCTTGTGGGAGCGGGTGCCTTGATTACCGAGGGCAAGGCGTTTCCGGACGGCAGCTTAATCGTAGGCAGCCCTGCTGTGGCGAAGCGGGACCTCGGCCCTGAGCAGATTCGTGCGCTTCTGCAAAGTGCGGACCATTACAGGGCCAATGCCAAGCGGTTTGCGTTGGGGTTGAAGCGCGTTGGGTGAGCCGGGCTGATAGGGTTCTCTGCATACACAGTTGCACCCTTCACCAGGGCAAGATTTAAGGTCAGACTCCATCGGTCATAGTCACACGTCTTCACGTCAAGCACGGCGACACCTTACCAACCAAAGCGTTAGTGGTGAAGTTGGCAACCTGATAGCTCAATCAATGTCGACACGGTTTCCTTGAACCGATCCGTGGCGAACGCCAGTTCAGTGGCTGCAGGTCGTCCTTCAAGAGTCATTGAGCCGAGGATCTTGGGTTGAGGTCACGGTCCGGTTTGGAGTTTTTGGCTAGTCTGAGGCGATGTAAGCCAATGTCGCTTCTCGCTGCATTGCTGACTCATGATGTCAGCTATGCAGACATCTCAAATCGCCACCAACTGCCGAACATTCTTCGCCTGCATCTCGCTCCCCGGCCCGCTGGCGATGACTTCGCCGCGCTCCATGACAAGGTAGTCGTCGGCCAGTTCTTCGGCAAAGTCGTAGTACTGCTCGCACAGCAAGATGGCCATGCGCTTGCCTTGCATGCCCTCGTCGGCCAGCTTTCGGATCACTCGGCCAATGTCCTTGATGATGCTGGGCTGGATGCCTTCGGTGGGTTCGTCCAGTATCAACAGGCGCGGTTGGGTGGCCAGTGCCCGCGCAATGGCCAGTTGTTGTTGCTGCCCGCCCGACAGGTCGCCGCCTCGGCGGTGCAGCATTTGCTTGAGCACTGGGAAGAGTTCAAACAGTTCTGGCGGAATGGGTGTACCGCCCGGCTGTGTGGCCAGGCCCATGCGCAGGTTGTCTTCCACCGTCAGGCGCGCAAAGATTTCGCGACCCTGGGGCACATAGCCTATGCCCGCCGCGGCGCGTTCATAGGGTTTGGCTTTGCTGATATCTTGCCCCGCCAGGGTGATGCTGCCGCTCTTGATGGGCACCAGGCCCATCAGGCTTTTGAGCAGCGTGGTCTTGCCCACGCCGTTGCGCCCCAGCAGCACAGTCACGCGGCCTTGGGCGGCGCTCAGGCTCACATCGCGCAGGATATGTGAGCCGCCGTAGTATTGATGAATGTTTTGAACGGTCAGCATCTTCAACGCCCCAAATAAACTTCGATCACACGCTCGTCGGCCTGCACCTGGTCAAGCGTCCCCTGGGCCAGCACGGCGCCGTCGCACAGCACGGTGACGATG
>JACCDG010683506.1_pt1 | contig 15896 bp, 33 predicted proteins | sample 7442471 | NCBI WGS metagenome assembly JACCDG01 (sample SAMN15323444, study PRJNA562643) | freshwater metagenome | isolation source: river surface water | place: USA:Blue River Watershed | collected 2017-08-17 | reverse complement strand
CGCCAACGACACGACCATCGTGATGGGGGGCTGACATGCGAGACTACACCGCTCTTGACGGGACGACGGGCAACTTCTACGGCATCACGGTGGAGCGCAACAGGGGAGTCTTCGAGACGATCTTTGTGGGGGGACGTGACCATCGTCGGGACTTGACACGGCAAGAGGCGGCTGCTATACTGCGGAAGTGGCGCAACGATCCGAAGCGGTACAGTCTGGTAAGGTGGTAACACATGGGCAAGCATGACCGTCCGTTCATCTTCAAGTTTCACACTTGCTACGACCGAATGACTCGCCACGACCATCCCGATTTCTGCTGGCCTGCTGGACGGGATCGCCGCCGCCGCACCAGCAAGGCACGACGACAGGACGGACGCCGCATCATCGCACGACAGGGGGAGTAACCCATGCGCTACTACCTCGCCTCTCACATCAGCACGGGACGGCAGTACGAACTGACGACATACGGGCGGGATCGAATGCCCGTCCTACACTGGCCCTCGGGGCAACGACACTGGATCACCCGAGATGCGGCAGCTAATTTTCTCCGCAGGGCACGGCGCAACGGGGACTACAGACTGGAACGCTTCGGGGGTTGACAAACGGCATCGGCATCCTGTAGACTACCAGCACACGAGAGGGAGCAGCTACGATGGCTTACACGAACATCAACTTCCGTACCAAGAAAGCGTTGAAGGATGCCGTCAAGAACGGGGAGAAAGTGCACCTGTCGGCGTGGCCCCCGTTCTCGAAGTTTGGGAAGAACAACGATATGGTGTGCGTCGAGGGTCCGCACTACCCCAAGCCTCATTCCTGGTACGCTACCGTGACCCTGGACGCCGATGGTGCCATCGTGAAGGTGAAGTAGGAATGAGCGCATACATCGTAGCCAAGCCTGTCATCGACGCTATCGTGACGGTCGCCCATCGGGGACCGAACGCACATCGGGGATACGCTCAGGGCTGGACGGATCAGATCGGGTACGCTCGTTACGATGGGTTGAACGTGCAAACGGTGGACGAGTTAGGAGCCGCTCTGTGGGTGGCGAACGTGCGGAGTGTCAACTATCGGTACCAGGAGCGCAACCCCCTCTTCATGAAAGCGGCACGAGAGTACGTCTACGAGCCTGTCCACAACGTACCTACCGTGCTTGAAGCGTTGGCACTCCTGGGAGCGTATGAGTACCAGACGTGCGAGCGTCCATCATGGCGACGTAGCCCTGAGTGTTTCTTCATCGAACGCCTACGCAGTACGCTGCTGCACTGGCTACCTGGGTACAACGAGGCATACTGGATGCCCGCTTGACAATCGTACCGCCACCCTGTATACTGCCAGCATGGAGGATAAGATGAGCAAGTACGACCTGTTGCCGTGCACCCACCGCACCCACAAGAGCGTGAAGGATTGCACCTACGCCCACGAGCGGCTGGCCCTGGAGGCTCGCATCGTGCGGCACCTGATCCGTAGCCTGAAAGCTGCTGGCTGGAAGCCCTTCGCTGTATGGACGGGCGATAAAGAGTTCGTGCGTAACGAGACAGAGACGATGGATGCCGTGTTCTCTGTCGATGAGGCAGCCGTCGTATTCAGGAGTGCGGACTCTGCTCGTAAGCATTCCGTCATGATTGTCCTGGGCAACGGGATTGATTGCATCACAGATTGGGGTTTCGATCCCGCAGGACTCGACAACTTTGACGCCACGATGGACAAGATCACCGACGAGATTAGCGAGAGGTACGGCTGATGCACTACCATATTCACGTCGAGGATGGCACCTGTATCGGGGACTACGATACGCTGGACTTTGCGTGCTGCATCGTGGCACTGTGGGGCGAGGATGAAGCTTGACAAACGACTCGGCACCCTGTATACTCACGACATCACCCACTGGAGAGACGCCATGAGCGCAAACATCAACACCCCTATTCGCAGCCGCAACCTCGGCAACCGCAGCATTCGTGCCCGCAACAAGCGGCAGTTCATCGGCATCCTGGACGAGCAGCTTGCTCGGTTGCTCAACGAGGCGGCACGGCGGCACGAGGGTGCGGCTAGCCTGCTCGGCTTGGCATTGAAGGAGTGGCTCGACGCCAACGAGCCGAACGTGAAGGGCAATGTGCGAAAGGGGCTTCGGTAAGATGGATGTATCTAAGCTTCGGTCCGTGACCGTTACACACCCGCAAACGGGTCAGATTTTCTTCTTCCAACGGGATCGTATCAATCAGCCCTGGACAGGGAACGTTCAGGCGGGGCTTTGGGATACGAAGAAAGTGCAAGACTACGTGGATTTCATGAGTCCTTGTGCAATAGTGAGGGGATATGAGTAAGGCACGCTGTCGGATGCTGGCTCACCCTGCGGGGCACGGGGTTTACCGTTGCCCTTCGGGGATGCGGACCTTTCACTACCATGCGATCAACCCCAACAGTCCCGTGCTGATCCTCGCCACCATGCAACGCATCTGCGAACATCGGCACAGGGAAGCGTCTGCCGCCTTGAAGTGCTTCGAGAGAGGTTCATAGTGGTTGTAGAACAGAGATTCGGACGACACGACTGGTGTGAGGCACTCTGTTGTGGCTTTCGTGACGGAGTGGGAACCTGTCCCGAGTGCAAGCTGAACCTGTGTGCCTCTCCAGGGTGCCAGGAGTATCACAAGAAAGAGTGTATGGAACTGGCCCGCTGTTACTACTGTCAAGAGACGGGCTGGCATGTTCCCTTCTGCGGAGATTGTTTCTCCAGCGTGTGCGATAAGTTCTTCTGCAACGACGCACATGACCTAGAGTGCAGACGGTCAGGAGTTTTCGATGATTAGAACGAGTTTTCTGGAACTGATCTGTGACGATTGCATCCAAGAGCGCACGGTGGTGTGCGTGGAGAATAACAACGATAAGACGTATGTGTGTGGCTCTTGCCTCGGCACTAATGTCCACAACGATGGCGGCACTCGTTGCGAGAGTTGTTGGCTCCCCGATTCCGTCGTGTGGGAAGACGGGCATGGCACCTGTAAGGTGTGCGGGTGGGTGGAGGAAGACTGATGCGGTGTTCCTTCTGTGAGAAACATCGACGGGTTGCGGAGTGTTTGTACTGCCTGAACTTTGTCTGTGACGACGAGTTCTGTCAGGGCGAACATGACATGGAACAGATCGAACTACTCTCTGTGAGCAGCCGTGCCGTGTGCTACCTCGGCACTGACAAGATCATCAAGTATGGTTGCCCGAATCAGCCAGCAACGGGAGGGCAGAATCGTATCGAGGCTACCACCTGGGAGCGGGTGAAGGATCATCCGTATGCGGACTACCTCGCTCCAGTCCTAGAGGCGGCACCCGATGGCTCGTGGCTGATTCAGAAGCGAATCAACGGACGTATCCCGATGCGTTCCGAACAAAATGCCCTGGCGATGCTGCTGACGGTTGCTGAGGAAATCGGCATTGATACCCTGGATATTGGGGGCGACAATGTCATGATCGATGTGAACGGGAATCCTGTTATCATCGACTACGGATTCGACCGCTTCCTCTATGAAGAAAGGGACGAAGATGAAAGGTGTGGCACTTGTACCTACTGCTCACAGTATGCCTATTTGTCCTGACTCTCGGAGGTTTCTTCGGGTGTGCATGGATGAACGAACGTCGGGGAAACTTCACCGCTTGGGAGGGATTCGCTAAGGTCTTCGCTGGTCTTGCGGCTGCATCTTTCTTCTTCCTCATGGTTCAGGCAGCGCCGTTGCTGCTTCTCCTGACGGCAACATGGATCATCATAGGGCTGCTTCTCGTGGTCTACGGCCTCTTGCAGTTTCTTCGCTGATCCTGTATACTACCCCTACACAAGCCGAGACACTCGGCCACGGAGAACAACATGAACTACCGCATCTTCGCTGAGAACCTTCCCTTCTTGGTTCGCCTCGCTGAGAAGCTGAACCGCCGTGCGAACAAACTAGGACTCGCCCCCATCACCGTGACGAAGGTCGGGGATGAGTACGAAGACAACGAGGATGGTATCACTCGTGACCACTTCTACCTCATTGAGATTGAGGGCACCACTCCCCGTCTGGAAGGCTTCGAGTTCGTAGCTACGATCCAGCATGCTGGCGAGGCTGGCAACATCCTCCGCACCGTGCCGACCTTCGAGGGGGCGCTTCCTGAGCAGTTTCGCACTGCTGATCCTGGCAACTGTGACCACTGCAAGAAGTGGCGGCGACGGAACGACACGTACATCGTGCAGAACGAGAGTGGGGAGTTCTTCCAGGTAGGCTCCAACTGCCTCGCTGATTTCGTCGGCACTGAGAAAGTGCATTCGCTCGCCGCTCTGGCTGAGATGCTCTCGCTTCTGGCTGAGAGTGCTGAGGCTATGGGTTCTGAGCGGGAGACTCGTGGTGAGCCGACCCTTCTTCTGGAGCCTGCGGTAGCCTGGGCTGCTGAGGCCATGTTCCGCATGGGCTGGATCAGCCGCACGAAGGCTCGGGAGCAGGAGAAGACGGCGACCGTGGATGTGGCGCTCGGCGCTATGCGGAACCGTGGAAAGTCCTGCTCGTGGAAGTGCCACCAGCCCTGTCTCCAGCACTTTGTCCCGACGCAGCAGGCTGAGGAACTGGCTGCTAAGGTTCTAGAGTGGGCACCTTCTTGGATCGAACGGGAGTTGAAGCGGCAGCAGGACTCTGACTACATCTGGAACATGAGCGTTGTGCTTGCGGGAGAGACGATCTCTGAGCGTTCCTACGGCCTCGCTGCCTCGGTTCTCGGGGCGTATCAGCGGGAACTGGAATGGAAGGAGCGGCAGGCACGGGAGCGGGTTGACGCTACTGAGAGCGAGTGGCTCGGTGCCATTGGTGAGAAACTGGTGGTGACGCTGACCATCAAGGCGTACCGCTGGCTGGAGAGCGGCTTCGGAACGAACACGCTTATCACCTACAACGATGCTCAGGGGAACGTCGTCAAGTGGTTTGCCTCGGGCAAGCACGTACCTGTCGAGGGTGAGACGGCTACCCTGGAGATGACGGTCAAGGATCACAAGGAGTACAACGGCACGAAGGAGACACACGTCCTTCGAGTCAAGCCATACCTGGACAAGGCTGCTAAGGCGGCAGCGTCTAAGGCTCGGAAGGAAGCAAAGCAGAAGTACGAGGCACTCCAGAAGGAGTGTGGGGAAGCATGGAGCAACATCCCCCCTTACGGGGACGAGTTGCGGGACGCTGCGATGGTAGTGTATAATGACCTACGAGCAGAAACACACAAGGCTTACGAAGCCTGGAAGGCGATCTAATGGAACACTATATTCTTCTCTACGAGAACTGGAACCTTCGAGTGTTCAGTATCCCTCGGGGTAAGGGACGGCACCAGGAGCATGTGGAAGAGACACATTGCATTCCTGGGGTTCCTCCTGTGAGGGGGATGGTTTCTCGGAACTTTGCCGCAAACATGATCCTCCTTTTTCGTGAAGGAGAGACTTCTCTGGTGAGGAAGCTTTCATGACCCCAAAGATTATTGTCAACGCCTTGAAGTGCAACACCTGTAAGAGAGTCCTGCTTAGTATTCACAGGCACGACTTTCGCCAGTGTGAGTGCGGCACCTTTGTCGATGGCGGGCAAGATTATATCCGACGTGGATGGAACGATTCTACTACCGTAACGGACCTCAGCATCGTTCTGGACAACGGTCAACTACGCCAGTGGGGAGACATCATGGAAGAGAAACACGAGCCTACTCGGGGAGAGCGTCGGGAAGAGAAGCAGAAGCGTGAGCGGTACGGCATGGTGAAACATTTGGAACCGAACGTTCGCCCGATGAAGATGCCGAAGCCGGAGATTAGGAAGAAGTAAGATGGATATGGGAGTCTTCATGATTTTGGGAGTTCTTTCGATTATATTGGTTGGTGGGGCTTTTGTCCTCACCTTCGTTCTTCCTACCTTCCACGACTATACTTGCCTGTGTAATGCCTGCAAGAGGGCATACATCAGGGAAAAGACGAAGAATTTGGAAGCCGATGAGAAGAGGTTAGAGTGGTACCGTTGGCGTAATATCGTGGATGAACACTTCTCGGATATCGAGAAGAAACGTTTTCAGTAACATAGAGGGGTAGGAACATGGAACTTACGGCGGGATTTTTCCCGATGATTATACCCTTAGCATTCTTTGCAATTCTATGGGGTTGCTCCTTCGTAGATCAGCGTGGGGAGAAGAAAGAACGGTCTACCTGTCGTGTAGGAATCTCTGGTGGTTGCCTCTGTGATACGTGCAGGGAAGTGTACATACAGCGGAGACTTCTAGAGGTAGAGAAGGATGCAAGGAATCTAGAGATCAAAGAGTTCGTTCGTCAGGTAGACGATTCGATAGCGGAGTATCGCAAGAGGAAGGGACTTACCTCGTATCCCTCTCTTGCACACAGCGTATACCCACAAAGGAAGTATTGAGAATGGAAGCATTGTATTTGGTCACGGCACTGATTATCCTGGGGGCGTTGCTCTTTGGAATGAGTGCGGCATTGTCCTCGTCAGGGTCTTCACCCCCACAAAGGGTAGCGACAGTCGTCAAACATAGCTACGACAAGTGTGGCACCTGTGATTCCTGTCAGGCAGACTACATCAAGAAGCAGATGGATATCGCACAGGAGGAACTACGTCTTCACGAGAAGAGATTGTTTGAACAGCGAGTAGCTGACGAGATGAAAGCCTTTCGTGAGAAGCACGGGCTGAACGTTCCCAAGCCAAAAGACTGGAAAGCCGAAGCGGATATGTGGAAGGAACGTTACGAGAGAGCGACGCATGCTCGTTGGGGAAACTATTGAAACAGAAGGGGCACCGTCCGCAGCCATTGACAAAGCGACGACTCAGCGGTTATCCTTACTGTCCACGGTGCGGCCTCGTTCTCTTGAAGAACGCCGCATCGCAGAAAGAATGGGAGAAACCCTGTGCGGCAGATAAGTGACAAAACGAAGATGGTGTTTGAAACATTGAACATGGAGGAACATGTTCTGATCGAGACGCTGTTGTCTCATGCGTATGATGATGACACAGGACAGTTCGAGCGGGACATGATTCTTCGCACCTTTGATAAGATTCGTAAAGCGGATATGATTATCTTGAAGAGTTTCATGCTAGTGAGAGCGGAGGAATAACATTGCCTACGAAGACACATTACCATGTGACACGTTTGTCGGGAGAAGAGGAAATTTTCCCCTCTATTGCTTGGGCACTAGCCCGCTGTTCCGTTCTCGTTGCCAACGGGGAACCCATCAATTCGGTAAAGCCGAAGGAGTGCACTAATGACGAACATCTTCAACGAAACCACACCATTTCTTCTGTGCTACTTCTGTCATAAGATGCTGAGGCCGGGGGAAGTCTACATCAACTTCACGTTTGACGACGGGGATGCGGCACGCTTGCATCGGTACTGTGGACCGTTTGCTCTAGCCCGCAGAACTGATGGACTGGATATGAATGGGAAGGGTGCAAGCATCTGGACGAGCCGTGAGGCAGTTATGAATAGGGCGAACTAATGCAAAGATTCAAGTGGCCTAGCACACCCTACATTTCGGACTTCACTGAGGGTGAACTGCTACAGAAGTTCGACGGTAAAGATGTTGTTATCACAGAGAAGCTTGATGGTGAGAATACTACGATGACACGGCACTACATCCATGCACGCAGTATGGATTCTGCCGATCATCCTAGCCGTCACAAGGTCAAGGCTCTGTGGGGAGCGATGCGGTTTCGTATCCCTGAGGGTACCTACCTAATTGGGGAGAACGTTACAGCGAAGCACAGTATCTATTACCCAAAGATTGATGGCCCCTTTTATCTCTTCTCTGTTGTGAGAGAGATTCAGGGAGTTCTCACTGTTATGCCGTGGGATCATGTGGAGAAGATGGGCAGAGTCTTAGAACTACCTGTCGTTCCTCAGATGGTACGAACCATCGTCTTCCCTTCGAAGATTGTGACCATGCAGCCTCGGCTCTATATGGATATCTCTCGGCTCGACGCAGAGATGCCTGAGGGGTGGGTGGCAAGGGTTGCCCACGAATTTCCTCTTGCACAATGGGGGGAGCGTAGCGTAAAATGGGTGAGGCCAAACCACGTACAGACTGATGAACACTGGATGTCTCAGCCTGTCGTAGAGAATGGGAGGGGGCATGGTTGACACAACGGTTTTTATTGCAGAGCGGCGGGGTGAATACTTCGTGATGGTGCACGAGTATCCGAGAGTGCGACAGGTCTATGGACCGTTTGATTCGTATGAGAACGCCTCGCTCTGTGGTAACATTCACGCAGCCCGTAAGGGTGTACAGTTCGTAGAGGGGATTTATGCACGCAAAGACGAAGATTAGTCGTGAGGATATGATCGATTGCATGTTGTGTGGTGAACGCCGCACGGCTGCATCGGTGAAGCGTAAGGATAATTGGGGTCTTATCAACGATGACCCCGTGGAAGATGCGAGGCGGCAGACGGTCGGTTATATCGGAGAGTTAGCTGTCTCTCGGTACTTTGGCACGGAGATGCAGCGTGAGGTAAACCTCTTCAAGAAGCCCGATGTGGAAGTTGGTGGTTTCGGGATTCAGGTCAAGGCATCCGAGTGGGCAAAGAACCTGATTATTCGTCCTGATGCTAAGAACCACGAGCCGTATGTTCTGGTGCTGGTAGAGATGCCGAAGGGTGATCCTCGCACCTGGGAGGAAACGCTGCCCGAGAATGCGACGGCGACGGCGACGATCATTGGATGGATGTTTCCATCTGAGGCACGAGAGTTGGCCGTAACGTATCCCCACTTGCAGCGTGACCCTGGCCGACGTTCGCCAGCCATCTTTATTCCCCGTGAAATGCTCCACCCAATTCGGCATCTTCGGGAATTGACACAGACTCCGAAGAACGTGTATAACATAGAGGGGAGAGGACATGGCAGCAAACAATCCGATGGTCAAGGGCGACGCCGAACGAGAGGCCGATAAGAATAAGCAACTATCCCGATCCGATGTGGAGTGGGCGCTGGAGGCATGTAACTGGCACAGGAATAGGAATAGGTGTGCGGCCAAGTGCCGTTGTAATTGGTGCCTAGAGGCAGATATTTTTAGGGCGATGCTGAATCCTATGAATGCCTCGTTCCTGTTCAAGGAGAAAGTTAATGTCTGAGAAGGTTTACGTTATTACTTCCGTCGAGGGTTTTCAGGAAGTGTTTCACACTACGATCATCTCGAAGGATGAGAGTGTGGTGCGGGACTTTATTCGGAAGAACTCCATTGTTCACCTGGATGAGAACGGCTTGGCTACTCTCTCACCGCAGTTTCGGGTCCGTACTTACGTGGTGGAGGATACCGAGAACCTCATTCACATTACTGTTGATAGTTGGAACCAGAATGGTGTGACCTATGGGGTTCTCTACAGCGTCGATGACGATGAGATGATCGGGTGCACTTGCCCTAGCTTCATGTATCGCAAGGATGTGAAAGAGTTCTGCAAGCATATGGGAGTTCTGACGCTACGAGGGGTTCAGGAGCGTCCATAATCTAGAAAGTGGGTCTAGGGTCGGGAATTATATTTCCGGCCCTGTACGGCCCTCTCAGGAGGCAAGAAATGGCATTCATCGTGAAGCGTGGGCGTAAGCAAGTTGGCCCCGAGTTCAGGACGTACAGCGAGGCTCAGGTGTATGCCTTGAAGCTGCTGGACGAGGATATGAAGGGGGTTTTCACTATCGAAGAGGTAACATGAGAGCAACGATAAAGAAAAGAATCGAGAAGAAAGTATGGAAGCGACGCCCAGGACAATGTTGGCCCTGGCTCGCCCACAGGGATAAGGCCGGTTACGCTCGCATATGGGTAGATAAGGAAACGGGATCAGTTCTGGCACACACAGTTCTCTATCAACTTATGTACGGGGATGTTCCCGAAGATAAGATGGTGATGACGTGCCCGATCCTGAAAGACTGTATGAATCCTGCCCATATAGGGTTAGGCAACGCAGGGGATGTAGCCGACAGAGTTCTTCTACGAAGGAAGAGGCAACGGATCAAACCTCGGCATGTGAACAAAGTCACCGATGAGCAGGTACGACAGATTTATTTGTCGGATGAAGACATCAACAGCGTTGCGGAGAGATTTGGAATCTCGAAGTCACATGTGGTAAACATTAGAGCGGGACGCAGATACGCTCACCTTACACAATTTGAAAGGGAAACGAATGAAGATTCTATTCAAGAGTAACGCCCAATCCTTCCCTATTTGGGAGGGAGAGGCAGAGGCAGCGGAAGAGGCACTGGAACACAAGGCTAAGTTCTTCCAGACGAACTACCTTCTCCATATTTCGAAGCCTTCTCCAAACGTTATTGACCTCTCCTTCTCCAGTCGTGGACAGCTACGGCGGTTTGCAAGTCTGGTGGTGTCTGAATGAAAGTATGGGCACCGAAGGTAGATTGGGGTGACGACAACAGACATACGGTAGTCACCGAACTTGATAGTGACCAAACTCCCCCTCCAGTAAAGCAAAAGAAGGCGAAGAAGCCTAAGAAGACAAGTAAAGATAGACCATCTGGTCGTAGGCGATAAAAGAAAACCCCCTCTCTACACCGCCGAGTAATCGGCACCAGGGAGGGGGATTCTTTGGTATCTTGGAGGTTCTACATGCCATTAGATGAGTGGATTGAGACGCTTGTACTGGCACAAAATATGGCTCGGGTCAGGAGAAGGGGATTTTGTTATCGATCCGAGAACATGGAAATGGCACAGTTTATTGCTGATAAGATTGGCATAAACATTGATGAATTCTTTACAATGGTATATGAAGACTCACGCAAAGGAGATTACTAATGCCTGCACCAACTTTTAGACAAATAAAAATGAATCCACAAGCGTATCCTGAATGGAGAATATGTAGAACCTGTCGAGGGGATCGAAGGAAGGTAATCTTTACGACTGATGACAATCAACTACCCGCCTTCGAGTTTGAAACATGCCCTATCTGTAGTGGTGCACGAGTTATTGCTGTTTCAGAAGAGTAACTCCAGCCATAGCATCGATAACATCTCTGACTACGGCATCGATAACATCATCATCCACTCCCTCGTGAACCTCACCTGGGGGAAGTAGTGCGGCCACTGACAGACTCACCCGCTCTTTATAGCTAGAGGGCTGGTTGATAATGTCGGTGGCTTTTGTGCGTAGTTTTACAGAATCGATATCTGTATCTACAACAGGAAGGTTCATGAGTTCATGTGCCTGTTGTAAGAGAATAATCAGTACCCTGCTACGAAACTCTTCATTCTCTGCTAGCCTCTGACGGAAAAATGTTTTCTGCATTCTAATCCTTTCTGTAAACCAAGAAAGGCGAGGTATCTCTACCCCGCCCCTCCCTTAGATTTTACCCTGAGAGAACTCAGTGATGAGTCTTGGAGCGGCTGTATCGAATCCTACCACATCCATCATTCCTGCATCGCCTGGGCGAGCAATGGTGAAGTCTGTAGCGGTTAGACCAACAACTACCAATTTTGCATCAGGGTTTACCTTCTTGCGGTACAAGTCCAAAGCCTGTGAAGGGTGGATTGTACCTGACCATGTTTCGTTGTCCGTATAGATAACGAAAGTATCGATGAGCATCTTCTCCCTTAGAGCAAACTCCATTGGAGCAGAACAGTTCGTAGAACCGTAGCTAAGACTCTGCATCTTTCGCTGAACGGCTTCCAGGGAATCTGTTGGAAGAAGAGTAAGCTGCTGGAGGCTTCGAGAGAATCCTGCTGTGTAGTACAGAGGAATCTTGATCTTATCTCCTGCGTATTCATTTCGAACCGTGACCATAGCCATAGCTGCTTCGGCTTCCATAGGGGTTAGCCCAGGAACACCAGCAACAGAACCGAAGGTCATGGAACCAGAAACATCAAGTGCCAGGAATGTCCTCTTACCTGATGCCTCTACGTACTCGAAAGACTTGTAGAAAGCATCTTCAAGTGCACTCGTGACGATGTTGACTGGATTGAATGAACCTCCCTGAGATCGGGTCAGTGCGTACCCTGTTCCTCCAGCCTTGTAGACTCTGTGAGCGGACAAAAGCTGAATTGGGTGTACACGAGCCTTTCTTAGGATTTCGGCGTTCTGGAGCCTCTCAGAGATCATCCTAGAGGCATCTGACATCGGCACTAGCAAGCCCACTCGGGACATGGTAGCGAGGTTCCGAATCATAGCCGTCATAGGCATCTTCTGGAGAAGGGCATCCCAAACGGAGGCGTCCTTTAGAAACTGCGTAGGAATGCATTCTCGTGGGAGATCATAGTCGGTGATGAGCCGAATGATTTCCTTGGCACTAGAAGCCTTCTTAGCCTGTTCGACAGCACCTAGGTAGCCACGGTAAGCAAGTTGACCCAAAGGATCAATCATATCTACCAGAGGCAGTTCACCCTTGACTACGTAACGAAGAACGTCGTTCACTTCACCCGTAGCCTTAGCGTGGGAAAGCCTGAGAAGATCACGGTGGCTCCATCCTTCTCTCTGCTGGTACTTGGTAACTTGGTAAGCTAGCTTTGCAGCATCCTTAGACGTGTACCAATCAGCAACAGCGTTTCGGAGAACTCGTCCCCAACCACGTAGCTGCGAAGCGTACTGTGTGAAGAGGAAGAGATGCGTTCCAGTGCGAGCAACACGAGGTAGAGCCTGAGTTGCTGCTCTCTTGGTTGCAGGGCTACCGAAGGAGATAGCCAGTGCCAATGTGAACAGTGCAGGATCAGCCTTAGGGGCACGTCCTGACTCAGAGATTTCTACGACTCTGTTGACAACCTCTACGCCACGAGATTCTACGAGAGCCTTGATCGTCTTGGCCCTATCTGCGGTAAGGGTCTTCTCAGAAGCGTAGTAGCTTCCACCCTCAGTACCGAGAATGAGGAAACGATCTAGTGCCTTCATCTCGTCAAGCTTATAGACGAATCCACCGGCGTTGTTCTTGACCTGGATATCTCCAGGGATAGCTTCTGTCTGTAGGGTACGTCCACCTACAAGAGGGCGAGTGCGGAATGTCGTGAGTGTTCTTACCATGAGTATTCTCCGTCCCTGCCGTCTATTGCGGTCTTAAGGGAAAATTAGAACTTATACACTGTTAGTGTCTTTATGTGGGAAGTATCTGTTGCATCTGAAACAAAGAGTCTTCCCATATCAAGTGTGACTGTTGGGTCTATGAGAGCGGCTTTCATATCTGCATGTTCTCTCAATGTCTTTAGAGCCTCTGGCAGAAAATCTCCGCTACCGATATCCGTAATAAGAATGTAGTCTCCGTATGTTTTCCCGTTAGGGAACGTTGCCTTCCATCCAAGAGTGCCCATCTGTCCCATAGGGTCACGTAAGGAAGGGTAAACAGGAGGAACATACAGAACCTTTACAGGAATCTTCGTCTTTGTGGATTGTTTAACTGGTAGTGCCTCAATGGGAGAGGCAACAACCGCTTCCTGTGTACTACCAAGAAGGGGTACAGCAGCAATGGCGGCACCTAAAACCTTTAGAAATGTACGTCTGTTCATAAGTAAGTGGGGCAAGTGTTGAAAACGTATTAGAGGAATTGAACCTCTGTTATTCCCTTACGGGAGTGTAAACCATATACAAAATAACCGTTTTCTTTCGGCCCCAACTCCTTTCGTCAGTTTTTTAGCATTTTTACAAATGGAAAATTGAGTTATCTAAAACTCAGGAATTTAGAGGAAAGTCTGTCGTATGTGCTTCGTGGGATGAGGCTGCTTTCTCTATTTCTTCTCCGAGATAAATGAGAGGATTGCTATTCAATGCGGAATCCCCTACGAGGGGGCGGTGCCATACATGTTGCCTGTCTTTCCAGACCCATGTCCCGAAAGTACAGCCACATTCTAGAGTACCTGTAGCGTGAATCCATTCGAGGGCTACCAGAACTTCTCCTTCAAGTGCCTGCTGCTTGGAGAATTTGAAAGTGATGAACTTCTGCATGTGTGAATCCTACTGGCACGTCCTGGGTGAATCGAACACCCGTCAGCGGATTTGGAGTTCGCTGTCTTACCACTAGACGAAGAACGCATGTTGGGCAATAGCTGATTACTCAGCGTACAAAAAGGAACGACTCAGGTTGAAAGCCTGTCTCGGTATGCCTACAGAGAACGTCGTGGAGAGTAATACATGATAATCCTTTTCAATCGGCCCAGGTATTGATAGCATTAGTCGATCTCTGAACAAGGAGGCGACATAGGGACAATGACAGACGGTTAGCCTGTTGCCTACCATTAGGCTTCCTCAGATTTCTCTGAGAATAAGAATCGAACTTATAATATAGTAACCTATATCTGTCGGCTCAGAGTTTGTTTAGCACTTACACTTTGACATTGGCATCTTGCACTTAGGACACTTCTTCTCTACGGGCTTTTTCTTTGCAGCCATTAGCAACCTTTCTTACCGCCCTTCTTTTTCTTAGCCATAAGATTCCCCCTTTCTGGAACCTCTTATGGGCTTCTTATCTTTTCGGTGGTGACGGAGAGAATCGAACTCTCATGCACAAGGCGGGTGTTTTACAGACACTTGTCCTACCAATAGACTTCGCCACCAATTATAAGGAATCGATTTCTTCTACCTCTACAATAGAGTAGAAGTAGCTGTACTCTCCTATTGTAACAGGCTTATAGTATCCTGTCAAGCCCGATGTCTTCCATCGCATAGCATTAGGATTGGGACCAGGATTACTACTGTGTGCCTGACAGTAGGCATACTCTTTGCGAATCTCTTCATCACACCAGACCCGCAGTGCTGTGGAATCCTGAGAGGTTGCTAGGATATCGTAGAAAGAGTTTCCTGAGTTGGAACGAGTGTGTACGTAAGCTACAAACATGTTATTCCTCTTATGTTTGGTGAGAAAATCCTGTGGTGCGGACTGCCGAGTCAGCCAGTGTGTCTGTCTGTTGTTAGGGCACACTGAGATGGCCGCACTTTCCATCGGAGTCACAAGATTCTCTTTCTCCCGCTACCATCCCGTCTTTCCGGGCTGTCAAAACCACATTCACGCATCACTCTTGCGAGGCTAACGTGTGACTTGGTTCACCTGTCGAGCCGCACCGTTATCGTTGGCGCAGTCACTACGAATCCCTTTCGGGCGTCAGGCTTTATAGGCACCTAACCGACCCGCCAGTCTACTCCTGGCAGTCATCATCATTAACGCAGAGATCAACGGCAGATTAAGGCTCTACTGGCCGGCTCTTACGGTAGGATTCGAACCTACATTGTACAAGTTAACAGCTTGCCGCCTTACCCATCGGCCACGTAAGAATAAAAAACAAGATAAGTGATGAGAAGGGAGAGCCTTTCGGCATACAACTAAGTTGGAAGTAGTAGATAACCCTTACTCGTTCGACCCTGTTTTGGTAACGGGTGACGGATTCGAACCGACGATTCCAGCCTTATGAAAGCTGTGAGATGACCACTTCTCTAACCCGTAACGTCCCCCATTTTCAGGGGGTAATTACATTATATAGTATTGGATAAGAGTTGTCAAGGATATTTTTGGTGCGCTACCAATTGCGCCACACCCCGATATGGTGGTCGGGGTGACAAGACTCGAACTTGCAACAACCCTGTATTAAGCAGATAACCCTCAACGAGCGACCCAAAACTTATAATGCTTCGTAGGAATCTTCCCAACGATATTGCTGCTCAGGTAAAACTTCCTGTCCTAGGAACTTGACATCGAATGTGAATGTGCGGGGACGTTCGAAGCTGTTTTGTGTAATGTTCAGGCGAGATACGTGAACATTATAGAGGCGACCGTTCAGTTCGAGGGTGCCGTACTGACTCATCGGCATGTCGATCTTAATTGAAGTTCCGTCTACGTTCATGAGTAAATCCTTAGGTGCCGAACGTGGGAATTGAACCCGACCACGGGAACCTTATGAGAGTTCTCCCCCCACCAGAGGGGCTGTTCGACATTCGCCCGTT
>JACCDG010467607.1_pt1 | contig 15900 bp, 18 predicted proteins | sample 7442471 | NCBI WGS metagenome assembly JACCDG01 (sample SAMN15323444, study PRJNA562643) | freshwater metagenome | isolation source: river surface water | place: USA:Blue River Watershed | collected 2017-08-17 | reverse complement strand
GGTTCTGGTTCACTGGCTATAACTCTGGTAAACATACATGCATCAAATGCATTAAATGGAACTGTAACTATACAGTTTACAATTCTAGATTAATTAATAACAAATAAAAAATAATTAAAAATGAGTGTTTTCACTACAAAAAATCAACTTAGTATTACTATTGGTAAATCAATAAGTCGTACTTCATCAGTTCAATATACTGATCCAGATGCAGCTAATTATTTAGCGGATGGAGAAGTTTTAATTATAGACCAAAATGGTACTATATTGACAGACTCTGCAACTGTTGGAGCTAATCCTAAAATTAGAATAATCCAAAGATCTGGTTCTAAAATTATATATTCTCCAGTAATCAATGGACGAACTGTTGTTACATATGAAGGTATAGATGGATCTGCTGGTTCAGAACAAGTAAGTAATATTGGATATAATGGAACTACTGGTTCTATTGATGTTTCAGGAACTGAAGATTTTCTTCTGAATCTATTATTCACATTTGATGAGTCTATGTGGTCAACACAAGGACAATATTTCCCATTCATTGTAGAAAATGTATCAGGAATAGATCAAATTGATGTTGCAGCTAGTCTTGCAAAACAAATAAATTATCAAGCTACTAATGGTAATATGCGACCTTTAAGTGGTCAAGGAGTTTTAATTAAAGCTACTATTCTATCTTCAGAAGCTGGTGCAGCTATTGGTGCAGCAGGAGATACTGTTGTAGGATATGCTGGAAGTAAAACTGTAACTATTAATGATGTGAGTGGTTCATCTGTTACAGGATTATTTGTAGCAGGAGATTACTTTAGAGCAGGAACTGTAACTACTGCACCTGTATATAAAGTTGTTTCTTCTACAGTAACTTCTGCGGGTGGAGTTATAACATTAGATATGCCTCTTCAAGCAAATGTAAATCTTGTTGGTAATACATCAGAAATAATCACTGCTGCTCAGGCTGCTGCTGCTTCTGCTGGTGTAGTTCTTACAGGACAATCTACACAATGGGTATTAGATTTCTATAAGTATCTACAAGTAACATTTAGACCTCTGTTGAAAAACTTTGGTACTACTACTTTAGCTACTACTGCTGCTGTTAGACCAGTTGGTTCTGGTAAGCAAGTTGCAGAGATAGAATCTTTTGCAAATGGTTTTGATGGAGCATTAAATAGAACAATTGTACCTTTACCTAATGTTAAAACAGATGCAGATACTTCTGTAAACTATGATACTATTTCAATAGCATGGTATGATGTATCTGACACTACTCCTGTTGATGGAACTAAACCTTCTAGACATGAGCATCAAATCTTTATGGTAGATGGTGCATCTCAAACAAGCACCGCAACTAATGGGGTTCTAACTGTGTTAAATGCTTATATGGCATCTACACCTTTGGCATTCCCTAATGTGAGTTTGTAATATGAAATAAAAATTAATCCTCACTTTTTTCCATTCCTTCAAGAATTAGGGGATTCTTAAATTTTTAAGTTTCCCCTTTTTTAATATATTTATAATGGCTTTAACTTTAAATTTTGATGTAGATCAATGTGGTAAATGTGATGAATTTACATTTACTGAACTAACAGGTGATGGTACAACTGGTTGGGGAACTCCCAATCCAGGATTAGGTGATGCTGCAAGTGCAACATTAACTATAAAATTCCCAGATAATTCAGAAATAGAATTTGATTTATCAGATAATTTTCCAACCGATGATACAGACTTAGAACTAATTGTTTCTATGACTGATCTAGGATTAAGTGGAAAATTTCCAGATGGTATATATTTATTTACATATACTGTTGAATTAGAAGATGGTGAAATATACACAAAACAATGTTATGTTTATTTTGACTGTCAAGCTAAATGTTGTGTAGATAAACTTTTTGCTAAAGTAAAATCTACAGATTGTGATGATTGTTTTAACTCTAAAGCAAAACAAGCTTATGAAGCAGATACTTTTTTAAAGGCTGCAAGGAATGCTGCAAGTTGTGGTAAGATAAATCAAGCTAAAGAACTACTTTCAAAAGTAGTATATTTGTGTAACTTAGAAAAATGTAACTGCTAATGTGTTGTAATAATTGTTCTGGTATAGAAATGCCAGTAGGTCCACAAGGTCCTGCTGGAGAAGATGGAGTAGGTTCTCAAATAACCGTAAGTTCCAGTAATCCAATCAATGCAGATGGTAATCCAAATGATTTACACATTAATTCTTCATCTGGTGATTTCTTCTTAAAAGAAGGTACTAGTTGGACTTTAAAAGGAAATTTAAAAGGACCAACTGGAAATACTGGAGCAACTGGCTCTACAGGAGCTACAGGTGCAACAGGCTCAACTGGGGCAAATGGAACTAATGGTACTAATGGAACAGATGGTGATGATGGAGTTTTATTCCAAGAAATACCATTATGTGGTGTAGGAACTAGATTTTTTGAAGCTACTGCTGTATCAGTAAGTAATGCTTTAACTTTTATTTATCCTGGTTCTTCTACACATAGAACTCCAAATAGAATTAAATTAGTTGCATTTGGTTCAAATGCTGGTACACAAGGTAAAGCTACAATTACAGATACTACAAATTCTTTAGATTGGATAGCTGCTACTTTGTTTACACCTGGAACATCTGTTGCAATAGTTGACTTAGGAGTTCCAGCAAATATATCTACAGGTGAAGCTCTTATAAGAGTTACACTTGAAGGTGTTACAGCAGCACAAAAAATAACAGTAATTTCAATATTAATAGAATATGTCTAATTGTCAAACATGTGGGTCAATTGTTTTACCTGTTGGTACTTCAGGTACACAAGGTATTCAAGGACCTGAAGGACCTGAAGGACCGCAAGGACCTCAAGGTGTTCAAGGTTTAACTGGTCCACAAGGACCTATTGGACCAACAGGACCAACTGGACCTCAAGGACCTGCGGGTGCTGATGGTTTAGATGGACAAGATGGTTTAAATGGTACTAATGGTGATAGATATACTACATCATCTGTATCATCAGTAACTATTGGTGTAGGTGCTAAATCTTTTACAGTAAGTACAGGATTAGCTTATGCTATAAATCAAACTGTATTAGCGTCATATGATGGTTCAAATTATATGACTGGTACAGTAACTTCTTATAATTCAACTACAGGAGCATTAGTTTTAAATATAAGTGCTGTAACAGGTGCTGGAACTTATGCTACTTGGAGTATTGCACTTAATGGTGCGCCAGGTCCTGCTGGTCCTCAAGGATTAACAGGTGCTACTGGAGCTACGGGGGCTACTGGTCCAACTGGTCCAACTGGAGCTACAGGTCCTCAGGGTCCTACAGGACCACAAGGTCCCACTGGTCCAGCAGGTCCAGCAGGTTCTAATGGAGCAAATGGAACTCAAGTTTTATATTTTAATGGCGCACCTACAGGTACACCAGCTACTGGAACTTTTGCATTTGATGATTTAAACAATGCAGTTTATTATTATAATGGAACTCAATGGGTAAATATATTTACTGTTGGACAAACAACTGGTGGTTCTACAACCTTTATCTCTGGTACAGGTAATCCAACTGGAAGTTCTACTTCAGGTACTGTTTATTTAGATGTTTCAACTGGTGCAGTTTGGCAATATAATGGTACATCATGGATAATTGTTCCTTTGGCTTACTCTGTAACTGTTTGGACAACTCCCACATTACAAAGTCCATATATTCAAGGTTCTGTAACAACTCAGTATAGACAACAAGGTGGTATGATAAAAATGAAAGGTAGATTAAGTTCATCTACTCCAACATTAATATCTTCATCTTCTTTATTATTCAACATAGCTAATACATCATATAGACCAATAGCAACTAAATATTGTTATATTTTAGATCTTTATGGTGGTATAATTGGTATTGTTGAAATACTTACTAATGGTAATGTAAATTTAAGAGGTGATAAAATACCAGTAAATACTAATGATTTATCTTTAGATACAATCTTTTTTGAATTAACATAATGATATATACACAAACAGATTTACAAAATCTTGGTTTACGTTTAAAATGTTGTGCAGCAGATTTAGCAACACAAGCTTTAAAAGCTGAAAAATATCAACATGATGATTTACAATGTAAACTAAATAAACTATATTATCTTAATAAAGCAGTTTGTATAATAAGTGATTATGTACCACCTGGAACTTTATTAGAAGCTGGTATAGTTGCAGACTCTACTATTGATTTAAGTGGATTTAGTTCATTTGGAAATATAGTTGGAGATATAAGAGTAGAGGGTGAAGTAATTGGAGTAATCCCAGAAGATAGTTATCCTGATTTAGATTCATTAATTACTGCAATTGTTGAATCAATTAATGCAAATTCTGACTATTCAGCAGTAGATAATGGTGATGGAACTATTACTATTTCAGCAATAGGTCTTGGAACAACAGCTAATGGTTTTGAAATATTAATTCAATTAAATCCTTTATTTCAAAAAGAAACAGAATTATTATTAACTAATAGAGGTCAAGCTGGTGCTAGACAATCTTTACATATATATAATCCAGATTCTCCATTACATAATTTTATATTATCTGCTACAAGATCCAATACTCCAACTTTCTTTATTGAAGTTATTGATAGTAATAAAACAGTAGATACAGAAATAATAGTACCAAATACTGTCGGAGCATATGCATTAGGATATGATGATGTGCAAGATAAGTTTTATACTACCGCATTTCAAGGTGGTGGTGCTGGAGGATTTAATATAAATGAATATTCTAATACTTTAGCTAATACTCAAGTAATTAATGTTACTGGAACATCTACTTCTGGGTCTGGTTGGGCTACTTATCATTCAGGTAATGGCTGTATGTATTTTGCCACTGCTGCTGGGAATAAAGTTTTAAAAAGAGCTGTAGATGGTACAATAACACAAATAAGTGGTATAACTAATCCAACAAGAATGATATATGACCCAGTAAATGACACTATTTGGGCTATTGGAACAAATGCTTTATATATAATTAATGGAACAACTAATGCTGTAACAACAATATCTACTCCTGGAGAAATTCCAACAGATATAACTTATTATCCTGGAGATGGTACTAGTAATACAGAAAGAATGTTTGTAACATTTAGTACACCAGGAATTGTTAGATCTTATGAGTTAGATGGTACAGTTGATGTATCTACTTTTTATAATGGATTATCTGGTAATATAACAATAATTTATTCATTATTATATAATGTTTTATTTGTTGCAGGTACAACTGTTACACATGTAATAAGATTAGACGGTTCTTTAAAAAACATAATATCTGAAGGAGTTTCATTTCAATTTATTGAAGATTTAATTGAGAGATATATAATAGGTATAGATGTAGTTATTTCATCTACACCAGTTACAAGATATAAATATTTTAACTTAGCTACAGATGGTGAAGATCAATTTACAGCTAGTTTTGAAAATGCAACACCTGATGTTTTACAAACAGCAGAAGATAATTGTTTAACAGAGGATCAGATTGAACAAATCATAGAAATAGCAAAAGGTATTTGTTGTGATTGTTGTCAAACTGATTTAGAATTAACCCAAGATAATGGATAAAATAAAAGAATTAAAAAATAGATTAAGATATAATCAAAAAAATGGATATATCTTAACAGGTAAAGATGTAAAAACACTAATTGATTATATAGAAAGTGTTTCTGATAGAACATATACTGATCAAGTAAAGACACTTGTTCTATCATATTCAGCAACTGATTTAAATAATGGTGTTACAAGTGAACTTATTGATTTATCAAATACTGATAAAGAAATTATGATATTAAGTGTAACTGCTCAATTAGTTGGTACACCAATGAATACTGGTGGAACATATTGGGTTTATTTAGGAGAAATAGGTTCTCCTATTCAAATGTTTGAAGGTTCTCCATCAGATTTAGTAAACAATTATTATATTTTTGATTTAAATGAAAGTGTAGGACTTGCAGATATTAATAGACAAAAAATTTGTATTTGGGGAGAAGGAGTGACTGGGGGAGATACTGATACATTATTAACAATTTATATAACATATAAAGAATATGCCAACTAATATAGAAAGACATAGAATACATTATACAGGATATGGTGTACCAACAAATGCAACAGGATTTAGTTCTTTACAACAAAAAGATACATATACAGATCTAGAAACAGGTCAAGTATATAGATATAGTGGAACTACTTGGACACTTAAACCAGTATTTGGTAATAGTGGATCTGGAACTCCTGGTCCAAAAGGAGATAAAGGAGATAAGGGTGATATAGGTCCTCAAGGACCACAGGGTATACAAGGTATTCCTGGTATTCAAGGTCCTAAAGGAGATACTGGTCCAATGGGTCCTCCTGGATCTGGTAGTGGTGGATCATCTTCTATATTTATAGAAGTACTTCCTAATGGAACTGATGATACAGTTAATTTACAAAATGCAATTAATTTAGCTAAATCAACTGGTAGACCAATTGCTTTAGCAGGTAATTATAAAATAAGTAACTCATTAACTATTGCTAAAGATCATTATAATCTAATTATATATGGTAATTGGTCTAAGATACAAGCTCTTAATTCTAATTTCTCAACATTTATTAAAAGAACTGCACCTACAGATAATGGAGATGCGAATGTAATGATCTCTGCAAAATATGCATTGTATAATTTATACTTTTCTGGATATTCAAATCAAATAGGTTTAGATCTTGGACCAACATATGGTTCAGAATATAAATGTATATGGGGAGATAGTCTTAAAGAAGTTATACATTTAAGATTTGCATTAAGAACTACTATAGATAATTGCTTTGCAATAAATTGTTTAAATGGATTTATTGTAGATATGGGTAATTGGACTGGTGCAGATAATGCAAATTCACAATCTAATCATACAATTATAACTAATTGTAGAGTTTATATGCCACCTAATGGACAAGTTGGTTATGGTATATATGCTGCATCAGGTTGTGCAGTTAGAGATTCTATAATTGAAGGATTTATTGTAACAAAAGGAATAGACTTTGATGGTAAAAATTCAAATGTGGTAAAAGACTTTACAATATTTAATACTCACTTTGAATGTGTAAATGGTGCAACTGAAGCTTTCATTAAAATAAGATTAGCGGGTGGTGTTGTAACAATTGATAAATGCTTTGGACAACACGCTGCTTTATTTTTAGATGCCTCATCTACATCAGGATTAGGATTTGTTGATATAAGTTATATTCCCTGGTGGGTCCCAAAAAATGGTAAATACTTTACTACTTCTAATATAAGCTTAAACTTCAAATATAATGAAGCATTTTATGATGATTCATATACCAAAGCTGGTAATCCTGGAATTAATCCTTCCTTCTGGAATGGAACAGCTCCTAGATTATTTGGTTTAAATGGAAATGATGGTTATCATTGTTATACAGTTACTAGAATACCTAGATAATGGCAAGAATAAAAAACTTTTGGGATTTAAAAACTATAACATCTTATTCTTCTCATTATGTAGATCAGTTTGATGTTAATACTCCAAGTGTTGGGGGAGGCTATTTTAAATGGATAGCCTCCAATAATACTTCAATAACAGATATTGCTGGTATTAGAATTAAACCTTCTGGTACTACTGATGGTTATTGGTTAAGAGATTATAGTGGTGCTATGAAGTTAGATTGGTTTGGAACTAAATCTTCTAATCAAACACTAGCTTCATTAGGTATTACACAAGGAATTGCAGATACAAGATATGGTTCAGGATTAATAAATGTTAATACTGATACATATGATTATGCAGCAATGGCTTTTGCATTTAAATTAATGGAAACTATTGGTTATTCTGCTTTAGAATTTTCACCAGTAAGTTATTATTTAAATAGAGCATTAAACTTACCTAGATTTCAAACAGGTATTGCTGTACCAGAATTTATACTTAGAGGTAATGGCTGTATATTAAGAGCTACTTCTGGACATACTGGTAATATATTACAAAGAATACCTCCAGATCAAAACTCAGCTTTAAATGGTGGATATGTAGAAGTTAGATTTGATATATCAGGATTTAATATAATAGGTAATAATACCTCTGGTCAAACAGGCTTATTACTTGGACCATCCTTCAATTCAATAATTTCTTTTATAGATTTTACAGATATTGATAGAGGTTTAAATTTAGAGTTTTGTTTAAACATTAGAGTTATTTCAGTAAAAGGAATACCTAATGAATATGGTATAATGATAGACTATGGTTCTACTTGGGGTGGAAATAATTCTAATTCTCAATCTAATCATGCTCAAATATTACAGTGTAGAATATTTAATGTATCTGGTGTAACAGCATCTTATTATATAAGAGGTTGTAGTGGTGTTAAATTAGTAGATTGTATAGTCGAAGGTTTTGCACCAGACTATGGTATATACTTTGATTACAATGGTTCTACTGTAGTTCATGAAATTACAATAGATAATAGTCATGTTGAGGTTGCTTGTAACATTGCAGCAATATATCTTCGTGGTAGTACAGGACAATATAATATAAGAAATGTGTTTAATCAATATCCACAAGTACTTGTAGAGTTTGATTGTCCAAATGGTTATCCACAAGTTAATATTGAAAAAGTAAGTTATACACATCCCTCTACAACATTTGCTAATAAGAATGCTGGTGCAGTATGGAAATTTGTAGATTGTGAATTTGGACCAGCCCCCTGGGAAGCTGGACCATCTACATGTCACCCATATAGATCAACTGCTTGGAAAGCTACTGCTGGTTATTTTCAACCAGTTGGAAAATATTCAGCAGCTCATTCACCACAATCAAATTATAGATGTTATGTAGTAGAACCTGTTTTAAGACAATTAACAGATGATTAAGCCTATGAACATACCAGATTTTCCAAATAGTGAAGCAGGTGCTTTATTAACAGCAATACTATATATAACATCTTTATTTATGACAGTTATGTTTCCAGTTCTTCAAGAATTAGCTTTTTTAACTACTATATTAGTTGGTCTTGGTACTATATTTCTTAATTTAGATAATTACATGAATAAGATTAAAAAAGGATGGATATATAAAAAAATAAAACAGTTTTATGAGAATCGTAAGAATAAGTCCTAATGGTTTAGAGTTTATTAAGAACTGGGAAAAGTTTGAACCTAAACCATATAGAGATGTATCAGGAGTTCCAACAATAGGATTTGGAAGTACTTATTATCCAAATGGACAAAGAGTTAGATTAACAGACCCAGAGATAACACTAGAACAAGGATTAGAAATATTCCACGATAATTTATTAATATATCAAATTGCTGTAGATAGCTTTACAAGAGATGATATAAATCAAAACCAATTTGATGCTTTAGTTTCATTTGCATACAATGTTGGTATAGAAGCTTTAAAAAGAAGTAAGCTTTTAAAGCTAATAAATGAAAATCCCAATGATCCAGAGATAGCTAAACAGTTCTTACGCTGGATCTATGATGAAGGGAGAAAGGTTAGAGGATTAATAAATAGAAGAAATGCTGAAATCAATTTATACTTTTCTTAAAAAATTAATTATGTGGCTTAAATTTTCTTTTGAAGGAAAGGATGGAAAAGCTTCAAGTAGGAAATTAACAACTTTTGCATTTGCATTAACTACTCTTATATTAATTTATGCTGATCTTTTTTATGATCTTACTATAGATGCAATATTATTAATAGGTGTTTTATCTATGACTGCCATCTCACTAGGTTTATTAACTGCACAAAACATAGTGGACATTTTAAAAAGACCACAAAGTTCATATTTTAATAATGATGTTTACAATACTCAAAGAAAAGTTGAAGAAGGTCCTGAAGAATAATATATTTGTTATAACAATAATATTACTTTCTTTAGGATTCTTATGTAATAGACCATCTGTAATAAATGATAAACCAGTTATTTATACAGAATATAGAGATACTAGTACACTTAAACCTAGTATAGTTATTCCAAATTTCTCAGATACTACTAAAAAGGTTGAACCTAAACAATCAACATGGAATAGTCTTTTAGGAAGAAAGAAATATTATCATAAAGTTAAATCTGGGGAGAATCTCTATAGATTATCTCTCAAATATAATACTACTGTTCAGAGACTTATGGAACTTAATAGACTTCCTAACACTAATATAAATAAAGGTGAATGGATATATGTTGGTACTCAAGAAGAAAGAATGGTTGTTCCAACTTCTAAAGATTCACTTTATCATTATGAAGAGAAATATGGTAATGATACACTAGGGGCAATAGTTAAAACTGATGCATTAGGACCTATTCAAACTCAGTTTATTACAATTAAATCTGAACCAATACAAGTTGAAAAGAATCATCTATTCGTAGGTACTGAATTTTCAACTGATCCATTACAACCAATTAACTTAGGTTTAGGTTTAGATCATAAATCAGGTTGGACAGTAATAGGAAAAACTACATTAATTGGTGCAGATAGATACTATCAATTAGGAATATATAAAGATATTAAATTTAAATGAAACAATTAGATTTAGATAGAATACATTCTTATAAGTTAGCTACTCCAAATAAGGTATATACCAATGAACGTGGTGAACAATACATTGGTACATCTGAAGGTAGATTAAAAAGGTATACACCAACTCCTCAAAATGAAGTTAGTACTATAACTAATGTTACAGAAATTAACAATTTAGATTCTCCACATGCTTCAACTCATGAGGATGGAGGAACAGATGAAATAGATGTAACAGATTTATCTGGTGAATTAGCTGATCCTCAGAAAGTTACTATACATAAGAATGGTACATCTGTTGGTACTAGACCTAATATTAATTTAATTGAAGGTTCTGGAATTACTTTAACAATCTTAGATGATGCACCAGATGATGAAGTGGATGTAACTATAGCATCTGCTACTCCATTATTCTCTAAATCTACTGTAGATCAATCAAGTGCATCAACATCTCTATTCAATATTACAAATCTTGCTTTATCTATTGCTTCCTCACAAACAATATATTTTAAATGTCTTATTCATGTAGGAACTTCAGCAAATAATGGAGTAAGATATGCTGTAACAATTCCTACTGGAGCTACTATGAAAGTAATGCTTACTGGACAAACTACTACTGCAATTGCATCAGGTGCATCAGGTAATGCTACTCAATGGCTTACTACTTCAGGTACTCAGTCTGGTACTATAAATGGTATTATACAAGCTAATCAAAATGCTGTATTAGAAGGATGGGTTGTAAATTCTACAACTGCTGGTACAATTCAAATACAAGGTAAATCTCAAGATGCTGCAAATACTGTAACATTTTATGCAGGATCATTTATTACAGGTCATGTTATATAAAATAATATAGCTGATAATCAATGCTTTAAATATTTATTTTTAAAAAAGCTTGTTTTTTTCAAATATTTTTTGTATCTTTGTATACAAATTAACAAATTAAAATCTAACAAATGATTACAATTGAACAATTTATGATAAACAATCCTCAGTATTTAACTGGTGGATATAGTGACATAGCAAAGAAGTATGGCGTTTCTTATGAAACAGTTAGACACGTAGCTAGAAAATTAAGAAGAAGTAATATTGAACCTAAAGCTTCTAATGCTATTCAAATTAACCCAGAAGAATTTGCTGAATTTAAAGCATGGAAAGTATCTAAGTCTCCAAAAGCTAAATACTTCAAAAGAAAAAAAGAATTACCTAAACCATATTTGAATGGAGACCCAAACAATGTATTGGTTATTCCTGATACTCACTTACCATTTGAACTAGATGATGCCTTAGAATTTCTAAGAGAGCAACAAGAAAAGTGGAATTGTGGTACAGTTGTACATATAGGTGACTTCTTAGATAACTGCTCAACTAGTTTCTTTGATAAAGACCCAGATGGATTTACTCCAGGTGATGAATTTATGGCTGTATTAGAGAAAGCAAAAGACTGGTATTCAGTATTTCCAAATGTAAAAGTATGTATTGGTAATCATGATGCTAGACCTTTTAGACAAGCTTTTAAAGCTGGTCTACCTAAGAAGTGGTTAAAGACTTATGAGGAAATGCTTAACTGTCCTGAGGGATGGGAATGGGATTTTAATCATGAAATAAATGGAGTTATATATACTCATGGTACTGGTTCATCTGGAGATTTAGCTTCAATGAATCTAGCTAGAGAAAATAGACAATCTACAGTTATAGGACATTTACATAGTTTATCAAATATTAGATATTTAGCTAATAGCAAAGATACTATCTTTGGAATGACAGTTGGATGTTTACTTAAAAATGATGAATATGCATTTTCTTATGGAAAAGAAATGCCAAGAAAACCAGTTTTAAACTGTGGTGTTGTACTTAATGGTACATTACCTATATTAATACCTTATTCAAAATGATGCAAGAGTTACTTGAAAAACAAAGATTAATGGTGTATTTAATTACACAAGATGAGAGTCACCTACCTGAGAATTTCCCAGCAGTTGATTTAAAGAAATTACAAAAGAAAACTTTAATGCAGAGAGCTAGAATAATTAAAAGATTATCTACTGATTGTATAAATATAATTAAGAATGCTGAGGAAATGAGAAAATCTGATGCATCAGTTGTAGATGCAATTAGTGCTTATCATTATACTAAATATCCTTAACATGAAGAAAAAACCAACTAAAAAAGGAACTAAATGCTAACTAAAGATAAATTAATTTATGATCTTTTAGAAATAGCTAGGGCAGGGAGAGGTTCAGATGATGAGCCTCTCACTCCTGAACTAATAAGTTTTTGGATAGATAATACCAGAGCTGAACTAATAGGTCAGGGTGTAGATAAGGGTAGATCTATTAATCCAGATATAATTCAAATACTACCTTGTGTTGAAATAGAACAAGTTGATTCATCTGAATGTGGATGTGAAACAACTGGTTGTTATATTTATAGAACTAAACTACAACTACCTACTGCTATAGAAATATCTAATGGACAAACCCTAATAACTAGAGTAGCATCAATTAGAGTAGATGGTAAATCCTTTTCATTTCTTCCTTATGAAAGATTCATATGGGCAGGAGAAGATAGATTTTCAGGTAATACACCAATTGCTACTCTAAGAAATAAATACATATATATTAAAAGTAAAAGATTTTTAGGTGATAAAATATCAGTAAGTATGGTTGCAAACTATCCAGAGGAACTTGGAGAATATTCAACTTGTGCTGGAACACCATGTTATACTAAAGAAAGTAATTATCCAATCTCTGCAAGAATGGTTGAAACATTAAAAAAGAAAATTATGGATGTAAACTTTAGAGTAGCATTAGAAACAAAAGGTGATGATATAAATAATGCTAATGGAATAATATGAAGCCTAGAGGAAAAGGAAAATACAAACCAGAATATAGACTAAAGGATATTTATAAATACTACAGTAAAGAAAATACTATAGAACAATTTGATTCAGCCTTTTCTGATAGAACACAATTAGTTGTTCCATATGAATTATTTAAAACAATACTTGAAGATTACTTAAAACAAGTTACTGATTTTATATTTGAAGAGACTGGAATATTTCTTTTACCTATGAGATTAGGTGAAATTAAAGTTGAAAAGAAGAAAATGAATATCTCAACTTTATTAAAATACAAAAACCTACAACTAGATTACAAGATATACAATGAAACAGGAAAGAAAGTATATCATTTAAATGAACATAGAAGAGGTTATAGATATAAAATAAAGTGGGATAAATCAAGGAGTGGTCCTATAAAGAATAAAAAGATTTATAGTTTTATTCCAACCAGAACATCCAAGAGAAGATTAGCTTGGATATTAAAAAATGATTTTTCAAAAGATTACTGCGAATGACAATAGATAGATATACATCAATAAAACCAATAGTATCAAGGGTTTATGGAGATACAGGTTATCAATTTGAGATACCACATGAGGATTTAATACTCTGGACAGTAGAAGCAATGGAATTAATTGGCTATCCACTGACCTATATACCTAAAGTTTATGGGTATAAACAAGACAGTGACTATGAGTTTACATCATACAGAGTTCCTCTACCTTGTGATTTTCACAAACTACAGGCTATTGTTGTTGATGGTCAACCAGCATATTATAGGTCAAATACTATGCATCATTTGTTAGATGGGAAATGCTGTGGGTATGAAGGTCTTGATCCTTCTATTGAAGATTTATTCTTCAATAATTTTGATGCGAACAAACCATTCAGCCCACAAGCAGGTCCTGTAAGTGGAATACAAACTTCAAATAATAATATAACCACATTTGATATAAATGATTCATACATCACCTTTAATATTCCTAAAGGAACTGCATGTATTGCTTATTGGGCATTTCCTATAGATGAGGAAGGTTTTCCTATGATACCTGATGATGCTAAATATAAAAGAGCAATACAAGATTATTTAATACACAAAGTAGATTATAGACTTTGGAGACAAGATTTAATACCTGATAAAGTATATAAACAATCTGAAGCTAACTGGTTATGGTCAATAGCTTCAGTAGGTGGACATTTAAAAATGCCATCTTTAGATCAAATGGAATTACTTAAAAATAGTCTTACAAGACTAATACCTAGATTCCACTCTTATCAGAATTTCTTTAAAGACCAAGCAATAAACAAAGATAGATTATAATGGATTCATTGAATAGTTTTTCAGGTGGAATGAATAAAGATCTTGCGGTAGACAAAGTACCAGCAAATCAATATTATGATGCCTTAAATATGAGAATAGTAACTGATACAGGTGGAACTTCTTCAAATGCTCAGAATGTAAAAGGTAATTTGTATAAGTTTAGATACCCTGTAGTTCCTGCAATTTGGTCTGTAACAGCAGATACAGGATTTAATGCTGATGAAACATCTGATATTACAGTTGATATAAATGGATTAAGTGTTGTATTTACAGGACTAAATGAATCATTTGATAGTATTGCAACAGCAATAAATAATGATTCATCTTTTCAAGCACTAGGAGTAAGAGCATATACTAACCAAAATTCAATATATGATGATATTCCTATTTTGTATATAACATTATTATCTGGAAATTTATCTTCATTTAATATAACTGCAACAGGAGCTACATTTAATGTATCACAATACTCAACTAATCAACTTGGTTTAAAGACAATTGGTTGGGTAGCACTAAGAGAAGATATAATTCTATTTACTTCTAACTCAACTTCAAGTACTCCAACTAATACAATGGGTCAAATTTGGAAGTTTAGTTATGATAAACAAACATTAAATCATACTCTTACATTATTATATAACAATTATTTAAACACAACTATTGCTTTTCCTATTGCTAATCCAGGTATGGTTGAAGCTAGATATGAAACTCCTGGATTACAAAGAGTTTATTGGACAGATAATCTTAATACAGTTCGTACTATTAATGTAGCAGATCCTCAGTTATATGCTACAGATCCTAGATTATTAGGATTAACTCCACCTGCGTATTTATCACATCCTATTCCTCAATTTATTGAGCAATCTTCTGGTAAATTAAAAACAGGTATAGTTCAAACAGCATTTAGATTATCAAAGAACAATGGTAATTCTACACCATTCTCTCCAACATCTTATCCTATATTTATAGTTGAAGATAATGAAGAGACAGATTTATATACAGAATATTCAGGTGGGGCTGCTGGAGTAATACCTTCAGAAGTTGAAACATCTAAAGCTGTATCTTATAAAATTGAAAGACTAGATACTAACTATAATAGAATAGAAATAGTATCAATATATAGAAAAGACTTAACTAGTACTCCTGAGATTAATATAATTATAAATGAACCTATACCAGCCAATGGTGTATTTATTTATAAATATACAGGTAGTGAAG
>JACCDG011040629.1_pt1 | contig 15907 bp, 31 predicted proteins | sample 7442471 | NCBI WGS metagenome assembly JACCDG01 (sample SAMN15323444, study PRJNA562643) | freshwater metagenome | isolation source: river surface water | place: USA:Blue River Watershed | collected 2017-08-17 | reverse complement strand
TTCTTTCCCCGGCCACACCGAGTTGTCAATCTGTTCGATTGGATTGAGTTTTGCAATACCTTCATCGCAATCATGGAGCTTCCACAATTCGTCACCACATCGAACGATTGTGCCAATAGGCGTATTTTCGTCAACAGTCTTCACGTTTAATCTTTCTTTTCAAATTTTCCATAGTATACACCAACTAACCAGCCATGTCAAGTACCAAATGAAAAAGGGACCAACCGGCCCCTTTTGTTATCGACGGAATTTTCCATTCCTCAGATGAATCATCTGTCGTTTACCGTTGTCATAGATGACGCAGTGAACATGATCCCATGATGACGGTGACTTGACGTAATCCATATGGAATACAGAACTTGTACCAACCTGATAGCATCCCTTGTTCACCTGTGGTGAATGTGAGTGACCACACACTAACTTATCAGGCATCCTAGAGAACTGCATTGCCGAACCTCTGGCACCATTGGCACCAGAATGACCATGCACAGCAAGTTCAATGCCATGAAGTTTGAACGTATCGGTTTCCTTCAAGAAGATGGTTTCATTCTGGATTTTACCATCGCAGAATTCGGCCAGAGCCATTGAAGTTTGACCATTGTTCTTGTCAATGTAATCATACAACTTGTACGCCAAGTAATGTCCAATCTTGGCATTGATGGCATCATTCAAATAATCGCCACGCTTAATCCATTGATCAATATGTGTGTCATGATTTGAACAGACAATCAGATTCTTGGCATACTTTGGTGTAGTGTCATTCAGAAACTTAACCACCCCATCCAATTCATCTTCAACGCGGTTATGATTCTTGATGGCCTTGACATACTCCAACAGTGGATCATTCTTTCCATGATGGGAACGAGAATGGAAGTCAAGGATATCATGTCGAACCAAGTATTCTGGTTTGAGTGTATCTACAAGACCACCTTCCCCAAACGTTGCCTGATAGACTTCATCATCATGAAACATCACATGCGAATCACCGGTCACGATTGCACTCACGCCAAGGTTTTTGTCAACCCAACTTGGGTAGTATGCCCTATCCAGATCATAAAAGTAAGCCCCAGCATCATCCCAATTCAGATTCCGGATAAAGAAATCATCTTCGGTCAACTCAATCACAACAGCACCAGCACAGTGATTGAACTTGGCAATGTCGCCCGCAGTCGTTGTCGAATACTTCCCAATGGTCACAGAACCAGTGGTTGACAGAATAGGCGGATACTTCCTATCGAAACCTCGCGCCATTGTTCGCATCTGATACTGAGGATGCCCAATGATAAGTGAGTCGCCTTTCGATCTGGCATCTTTACCAGCAAGAGGGTTCACAGCAGTTGGAATCACTTTCATTCCACACAGGATACTCAGTCTCTGGGTTGGGTATGTCAGATCATTATCAATCAGATATGGGTGAAGTTCTTCGGGATAGTCCATGACCCCACCATCACCATTGATGCGAAGTTTGGTTGGAATGACCACCAGACGCGCATTGTTTGTCGAACAATACCTCAAGAGTGACTTAAAGAAATTGTGATTGAGTTCGGCATTGTTTTGTGCCGAAGTAATGACTAACTTATCATACTTCTTGATTTCATTGATGTATGAATCATCTCTGAGCCAAGATTTGGGAACATCATCGTCTATGTTATCTGAATCTTCATCCGGGTATGGATTTTCCAGACCAAACTTATCTTCATCAACAGCCACAACCAATGATTCTTGACCATCATCGTAGTAGTCAAATTCGATTTGTGGTGTTGGGGAACTGATGGTCAATGCTATCTGAAACCATGATGAACAAGACTGGCAATTACATCTTCTAAATTTTTCGCCAGTTTTTCTTTCAGCGTAGCCTCTACTCACAACTCTCGTAGAACCACACTTTGGGCAATGTAAAGACATTAAATCTCCCGTAAATTGGACAAAAAGCCCATCGCTGGGCTTTGCGTTGATTTCGGGAAACCCTTACACCAAGCTATAACGAACCGTGGTAATGTAGTTGCCCTTGATTTTTTGGGTGGTATATTGGCGGGCAACTCGTTGGCCCTTCTCAGTCACCAGACGATGTACGGTAGCCGAAGGATTACCCAGCTTGAATTGGGCCTTGGCTTGGCGACGGGTGAACGAACGACCAGCTTGCAGACTGTTCAGGAACTTGGCTTCTTTACCGATTTTCTTAGTCATAATTTACTCCATAAGTTTAAAGATCGATCCAAAATACACAGAAAAGGGTTGGTTGGATCAGTCCCAACCCAAGTGTCTTATTTAACTGTCGAAGCCGAATACAAATCGAACTTCGCCATACATATCATGCAGACGCTTGACTTCATCAAAGAAGTATGCTTGATGCGTCAGTTTTGCATCCCAGATACAGAAAATGTAGTTCCATTCTGGATTTGCCGCTTTGGCTTCTTCCGTATCTTCGATTTTGACGATGTTTGCTCCCCAGATGCCACCACAATAACTGATTGGACTATCGGTCTTGTCCCACTTTTCGTAGGTGGTGCGGCCAACCCATCCATGTTCCTTCACGGTTTGATTTTGGTCATACCATGCAAGCATTTCGGTAGAAGTCAACCATGACCGCGAATGATCACCCATCCAGATAGCAAGCATATCTTCCTTGGGGTCGAAATACTTCTGTCTCCATGGAGACATGTGAGACACATCAGAAACGGGGTGATATGTTGGCTCGGACCCATAATCTTCTGGGTCTTCGGTGCTTTCTGGCCCCGGTTGGTAACAAACGACCAAGAAATCTTCTGGAAAGCCTCTGGGTTCAGAGATTGGGGTGATATGTCCAGAATTACGAACATCAGCCAAGATAGCGAATAGAGTATAGTCGCGTTGGCAGTCATACTCAGATTTCACATCTTCCCAAACATCATTTACCTTGCGTTGAAACACGCCATGGATATCACACCCCATAATATAGTCCTCAGTTGATTACGATGCCAATTGAATCTGTGTCGGTGGCAGAAGAATGTCGCCAACGGCTTCACGATAGTTGTTGGCGAGTGCATCCTGTGCCAGACCAAGAACAACAACACCAGCCTTCATGATGCCATGACCAGATGCATAAGGCATAAAGTCAGCCATACCAAGAGCCATCTTACCGGTAGCCGGATCGGGTGATTCAAACAGTTGAAGGGGCTTCAGAAGATGAAACATTTCGGCATCTTCTTCCAGTTTGGTAAGAAGCGTTTCACCGGTCACGAGTTTTAGGATAAAGATTTCACTCATTGCGAGGGCTTTCCATTGATGTTATGATGATTGAGTTTGTTGTCGAGTCAACAACAAGTTTGATAGGCGATCCGTTCTGGATGCCAAGGGATTCAAGAAAATGAACCGGAATTTCAAGGTAAGACCTGAAGTCCGATCCATCTTCAGAATGAATCATTGATTTAGCATTATAAAACATTTCTATGGGTTTGTCAAGTAGTTTAGCCCAAATCTGACACAAGATCGACAAATTTGTTCTCTAGCGCCTGTTCTGGAGTCATCCAGTTGTCTTTTTCTGACAGAAGGTTGTCTTTGATGTACTGTTCATCGAGTCCAGTGGATTCAACATACAGTCGAACCATCTTGGAGTGATACGAATCGAGTTCTCGCATGATGTTCTTAAGCACATGATACGGACCTTCAGAGCCAGTATTGAACTGGTGACTCATGAGTGATGTATACGGTGCAGCAACACGCTGGTGACCCGACATTAGGATACATAGAGCAGCCGATGCTGCCTCACCAATTGCGATTGTTCTAACAGGAATCTTAGATGCCTTCATAACAGATATAAGGGCAAATGCTGCACTCATATCACCGCCACTCGAAGTAATCAACAGGTTGATAACGTCTTCTTGTGGTGTTTCAATCAAGGATTCTTCTTCTTCGTCCAACTCAAAGGTTGGAATGTTCTTTTCTAAAATCAGATCGATCACATCGCCGCATGTTTGAATTGTAATTTCGCCACGTAAGTGAATGAACGATTGCAATACTCTTTCGTTATCTGGGAAAAAGTGTGCGTTGATTTTGGAGAGAATTTCAGGTGATGATGCAGCCGGAATGCTGTCCCTCAAGTCTTTTGTTGTAGCCATGATATCCTCCAATCATTTGACTATTTTCTAGAAATATTGTGTGTATATTGACCGACAGAGTTTTCTTCTGTCTCAATATTTATCACCTTTCCAAAAGCCAAATGTTTGAAAGAGTTCTTGTTGTCCGAATGCGAAATATGCTCAAACCCAGATGATTCAAGAGAATCGACCATGGTTGCCATTGAATTTCCTAGTGAATCTGCCGAATGTGGAACTTCATAGCGATTATGAACGCCACCACGAAACTTGGCAGGTTTACCAGAATTCAGGATGTTGGCGGCTTCCTTAGCAGGGCTAGGATGCATCGCCATGTATGCTTGTGTAACTAGGTCCATTATACCACAGTTTTCTTTATTATGCAAGGAACAAATCTTGTTCAGCAACACGGCGTCTTGTCAGACCAGCCATGACCCGTCCGTTAGCACGGTTCCACTTGACCAATTCGGCAGCAGCACCATCGTAATCACCTGAGTTGAGTTTTCTCAGTAGGGTAGACTTGCGGAAATTGCCAGAACCCACATTGTAGATGAAAGATGCCAGTGCGTCAATCTGTTGTTGCGAAAGGTCTACAGTGACGTATTTTTCCAACACTGGAATGACCAACTCATTCACATGATGTTCCAGTTCGTACATTGCGTCTTCTTCGCTGATCGTATCACCCATCTGTACTTTTACACCATCTGCATACACAGTGGTACCATATCCAATGGTGATAGGTTCTGCGCCGGTAGCTGGGTCGGGATAGGCGTTTTCTTCGAACCCCTCAAATTCAGCTATGAGGTTTATTCCGTCTTGAGAGATTTGCATGATTGTTCCTTTTCAGTGTTCGCCCAGAACCAAAACGGTAACTGCATCATGACCAAGGGGATTAGTATTAACATAGGTGTCCTTTGATCTATTTAGGACTTGACAACTCCAAAAGTTAGTGATACAGTTCATCCCATCATGCAATCAATCATCGTTTATAGCAATCCTCTCGAAGCTGCCATCTGGGAATCTGGTCTTGTACCATACATCATTTTCTGGGCAGTTCTGGTCACTGTTCTCGTTGTTGCTCAAGAATCGTTGTTTAAAAAATTTATCCCCTACAGGGTTCTACAAAAGTATTCTTGGTACATCTATGGAGTGATTCTTGAGTCCATGATTCTGACTTATTTTATCATGAGATTCATGTTCACATAAACTAAAGGGGCCATTGGCCCCTTTTTCAATATGCGTTTCTGTACTTTGCCATCAGGTATTCTTTGACGAATCCTGAACGAACAATGTCCTGCAACTCGAAGTCTACGAATGCAACCGAACGCATTCTACGCAGAACTGGAATGATCTGAGAGAACCCAGAGTCTTTACCAATGTCGTTTTGAACATCATCGCCACAGATGATCAGTCGAGAGTTCTTTCCCGGTCTAGTCATGATGGTGTCAGCTTCTTGTTCTGTCGTGTTCTGGACTTCATCCACAACGATAACAGCATCATCAATGGTTGTTCCTCTGAGGAATGATGAACACTCAAATTCGATGATTCCAAGTTCCTTCAGATTGTCATATGAATTCTTCCATGGAAACAAGTCGCCGCAAATCTTCTTGTATGGTGCTTCATATGGTGTTAGTTTTTCTTCCTCGGTTCCCGGTAGGAATCCAATGTTTCGAGTCTGGACAACCGAACGAATGATGACTACTCGCTTCTGTGGTGTGTCTGGGTCTAGAACGGCCTGTAGAGCCAGATACAGCGCGATAAAGGTCTTGCCGGTACCAGCATAGCCATCTAGGGTTAGATTCTGTCCTTCGTCCCAATACGTAAACGCCCGATCTTGATTATCGGTTAGTGGGGTGATATGCTTCAAATCCTTTAGGTGAAATGTTTTTCTTACTTGGGGTTGCATTGGGATAACAACACCCTCCATTGTTTGCTTACTACGTCTGGTTGATTTCTTTGCTGCTGGCACAACTGTTACGAAATCATCGAATGCTTCAACAGCATTAGAACGTCTACGACCCATTAGAATACTCCCAATTTAGGATTAGAGAAAATAAAAAAGGGACACCAAATGTTACTTCGGTATCCCTTTAGTTGCGGAAAACGGATTCAATTTTCGAATAGAGCATCGAGTGTTGCTGCTTTCTGGTTTTGTTCTTGTGAACTATTTAGTGTATTGCCAAGTATGTGTCGTTCACTGAAGTTGGCTATCCCCCGCGCATTCAATTGTCTCCTAGCATGAATAGCATAATCTATTGCCAATATCTTTGCCGATTCTTCTCCATATATCTTAGATGAAAACTGCTTTTTTATTTGTTTGTGACCCTTTACATTGATGCTAACGTGCCATGTGATATAGCCCTTTGCACCAGATGGGTATACGCCGGGAACGCCACTGACATTGCTCTTTTTCAATCGTTGATTTTGTGCGTTTACTGATGCTGTAACCAGACGCAAATTATCTATACGGTTGTTCAGTGGATTGCCATCAATGTGATCTATCATCAAAGATGGATCAATCTTGCCGTTATGTAAGATATAGATTATTCTATGAACGAGATACAGTCTTCCAAGATGTTTCAGTGACCATTGCCCACTTCTATGCGGATTCGATATCGAACCAGCCATCCTACCAGATGGCATTCCATTTTTGTGAGAAATTTTCCACTTTAGTCCAGACGGCGTTTCTGGACAATACTTAACAAGTGACCCCCAATGAATAACATTGTAATCTACTGGCATTTAGTGAATCCCTTTATTAGACATAGGAACAGGACCAGCTTCAGTACCAACAGAGACACTTCCATTACCTGCCTCAATAGCTGCCTGAAGTTGAGTGATGTAGTTCTTCTCAGTTTCTGCCTTTTTCTCTGGAGTAGAGAATGCACATGCGTAACACACCATCTGTCCCCTTGGACCATATGGACGAAGTTCTTTATCTTCTGTCCCACAAGAATAGCATTGATGTGTCATAGGTCACCCTTGATGAACAGATAGATGATTGCCAGACTGAACAATGTATTGAATCCGGGGGTGAATGCAGAAGCAAACAAAATAGCTTCCCCGCGAATGTCAAGAGCTTCCCTCTTGAGTATAGTGACAACAATACAGAATGGAAGAATGATGGACAGTAGGTAGATGATTAGATATATCATTTGTTAACTCTTTCGAATTGGTGTGTCAAGCTTTCGAATAATGAACTCAATCAATATAGCCAAAAAGTATAGCGAAGACACTAGATTCAGAAACGGCAGAAAAATTCCGAGTACGACTTTGATTACATCAAGATACGTTACGACCTTTACTCGCAGAAATGATTCCTTGTTAAAGGCATGGAAATACAAGAATCCAATGATGTTAATGATGACCGGAATAACATAGAACAGGATCAACACAATCATTTCATTTCCTTGAAACGTTTGATGGCCTGCATAGCGACACCAGATAGTTCTTCAGGTTTATATGCTCCAATCAGAATCTCTTTGGCAAACACCAAAAGTGGATTCCTTGAATCGTCGGCTTCTTCGGCAATCTGATCCAATGTTTCCAGAGCAAATCGAAGTTCATCTTTGGTTGCCTTGATTTCTGGATTGCCACCGGCCCATACCCAAGCATCTTGAATTGATACGGTGTCTTCTACCGTATGTTCAATTGTCATGATAATTGGTTCAGGTGGTTGATTGTTACAGAAGAAGTTCAGACATGCTTGGTTCCAACCTTCAGCAAATATAACATCAGTCAATCCCTGCCCATGAAAAGGTGGCGGAATCTGAATATGAGTTGCATTCTCAACTACTTGAGCAATCGCAGAGTTGATGAAACTATTTTCGAACTCATTCAGGTGACGGATAAAAATCTCTTTGTTGTCGTAGACGCCATACAGATTCCAACCAGAATCGCAGTCAGCCATCAAATACTTGTCATCATTGAGACTGATACGATATGGTCCGACAAACGATTGCTTCTCTTTCCATGCCAAGATTTGATCATGGATTGCTTCCCAATACTGTTTGACTCCCGGTTCTGTGATATCACCCTTGATGATATCGACAACAATTTGCCACTTGCGGGCAGCATCAGCATCACGCATTATAAAGTTCCTCATATTTATCGACTATCACGCCACCTTGACGCAGTAGGTCTAGCCCACTCATATCACGATAGGTGTTCTTATACACTACCCGCGTAATGCCACTAGAAACGAGCATAGAGGCGCAAGGACGGCATGGTGGATGGGTGATATACACCGACGACATATAAACGCTCACACCCTCTTTAGCGGCCTTCAGAAGACATGCCAACTCAGCATGGATTACTTCTGGTTTGGTGGTGAGAATCCAGCTAGTGGTTTTATCATCCCACTCTTTACTCTCACACTCATTGCCCAATAGGCGTGGCAGACCGTTGACGCCGGGAATGATGATGCCTGTATGTGTCACCATACAAGCGCCAACCTGCAATCGTCGTGCTTTACTCAGGGATGCATGCAGATTTGCAACACCCATGTAAACACGGTCAAGTTCATTTTGCGTTGCCATTATTTGGATGACGTTAGATCGCGCCAGAATTGTTTTTGGCTTCGACTATCCAGATAGCGAACGCCAGAACGCCAAGTTTCATCATACATATTGTGCAGATCAGAATCGATCACGGAATTCTTGAAGTTACCGTAATTGATATTCATGATCCGATGTGCAACAAAGACAGCAAGGTCTTTCTTTTGCATGTGGATTCGCCACTGGTAGTCATTCTTGGGGGTAGACTTGATTGCATTTTGCCAATCAGGACTGCCAGAACTCACAAACTGTTCCAGATGGTCTTTGACTCGCGCACGGACAAACACCATATCTGGATTATCTTTATCCTGTACACAAGACAGGAAACCATCATTCATACACAACCACATTATTAAACCTTAAACGCCTTGATATTGTCCACAGCAATCACACGAAACTTAACCACATCCTCTACGCCCTGATTGCCGGTATCTTTGCGAACAGGTACAAAGTCTTTCAGAACAGTGTAATCAATCTTTTCATCATTGAAGAAATACTCGGTTTCGATGGTTTCGACGGGAATGTAGGAAACATAGATGCCACCATTTTTTTCGATGATGCCATTGCCCAGATTGGTCCCCCACTTGCGATCTTCTGCTTCAAAAGTACGTGCTTTGCCTTCTTCTTCACGTTGATCATTGACTTCACGTTCATAGTTGGGGTTGACCTTGACAATTTGCTTGGATCGCTTTGTAGCGCCAACATATGGATTTGGGATAGTCTTGGTAGCAACGTCCTTCTTGTTCATCTTCACTTCAGTTTCAGTGTCGATGATGATGACGGTTTCGTTGGTCAGACCCTTGATAAATTCGATAATGCTAGACATTTTTTCCTTAGTGTGTAGTTTACAGTTGTTTGATGGGTTTGTCAATAGTCTTGGCTACTTTTCGCCAAAAGTCATATGACCCCTTGATGCCATGTCCATACAGGGGCATCTTGTGTAGTTTCATGGCCTTGAAAGTTTTCATCCCAATGCCCTTCTTGCGTTCTATCTTTCGAGTGAACGCCATAGTCTCTCCATAGTGGGAAACAACAACACAAATAGGGACAGAATCCCTAAACGTGATTGCCATCTTGGAGTCTTGTCTATGGTTTGTTTTCATGCACTGAAGAACTCCCCTGAGTTCCCATCCGGGGACATACAATCTAGCACGAATTGCCAGATCGGCACCAACAGACAGTTTGGCACCGGAATATACTTTTGTCGTTAGCATCAGACGATTTTGTTAGAAAGATTGTACAAAAGTTCAAGAGCCGAATCTTGCCAAGGAAGACCACATCGATGATTCTGGACGATTCTTTCAATTTCGCGTTGTGTGTCTTCTTCAATCAGAGACAGACCACGATATTTCATGGCACCGAGTAGGGTTTCATCGTTATAGTCAGAAATGTCACGATCCCGTTCAAATACGTATGCCAGATCACGATTCCAGACCGCATCAATGATATCATCGTCTTCGAACTCATTGATATCTACTTCAATAGAAACATTCTTATACATTTGGAATCCAACTAGGTTTGATGGTCATAACGGTATCGGTAGTCTGCTTTTCAACCCATTCTTTCATGGCCTTGACAGAGAAATGTGAATTCTCATGCATGACACTGGAACCACCAGCAGCAGTAAATTCTGTACAGTTGGTGATATGATCATCGATCAGAAATGTAGTTGCCTTGGCATATGCCGCCTTGTATCTGCGACCGGGAACAATAAGGGCAGGATAGTCAACTCCATGATCTTCGAGCCAGATCATCTTATCTCGCTGAACAACGGCATGAGATTCCAGACCAGAACTGGAAGACAAGATAGCCAGATTAACCTTTCCTTCAACCGAACGAAAGAAATCCATCAGAGTGTCAGCACCCGGCATCCATGGGAGGTTTCGAAATGCACGACTGATGATAAATTGATCCCAATTATCATCATATTTTTGTTTGCTGATATTTCGGGCTTCGAGTGGGGTCATGTTAAACATTTGGACATACGCATGTTCCATGTCACATAGAACACCGTCCATGTCGATGTAGATTGTGGGGGTTTTATGACTCATATTCATTCATCTTTCTTTTCAAATCTATCTCTGCCAAAAACAACAATACCATAACAGACAATCACAAACACAATGAAGATGAAATCTACTGGTTTTTCACCAATGTTGATCCCAACCATGCTCAATGAAATGCCAAGCAACGCAGCCATCACCATATCAATAATCGTCATCACACAACCTCAATTGACTCAACATGAAATTCATCCGAAATGGAACCAACATATGCTGTGGCTGTTTCCAGAGTATATCGGGGTAGATTACACAACATTTCAATCATTTTCTGTCGAAACAAATTGTTTGCTCGTTCACAGGCAGCATATGCCTGTTCTGGATCATGGAATGCTCCCTCAACAGAATCACCAAGATCGACTTTTCGCAGTAGTAGATGGACTTGCATCATCGCACCATAATAACGTGGTCACCAAATGCTCTATCAAACACTTGGAGAAGGGTTTCGTAGTCACCATACTCCATTTCGGAGATGATATCATCAATTGCAGTCTTGTCGTAGCCAAGTTGTTCACCGAGCCGTCTAGCATACCCAATTAGAACAAAGTCGTTTCCTTCCGGACCAGACAGGTTGATGACAGGCTTAGTTTCAGTGTCAAAGGGTTCGTGAGTCATGATGTATATAAAGTAAAAGTCTGAGCATGATACCACACTCAGACTTGTTTGTCAAGCTTTACAGAACTTCAAGGAAGAACTTCCGAGCTTTATTGGCAATCGGGCCAGTGATTTCCCTTGTGTTCAGACCAGAGGCAGCAATAGCGTCCAGTTCTTCTTTCAGGATATCGCCCATGATCCACTTGATGTATTCACCAGTGGAAGTAGAGTCGATGGGCAAACCTTTTTCCCGAAGTTTGTCCAGACCTTGATTCAGGCGATTCTCAGTCACAGCGTATTCGACAAAAGCCTGAACCGATTCCAGCTTTTCAGTATCAACCGGAGCAATGGTCTTGACCTTAGACGAAGAATGCTTTTTACCCTTGACCTTGAAACGAAGACCCGACAGAGTGTTCACGAGGCGTTCATCCATCTCAGGCTCGATGGCAGGAAACCAAACGATGCCTTCACCAATCAGCGTACCAGCAAAATCAGCACCCAGAAGTTGGCGGGCAACAGGGCAATCTTCTTCAACTTTGGTGGTCAGATCGATCAGAGTGTTCTGCATAGCTTGCGGATTGGTCATGTCGATATGAATATTCCAAGTCGGAAATTGCTCAATATGATACATGTTGTCGATGACACCAGCAGAATCCATGGCAGCTTGCATCAGATCAGAGTCACCCCATTCAGTGCTTTCAGCAGTAGGCGACACACGGAAGTCGAACACACAGAAAGATTTCGGCAGATTGGCGACACCGACACCGCTTTGGATATTGCCACCAAACCATTCACCAAAGATTTGAATCACGTTGGTGTCATCGTATTCACCAACATTGTGATACATGTCGGCCAGAAAGTCGAAAATTTGGTTCAGCTTTTCCCGATTACCATGACACCACATGGCAAATCCAGCATTGTCACTCTCGGGGGTGATAACACGTTCGCGAGACTGAAACCAGATATCATTGACGCCACCATTGATTGGACGGCAGATACCGGCATTGGTTCCATGAATCTTCACCGTACCATGCCAGACAAGCGTAGGAACGGGGATTTGATGGTAATGACAGGTCGAGTGAACAGCCTTGATGGCGTTCTTGTATTGGTCAATCGACGGGAAAGTAATGTGATTAGGCATGATATAGTTTCCTCAAATGTGGGAGGTATTGTACTGCGCCACAATCTGGTTGTCAAGAGCTTTATCGCTCAAAAATCACCATTTCACCAAAATGTTTCTCTAGAACAGAGAGAAGATGTTCATAGTCACCAGATGACATGTCCTTGAGCAATTTTTCCTGATCTTCTCGCTCATACCCCAACTGCCTAGCCCAACGTGAAGCATATCCCATCAGAACAAACGCATTCCCTTCAGGACCAGTAAGGTCAATCACCGGGGTGTTGATGACTTTTTCACGAATCATTTCAAATCCTTATGTTTGTATACAGTTTTCACGAACAGCGTTGGGTGTTCTTTGGAAGGAAGCAATGATACGACAATACGTATGTCTTTGTCAACACTGTACACGCGATTGGCAAGGTCCATTGAATGTAGATCAAAAATCATCATGCATATGTTGGTATTGACATAAGTGATGATTTTGCCAAAATCAGCAATATCCAATCGCTCATGCAGTCGCTCGAAGAAGTGCTTAGAGAACTGGCATCCATGCACCACCTTGGAATGTGCTTTCCAGATGGAATCAATATACTTGGCGTCCATGATTACTTGAACTGTTTAGCCTGTGATTCAAGTTCCCAGACACGCTTACGAAGCTTGTTGATTTCTTGAACCATGTCAAAGATTTCATCAGCCAGACGAACACTAATGAGTTTTTCAGTATTCAGTCTAGTATTCATATGCCCATCAATATCTTCATTGTATGGGCGATGGGCGAAGCCATCAAAGATGTGGTCTTTATCAGTTAGCATTTACAAATCCCCAGATCACTTTGAGTTTACCAATAACCAAAACATACCCCTTGAGTCCTTTAACATCCTTGATGCCGTAGTAGCAAAAGTGTTGCGTCTGCATATGTTGACCACACAACTGCGACCAACAATCATTGGCAATCTGCCACTGACCCATTAGCCGACCAAACTTAAAGTCATGATACGGATTCGTACATGGCTTTAAGTCAAAGTGTGCCTTCAGTTCAAGTTCGGTCAATTTATTCATGATCAAACGCCCTGTTCCAAAGCAATGTCATGCGCGAACATCAACCAAGCATATCGAGCCTGTTGAATTTGCTCCATGGTATTAAAATCACAGAATTGTGTGTAAGAACTGCATCGAACGCCCATCTCTTGCAGTCCTTTCTTAATACCACGCCACTTGGCATTTTGCGTGGGTATATCGCAAACTCTGACGCCTTTCAGCTTTGCCAATGTGAAGAAAATGGCAGTACAACTATACTGTTGAAGATTTGCGGGTCGAATCCAAGACCCATCCCAGAGGTATTCATTGGCAGCAATGAACAGAATGTCGGAAATTTTGGCGGTGCGATAAGTTACACCATACTTGTCATAGAGGTATTGTTGGGTTGTATCCATAATGGTTCGCAGTATACACCACGAACCAGATCATGTCAATACTGTTTGATCAAAAGTTTTTTGCGATCAACCACAGTCTCTTTGTGGTCATCCAGACCATGCTCGGTCATGATAGAACGGATATCATCGTCCTTTAGCTGTTTGACATGATCGATAGCAGTTCTGAGGATATCAGGGTGATGCTGTGTCGCTGCCGAAAAAATATGCTGTGTCGTGAACCTTGGGTTGTCAAACGACTCATGTTCTTCAATGTTGCGCTCAAACGGTTTCTTGGCACCTTGGGCGCGATAGTGCATCGATCCACCCTGATCCAGCGAAATCAGTCTGTCGTTTGCTGTGTCATGTCCAATGTTATCATACGCCAGACCAACGATATCTCTGTTGCCAGTGATGACCGCTGCATGACGCATTTTGGCGAGTTCCAGAGCATGTTTTGGTTGTTTGGACAGTTCCTGCAACTGAGACTTCGAAAGAATCTTCAGGTTGTCGTTCCAATCAGACACGATAGCTGTTCTACCATTGATCTTCTCTGTACGCGGATTGACCGTTTGGATACCCATTCTACCATAGATTTTGGCCGTGGCTACTTCAACTCTGGCCTGTTCCTCTGTCTTGGGATACTTGATGTAGTATTTCTTGCCAGAAGTATCGGTATGTACACCGCCTTCGTTGGACCCATATTGGGTATTGTCCAACCCAGAATAGGTTTCTTGTATTTGGTTCGGGTAGGTCAGGTGACCATAGTTCCATGACGTTGAACCTGTTTTACCCTTGAAGAACTGCCCACCATATGAAGTGTCTGCATGATCTGCATACACGATATCAACCTTCTCATTTGTACCGGCCATCTGACCCGTATTTCTAATGGTAAACCCTAGCTTCTTGGCCGAATCTCGCCATTCTTTGAAGTTGTAATGGTTCTTGGTTGCCGATGGCGTAGGTTTTTCCTCTTGGATAAGATGTGCTTCTGATTCAATAAGGAATGCGTTTAGTGTCTTCATTTTAGTTGTTCTATTCGGTATCCAGCAAAAACGACTGATCTATTCTTGCTGATATGGTCGATTTTGTCAATTAGCGTTTCGGCTTCTTCTATCGGAATGTCGTAATAAAGAGACACATGGGGTTTGTATTCGTCGTATGAATGGTTTAGCCCGATTGCTCTTAGTGTGTTGTGCAGTCTGTTCAACTCTGGACAATCAATCTCAAGGACGATGGTGCATAGACCGCTTGGACGTTTGCCATCTTTTGGTAGAGCATCGAACTTGGTCACATGCCGAATTGTACCATGAAATTGTTCCGGTTGGTGATGCAGCAGGTTACCAATCCGATCATCATCCATTGTTGTTCCGATGGAGTATATCAGCGTTGCATGTAAATCGTTATCGGGAATCCTTTGAACCGATGTATGCAGTTCGTCTAGTTCCTTCTTCAAGTTTTCTGGAAGAATGGCATCGACAGCAACATAGTTACCGATTTTGGATTCAATTAGAAATTGTGTAAATGATATCATGACTATTATTGCTTTTTTAACTGCTTATAATCACCATTCGATAATTCATCAAACGTTATGGTGAGTTCAGGAACTTCTCCTTGAACAAATTGAACTTCATACCAATTTTGAAATACATCAAAAAATGGCATAGAATATGAATTTGGAAGTTTTGGATCATTGATGAAAATATCACCAAATTCCGTTATTATTCTTGTAGTAGTCATTTTATATAAAACAATTCATCTGCTGAATCTGAATTTTTGTGGTCTAACAAACTATCTGTCTTTTTCTTAACGCCACTCGTTATCACACCAAGTTCTGTATGTTTAACGTGATTGTGAATATTCATCCATAAATTTCTTCCTCCCTTACTTTGGGCATCATGTGAATGCACTTCGTACCCAGAATCTACCATATGTTGTATATTCTTGTATATGTCAGAAACATCCCCACCCATCGTATGAGTAACTTGATGTGCCGCTATATTACCCGATACTTTAAAAATGGACACACCCCTGTTAATATTTTGATGGGAATGGTATACTACTTTATGGCCCGATGGTAAGTCAATATGCATCA
>JACCDG011473781.1_pt1 | contig 15909 bp, 8 predicted proteins | sample 7442471 | NCBI WGS metagenome assembly JACCDG01 (sample SAMN15323444, study PRJNA562643) | freshwater metagenome | isolation source: river surface water | place: USA:Blue River Watershed | collected 2017-08-17 | reverse complement strand
CCAGTTTATCATTTCTCCGGCTACAAAATGGCTGGGAATTTTTTTCAGAGAAAAGTCTGCATTTAAGGATTCCGTATCAATTCCACCAACAGTAGATATAGCCTCGGCTATAGGTCGCAGTGCGGAAACAGGAAGACGTAACTGTTTCAACAAACCCGCAAAGCACTCCGGATTGAGGTAGTCTTCTTTAATGCTATAAGCTTTAATAAGTGCTATCTGCAACTTACTCAGATTAAAAGTATAAGCATAGTTTTTGGGTTTAATGCTTTTTCCCCTTAACTTCTCCAATAAGTCCGCTTCTGTGTTATCGGGCTTCATATCCAGAACTAAACAAACTTCCTTTTTGTCTTTTAATGCCGCTCTTACACAACCGGTAAGGGGATAAACTGCATTGCCTTCTATTCCATAGCGGGTAATCACGAATTCGCCCTTTACGCAATGATTAACCAATCGCAGAGCAATGTTCTTAAGCGGTTTTCCATCTGCCTGTTGTATAAAATCTTCCGGCCACTTTATTGTTAATCCGCAATTCGATGCTTCAAATTCACTGCAGGAAATACCTAGTCCCGAAAACAAGGAAAGCCATTTTCCATCAGCACCCGTTTGCGGCCAGGAGGCTCCGCCCAATGCAAACAGGTAATAATCGGCTTCCGGTATGTGCTCATGCTCAGCCTTCTGCAATACAGGCCGGACTAATGTATCAAAGCCAATAAACTTGTGTCCGAAATGAATTTGTACCCTACGTTCTTTCAGAGTCAGAAGGAGTTGTTTCAGTACCTGTGCCGGTTTAATTCCCGGAGCGGGAAATACCCTGCCACTGCTACCTGTGTATGTGGGTATCCCCAATTGATCCAGCCAGTGTCGGGTTGCCAAAGTATCAAAATCCGTTAATGCTTTTTCGAATAGGGTATAGGGCGTATATTGCCGCAACAAGTCTTCGCCTTCTGCTGCGTTAGTAAGGTTAAAACCACCTTTTCCGGCCACCATGAACTTTCGCCCTGCTGTTTTCTCCTTTTCAAAAATATCCACTTCAAAATGCCTGCCCAGGCAATAGGCTGCCATCAGGCCTGCGGGTCCGGCTCCGATTATAATTACCTTTTTTTTATTCCCCATGCCTGAGATTTATGGTGCAGTAATTGTTAAGTCAATTTAACAGAATGCCTAAAACGCTTCTGTTATCTCAGTAGTTATGCTCACATAATATATTATCAACATAAGCCCGATGTTTTGTCGATAAACAATTACGTACACAACAAAGCTAAATTCTTACTTTTAAAGAATTAAGTCTGATGATATGACCCAATCAAAACTACTTTTTTCTATTCTTCTTTTTTTGTTTTGTGGTAAACTTTTTTCACAAAAGCTTACTGAATTCACAACCGATTCTTCCAAATTTGTGAAAGAACTCAATGAGTTTTTCCAGGAAGGTTCTGCCGACAAAGACGAGGCTGAGAAATTCATTCGTGATTTTGGTAAATTCTGGAAAACCCCTGAATTCTCATCGCAATACAAAAAGTATGTCTACAAAACCTGTAATGCCATGCTTACCAAGCGGCTAAAGCCCAATCCCTATTTCCGCGATTATCTGGTTTCGGTGGCTAACTTTATTAACTCCAAAAAAGACTTCGACAACTTTGAAAGCTGGCAGCTTTGTATCGGAAAAATATTGGGCGGCAAGGGTACCAAGGCTTATGCAGAGTTTCTGGAAATGAGTCTGAGTTTGTTTGAATCGAATATTTTTTACAAATCACCTTCCTACAATTGGTACACACATCAGGATAATTATAAGTTTGATTACGACAGTTTGCCCCGGCTCATCCTGCCTGATGTTACCTTGGTGGGCAATAATCCCCGAAACGATTCCATTACAATAAACAAAACCCAGGGGGTGTATTATCCCTCCAGCGGACGTTTTTATGGCAATGGTGGCCGGGTAAGCTGGAAAAGAACCGGACTGGATGATAATGTATATGCACAGATAAAAAAGTATGTGGTAGACTGCAAAACCGGTAGCTATACCAGCGATTCAGCTTTATTTTATCACCCTACCTATTTTGAGAAACCACAATTTGGCAAACTTACCGACAGGGTTATCACCGAACACGACATACTTACCTTTCCACGTTTTGAAACCTATGTAAAACGGATTCTTGTAAAGAATGTTCTGAAAGATGTAGATTATGAAGGCGGATTCTCTATGCGCGGACCCAAATTCATTGGTAGTGGCGACAATAAAAACCCGGCCCGGATTATTTTCCGGCGCAACAACAATCCCTTTCTGCTGGTTGCTTCCAAAGGATTTGCTATGAGTCCGGATAGAATTACTTCAGATAATGCCTCTGTTAAATTCTATCTCGAAAAAGATTCTATTGTGCATCCTGGTTTAAGCTTTAAATACTTAGCCGATCAACGTAAAGTATCGCTGATACGTACCGACGATGGTTTACAGAAAACTCCTTTTTACAACACCTACCATAAAGTAGATATGTATTTTGAAGAACTTAACTGGAAAATAGATTCTACATCTATGAACTTTGGTTTTCTGGCCGGTAATTTTCAGGGGCAGGCATATTTTGAGTCACAGAATTTCTATACCGCCGACCGTATGTCACAACTCAGCGGCGTTGGCGGAGCTGACGGAAATCCTATTCTCAAAATTAATCAATACTACGAGTCCATCGGGAAGAATCCGTCCTTCACTGCGGTTGATCTTGCCAAATACATGCGTTGGACGGTAGTTGACCTGCGCCCGGTTTTGATTAAAATTGCCGTTAACGGACTTATTTCTTACAACCCCGAAACAGACGATGTATATGTTAATGATAAACTGTTTCGTTACATCAAGGCTTCCAAAAAACTTACCGACTACGACGTCCTCACTTTTCATTCTGTATTGCCCGGACAGCCCAACGGTATCCTTAATCTGCTCAACAATAATTTTGACTTACGGCTGCGTGGTGTAAAACAAATTCTGCTTAGTGATACCCAAAAGGTATTTGTGTTTCCAAAAGGACAGGAAGTAGTGCTTAAAAAGAATCGTAACTTCGATTTTTCCGGGGTTGTTGCTTCAGGAAAGTTCGAATTTCATGGAAAAGATTTTTCTTATAGTTACGATGATAATAAGATCAACCTGAAAACCGTTGACTCCCTTCGGATATTCGTTACTGCTCTTGAACCGGATATCAATGGAAACTACCCCTTTAAAAAGGTACAAACAGTTATCGAAAACATTGTAGGAGAATTAAAAGTAGACCATCCGAAAAACCATGCCGGTTATCTTAAATTCCCACAATACCCCATATTTACCAGCTTTAAGGAAAGTTATGCCTTTTATCAGAAAAAAACCATACAACGGGGCGTATACAACAAAGACAAATTTTACTTTAAGCTCGACCCCTTTGAAGTGGACAGCGTTGATAATTTTACCAACGATGCCCTTCGTTTTGCGGGCGACTTTGTATCTGCCGGTATCTTCCCTACCTTCCGCGAAAACATTACCCTTCAAAAAGATTATTCGCTTGGGTTTATCCGAAAAGCCCCGCCAGAAGGATATCCGCTTTATGGTGGAAAAGCCAATTTTAAAAATGAAATTAGTTTAAGTAACCGTGGTTTGCGCGGAGATGGTGATATTGCCTTCGGCCCCTCGCTTACCAAATCAAACGACTTCATTTTCTTCCCCGACAGTATGAATGCCATTGCTCAAACCTTTGATGTAAAAGAGCAGGGCAAGCCGGACGAATTTCCGCAGGCTCACGGCGATAATTGTTATATACACTGGATGCCCTATCAGGATTTAATGCAGGCTTTTGACAAAGAAACGCCATTTAGTTCCTATAATGGAAAAGTGGAGTTTCGCGGACGTTACGACTTATCGGTAAAAGAATTGCGGGGACGTGGAAAAGCTGATTTTGAAAAAGCTGATTTAATGTCGGAACTTATTTACTTTAAACAGAATAAATTCCTTTCCGATACCGCTAACTTCCATCTGAAGGCACTTGATGAAGAAGGATTCACGTTTTCAACGGAGAACGTAAATGCCACCATCGATTTTGAAAAACGATTGGGAAGCTTTGTTACCAATGGCAAAGGTTCGTTTGTGAGATTTGATAAAAACAAATACATTGCCTACATGGATCGCTTCAAATGGTACATGGATAAAGAAGAGATTATGCTGGGTGATGAGCAGAAACAAATTGAAGGTGATGTAGAAAATGGCGTGGATCTTGAGGGGCCGGAATTTATATCCGTACACCCCAATCAGGACTCATTACGCTTCTATGCCCCTGCGGCAAAATACAACCTGAGAAAGTATATCATACAATGTTTGAATGTGCCTTTCATCAACATTGCCGATGCCCGTTTATTCCCTGATAGTGGTAAAGTGAAAATATTTAAGCATGCTGTGATCGATACAATTAAGAATTCCAGACTGGTTGCTAACACGGTTACAAAATACCACACCATTAATAAAATTACTGTAAATGTGTATGGAAGAAAATCTTATCTGGCCACCGGTGAATATGTATATAAGGATGAAGAAGATAAGGAATTTCTGATAAAATTCGCGAAAATTGCCCCCGACACTTCAGGCCAAACCGTATCCGAAGGTATCATTCCCGATAGTGCCAAATTTAATTTCAATCCGCATTTCTCCTTTGCCGGCAAGGTAAAACTCTTTGCGACAAATCAGTTTCTTACCTTCGACGGAGGAACCCGCATTGTACATAACTGCTCACGAGTCGGAAAATCGTACCTGAAGTTTAGCGGCGAAATTAACCCAAAAGAGATATTTATTCCTATTGGAAAGGAACTGGAGGATATTAACAACAAAGAAGTTGGCAGTGGAATCTTATTTAGCAACGACTCCGCAAAAGTATACTCAGCCTTTATATCGCCCGTGCCGGGACGCAAAGATAAAAACCTGATAGCTGCCGACGGATTTATGTTTTACGATAAGGCATCTGGCGAGTACCGCATATCCACCAAAGAAAAACTGGTAGAAAATAACCTTCCCGGAAATTACGTAAGCCTGAATACCAATACCTGTACCATATATGGGGAGGGTAAGGTAGATCTTGGAACCGACCTTGGGCAAGTAAAACTGGTATCTGCCGGATCGGCCAGTCATTTTACAGTAAACGATTCTGCTGACTTTGACATGATGATGACCGTGAATTTCTATTTTGAAGAAAAGGCAATGAAGAAAATGTATAACGATCTGGAGACCTATGTGAACAATTTCGATGCCGTCGATTTTGGAAGGCCGGCCTATGAAAAGGGTTTACGCGAAATTATGGGTAAAGAAAAGGCCGATAAAGCCATATCCGAATTGAACCTTTATGGTAAATTCAAGCGTTTTCCGGATTCACTCGAAAAATCGATGTTCATCAACCATGTAAAATTGAAATACGATAAAGTGAGCAAATCATTTGTTTCTGAAGGAAAAATTGGCATTGGTAATCTTTATAAAAACGAATACAATCGTTATGTACCAGGTATTATTCAGATCAAAAAACAAAAAGCAGGCGATATATTGAACATCTACATTGAACCTGATCAGAGCACCTGGTACTATTTCAGTTATTATAAGGGTGTAATGAGTGTGGTCTCCAGTAATCAGGAGTTTAATAACATCATACGCGATGTGAAGCCTAAAAGCCGAAAGCTGGAAGTGGAGAAGGGGCCTTCTTACCAGTATACCACAGCAAGCCCCTCAAAAAAGGATCAGTTTCTGAAGAAATTGAAACAAACTCAGGGGAATAAGGACAAGGACGAAGATTAAATGCATATAAAAAGGGAGAACAATTTAGTCTCCCTTTTTTGTGCCCAGGACGAGATTCGAACTCGTACACACAGAGTGCGCCACCCCCTCAAGATGGTGCGTCTACCAATTTCGCCACCTGGGCTAAAGCCATGCAAAATTGCTAATTTTTTCGTGAATAACCAATGCCGGTAGAATAAAAAACCAAAATACTATCTTTGATACAATTTACGCATGAAGCAGGAGAACATGACCAATAAACCATTTTGCTTAAAGATATTGGGTCTTCTGCCAATGCTTATACTCTTTGCCCAACCCTCTTCTGCCCAGGTTGAAACCGACACACTCGAAGACGGTACCATTATAAAAATACCACCGCCGGTGCCGGTGTACAATGCTTTTTTTGCCGAATTAGGCGGAACCGGTGGATTATATTCCCTGAATTATGATCGCATACTTATAAAATATGAGAAAATTAAGATTACGGCAAGAGCCGGTTATGCCTTTATGCCTTATACCGGCGATTTAACCCAAAATTTTATTGCAGAGAATAACTATCTTTTCGGGAAAGCTAAAAAATTTATAGAAGCCGGACTTGGTATAAATTACTACAGGGCTTCGTTTTATAAAGTGGGCGAAACACCCATGTTTACTTTTGAAAGCGACCAATTCATTTATGCGTTTCGACTCGGCTACCGCTTTCAAAATATGGATGCTGAAGGTTTTTTTTTCAGGGCTGCTCTTACTCCTTTTTGTGCCCGTTCGTATAATTACGCCGACCCTTTGCATCCCATACTGGAAGAAAAACGAAAGCTTTACTTTTGGGCAGGCATTGCATTAGGAGTTGGATTCTAGGTGGACAAAATACATTTATGGCTTTTCCCTTATGGCTTTTCATCACAGAGAGCACTGAGCGAAAAGAGTTCCACAGAGGATAATCTGGCTTCCCTATTTTAACCTAAAAATTTTCCGCTTTTTGACCTATTTTTTGGCTATAAGCTTAAAACATTATAAATCAAACCATTTGCGTATGGCTCTTCCTTCTTTTTTTTCAGGTCGGCCACTGCCTTTTTTTCTATTTCTCTGCGGCTCATAAAAAACAGAAGGTAATTGGTCGGTGAGTTCAGGCGGTGGCGGTGAATGGTCTGAAAAATAAGGCTTTACCTTTTCTGCACTCATTCTTCTATCAAGCAGGGCACTTACTTCAATCTTTCTTTTTTGGTCTGCATTTATTTTTATTTCATAGGTCTCACCGGTTTTTACAAGATAGGATGCTTTTAATTTTCTATCGCCACATACAACCCGGCCTTTGTTGCATGCTTCAGCAGCTTCTGAACGGGTTTTAAAAACCCTGATAGCCCAGAGATATTTATCTATTCTTACTTTTTGTACTTCCATATATACTGCCTGGCGGACTTGACCCAACAAATATATATATTTGTTGCGCCTGTTTTATGGCAATTATACTCTGGGGTTATGCAGGTTTATGAAAAACAATCGGGGGCTTATCTTTTTTCAACTGATAAAGGTTTATTGCATATCCCGTTTATCCATCATTACCTCAGTCAGGAAAGCTACTGGGCTATGGGCATTCCGGTTGAATTGGTAAGAAAATCCATAGCCAATTCGCTGTGCTTCGGTATTTACACGAACAATTTACAGGTTGGATTTGCAAGGGTTGTAAGTGATTATAGCACTTTTGCCTACTTAGCCGATGTGTTTGTTGATGAAGCTCATCGTGGCATGGGGCTTTCCAAACAATTGATACAATTTATAATGAATCATCCTGAATTAAAGGGTTTACGCCGATTTTGCCTGGGCACACGCGATGCACATGGTTTATATACTCAATTTAATTTTAAGCGTATTGCTCAGCCCGAAAACTGGATGGAAATAAAACACGCTGATATTTATATAAAACCGGAACAGGGATGATGATTGCGTTGGTCTATATTGTTCTGCTAACGACTTGTATCTATTACCTGCCTTTTTTTAAAGACAGGTTCATTCATCGTACAGCTTTTGCCGGAGCCTTTCTATTAAAGGTGCTGGCAGGATTTGGCCTTACTTACATTTACACCTGTTACTATACCGATCGGTCTACAGCCGACATCTATAAGTATTACGATGATGCTAAGATTATGTATAATGCCTTGTACGAACATCCGGCAGATTATTTTAAAATGCTATTCGGTGTGGGTAATGACAATGCGTATTTCGACAGTCACTATTATGCTAAAATGAACCACTGGTGCCGGCGCTATGATTTTGGAACGTATAATGACAATCATACCATTATCCGTTTTAACGCTTTGGTTATGTTGATTGCCTTCGGGAGTTTTCATGTACACACCGTACTGATGTGTTTTGTCTCTTTCCTCGGACTTAGTGCTTTGTACAAATCCTTCTGTCAATATTTCCCTGATAAGAAGAATTTTATTTATGCAGCGGTATTTCTTGTTCCTTCAGTTGTATTCTGGGGTTCGGGAGTATTAAAGGAGGGGATTCTCCTCTTTGCCACGGGCTTTCTGGTTTATACCTTTTTTCAAGTGTTTATTTTTCGAAAGTTCACGCTCTGGTATTTAGTATTATTCTGCCTGTCGGTTGTACTGCAATTGGTGAATAAGAATTACCTGCTGCTGGCCTTGTGTCCGCCCCTGCTTTGCTATTTTATGGTTCAATACTTCCGCATCCGGAAAATTATTTTTTTTTTCTTTATAGCACATGGCATAGTGTTTATTACGGGCTATGGCCTTTTACAATTGATGAACAAAGCGCCGCTGCAATCGTTGGTTAATAAGCGCCGCGATTTCATTAATCTCAGTCATGGCGGCATTTTTGTGATGAATGATAAAGTGCTGATTCGTGTGGATCCGGAGAGGAAAACTTACCTCGATACCCTGGGTAATGATCATTTTCGTATGAAAGCCGGCAGCTCGTATATGTACTGGCGGCTCGACAATTTTAATGACACGCTTTATATAAGCAACAGTGCCGATACTTCGGTTTACAACCTGGTATGGGATCTGCCGGTGGCAGGTAGCGCTTTAAAAGTAAGTCAGTTGGAACCTCATTTGTTCTCTTTTTTTAAACATATTCCGGAAGCGTTATATATTTCATTTCTTCAACCCCTGATTTATACTGCGGGTACTTATCCGGAAAAAATGGCGGCATTAGAAAATATAGGTATTCTGTTTTGCCTTTTCATTGGTCTTATTTTTACAAGCAGAAACAAAGTGGATGTAAGCTGGCTGATGTTGTGCGGATGGTACGTGCTTATTCTTTATCTGATAATTGGTTTTACAACGCCAGTAGCCGGAGCTATTGTACGGTATAAAGTACCGGCGCTTCCGTTTTTGCTCTTAATGGCTGTTAATCTGGCAGATGTTAATGTTTTACGATCCCGATTCAGGAAGTTAATATAGATCTATTACACTCCCTTTACCTTAAATTCTGTACGCCTGTTCATTTGTTTATGTTCCGGGCTATCATTCGGCACTTTGGGTTTAGTGTCGCCATAGCCGGCATAACTCAGGCGGGTTTTATCAATGCCACCGGTAGTAATTAAGTAATCGTATACGGATTTAGCGCGGTTTTGCGAAAGCAATTGATTTTTCTTTTTGTCGCCGGTATTATCAGTATGTCCGCCAATTTCTATTTTCAGTTTGGGGTTGTTTTTGAGGAAGGCCACTAATTTGTCGAGCTCGGCTTTTGACTGGGGTTTCAAATCGAATTTATCCACATCAAAAAAAACATTTTTCAGTTCCACCACATAACCGGTATCCAGTGGTTGCAGAGGCACATCGAGTTTAAAAGGAGTATTGTAATCGGCCTTTACATCTTTTAAACTGAAATTGTCGGAATAATAAAGGTAGCCGTTTTTGGACACGTTCAACAGGTAGTTTTTATTGGCTGTAAGTGTAACCAAAAAGTTGCCATCTTTTGCAGAATAGGATTTCAAAACCAGCTTCTGTGTTTCAAGGTCGATGAGTTCGAAAGTGGCATCAAGCCCTTTGTTTGTTTTCATGTCAAAGACCTTGCCTTTTACATAGGTAATGGGTTCAGGCCGAAATTCCTGAGGAAGTTCGAATTGATAGATGTCTAGTCCGCCAAAACCACCTTTACGGTTACTTGCAAAGTAGGCAATAGCCCCTGAAGGGTCGGCCAGCAGACTGTTTTCGTCTTTCCAGGTATTGATTGGATAACCGAGGTTAACAGCCGGTCCCCAGTTGCCATCAGACTGGCGTTTACTCATAAAAATATCCAATCCGCCCATTCCCACATGCCCATCGGAAGAAAAATACAGGGTCATGTTATCGGGATGAATAAATACCGATTCTTCCCGACCACTGGTATTTACGTTAGGTCCCAGTTTTACAGGTTCCCCAAATTTTCCATCTGCTCCTATTTCACTCACGTAAATATCCTGATCTTTTATTCCTTCATTGCTGATATAACCGCGTATAAAGTAAAGGGTTTTCCCGTCAGAGGAAAAAGAGGGTTGGGTTTCCCAATTTCCGGTATTTACCGGACTTCCTACATTAACAGGTCTCATCCACTGCCCGTTTACTTTTTGTGCATAAAATATGTCGCAACTCCCTTTACCTTTTCGGTCTTCAGCACCGTAATTACCATACCTGTCAGGGCAGGTAGCATAGAACATAAACTGACCGTCGGCTGAAAGTGTTGGTGCACCTTCGTTACCCGAAGAGTTGATGTTTTTAACCGGGAAAGCCATTTGCCAGACATTGTTCACTTTTTCACTGATAAAAAAATCTTCCTGACCCATCATCCCCTCATCTTCACTTCTATAATTACGGGTAAACATAAAGGTTTTACCATCGGCTGTTATAGCCGGGAAGTATTCGTAATGCTCACTGTTTACACCTTCTCCCATATTCACCGGATTAAAAGGTTTAGGGTTTTTCATGGCTTCTATTCCAAATTCTGCTGTTTTGAGATAGCCTGCTGATTTTTCTTTCAGTTCGGGGCTTACACGCGGTAAGGCAATAAAACGCTGGTAATTTTCTTTTGCCTCAGCGTATTTTCCAACGTTAATATAACAACAGGCCAGGGTGTAATAGTTATTGGGAAAGAACTGGGCATTGAGTTCTACAGCTTTTTTAAAATGTTCGATGGCTTTGTCAAAATTGCGGGCATCTACGTAGATATACCCCAGGGTCATGTGTGGCTCCACAAAAGCTGGATCAATTTCTATGGCCTTTAAAAAGCACTTTTCGGCCTCGGCATCATTTCGCATTTCGTACAGTTTTTTACCCTCTTCCAATTGCTTAATGGCTTTTTTGTTGGTTGAGGTATATGTACCCGGCGGCAGAAAGGTGGATTGAGCCAGGGATATTCCGCAGAAGAAAAGAAGGATAAGAGTTATTTTAGACATAAGATAAGATGTTAGACGCAAGACATGAGGCACAAGACATTGGATTAGGGCAGAATAAGTGTAATGCCAAGTGTTAATTATCAAAGATAATACCTCTTTTGAGATGGGAAAACCCTCTCCCTGCTTTCAAGTCCTGAGCAAGAACTCCAACCTAATATCGATATTCGCCCTGAGCTGTTTTAACGGTCAGTTCGTTTCTATCCGAGGCTTCTACCCTGCCAACAATTTTAGCCTCGATGTTAAAACGCTGAGATATAGTAATCAGAGAAGCAGCTATGTGTTCGGGCACGTATAATTCCATGCGATGCCCCATATTAAATACCTTGTACATTTCTTTCCAATCGGTATGTGATTGTTCGTGTATCATCCGGAACAAAGGCGGAATATCAAACAGGTTGTCTTTAATAATATGAACCTTTTCTGTAAAATGCAGCACTTTTGTTTGCGCCCCACCGCTACAATGCACCATTCCGTGTATGTCTGCACGATGTTGCTCCAGCATTTCTTTTACGACAGGGGCATAGGTTCGGGTAGGCGATAATACCAGTTTTGCAGCCGGTATCTGCTCTTTTTTAAAGGAGCCGTCTGTATCTTTATACTCCACTTCTATTTTATCGGTAGGTTTTAATCCACCACAATACACTACTTCTTTAGGTAAGGCCGTATCATAAGACTCCGGGTATTTTTCTGCTACATATTTTCCAAACACATCGTGGCGTGCCGAGGTAAGTCCGTTGCTGCCCATTCCGGCATTGTACGCCTTTTCGTAAGTTGCTTTACCAAAACCGGCCAGTCCAACAATTACATCGCCGGCTTGTATATGATGGTTGGAAATGACCTCATTTCTTTTCATTCGGGCAGTCACTGTGGAGTCTACAATGATTGTTCTTACCAAATCGCCCACGTCGGCTGTTTCACCACCTGTTGAATAAATACCTATACCATATTCGCGTAGGGAGCTCAATACTTCTTCTGTTCCATTGATGATCTCGGCAATTATTTCGCCGGGAATTAACTGTTTGTTCCGCCCGATGGTGGAGGAAAGTAATATATTTCCGGTAGCGCCTACACAGAGCAAATCATCAGTATTCATAATAATAGCATCCTGAGCTATACCCCGCCATACGCTGATATCGCCTGTTTCTTTCCAGTAAACATAGGCCAGAGATGATTTGGTACCCGCTCCGTCGGCATGCATAACAATACAATGTTCTTCGCTTCCGCTTAATAAATCGGGCATTATCTTACAAAAGGCTTTCGGGAAAAGACCTTTATCAATGCTGGCAATGGCTTTGTGTACATCTTCCTTGGAAGCGGAAACGCCCCTCAGGTTGTATTTTAAATCGGACATAGAATAGTAAAATACAAATGTAAGATATTTGTGTAGAGCGGGTAATAAAAAAGTCCCGACGAACCGGGACTTTTTTATGCAAATTAGTGGTCTTCTTCCAAATGTTCTTCACCATGAACGGGCGGGTGATATTTGGGAATCTCTATGTTTGGATTGTTAGGATCGACATAGTCCCAACTTTTTATCGAAAATACCACGCGTCGGTTGATCTGATGCAAAGCTTCTTTTTCTTCTTTGGTTTTTACTTTAGCTATTTCAGCGTCTTTTACCTTTAATCTTTCCTCTCCATATCCAACAGGTATAATCCTTGCAGCCGCAATTTTCTTCTCATTTACAAGATAATCGTAGCAGGACTGGGCACGCTTTTGAGAAAGTTCCAGATTGGCCTTATTGGTATTTCGGCTATCGGTATGAGCACTTAACTCAATAATAATAGTCGGATTATCCACAAGTATCTTATAAAGGAATTCCAGTGAATCCTTCGGATTGGACGGGTGATCCAGATCCCATTTGCTGGTATTGAATAACACAGCCGGTAATTTGATTTCTTTCTTAACCGGAATCAGAGTAAAGTCCTTTTGGAAATTTTGAGATTCAACCAAATCAACCGTTGTGAATTTACCACGTTCGTTGGAAGCTAAGAACCCCAATTTAGCAGTAGGAGTAGTAAGATTTTTATCTGTTTGAGTATATACTTCGTAAGATACTCCAGGCTTTAATTCCATGGTATAAGCACCAGCAGCATCTGTTTTAGCCTGAACCAAACCTCCATCGCTGCCTTTTAACACAATAGCACAACCCGGAACAACAGTTTGATCTTCTACATTTTTAACAGTACCCATTACTTTAAACACCAGCGGCGGCAATACAAAAGACCAGATATCATCGCTGCCTTTTCCACCTTCACGATTAGAAGAAAAATAACCCCTTTCTTTCGTTCCTTCAAAAATAATCCCGAAATCATCAAAAGGGGAGTTCATAGGGTACTTCAGGTTTTCGGGTTGTTTAGAGAATTTTCCACCTGCATCCTTTTCTACTTTAAATATATCCAAACCGCCCATTCCTAAATGGGTATCGGAAGAGAAATAAAGTGTTTTCCCATCATTATGAATATAAGGATAACCCTCATTTCCGCTTGTATTTACTGTTGCCCCAAGGTTAACGGGCTGACCCCACTCTTTTCCCTTTTTTTCGCACATCCATACATCATTGTGCCCATAGCCTCCCGGTAAAGTAGCTGTAAAATAAAGTGTATTACCATCGGCAGATAAAGAAGGGTGTTTAAGGTGGCAACTGTCTACATTAAACGGAAGCATTTCTGGTTCGCCCCAGCCCGGGCCTTGTTTTTTGGCTAAATAAAGATGGCATTTCAAAGCGCTATTTTTTTGCTCTTCGCAACGAGTAAATACCATAAAGTCGCCTTTCTTAGAAACAGCAGCAGAACCTTCGTTTACCTTAGTGTTAACTGGTGCACCAATATCTGTTGGTGTGCTCCATTTTCCGTTTTTATCGAGTTTGGTTTCAAATAAATCAGAATGCAGTTCACCGGTTGTGCCATCGGATTCGCCACCAATAGATCCTTCGCGTGTAGAAGTAAAAATAAGTGTAGTGTATTTTTTATCAACAAATGCCGGACTAAAATCTTCCGCTTTGGAATTGAACAAAGCCATATTCTCTACCTTATGCCTGGTAGGTGCATCTACCCACTTTTGAGCCAGTTCGCAGGCCTTTATTTCATCTTCGGCACGTTTATCGGAAGGATTTGCTTTTTTATAATTTTCAAACTCGGCTATTGCCTCGCTGTATAATTTCTCTTCCTTTTTTATTAAACCAATATAATAATACGACATAGGGTCGGGGTAATTGGCTTTAATGGCTTTGGAATAAAACGATTCTGCTTCTTTAATATGATTAATATGCCGGTAACACTCCGCCGTACGGAATAATATCTTGGCTTTTTTATCCGCCTTTTTCTCCTTGGTATAAGCCTTTTTGTACATTTCTATAGCACCGAAAAACTCTCTTGCCTCAAAAGCCTTTTCTGCCTCCCTGAAGAAATTTTTCTGCGCTGTTGCTATAAAGGAAAATACCGCAACAAATGTCAATGATAAGATGGATTTCCGAAACATATTCATTGGGATGTATTTGATGTTATAATAAAGTTTTAGTTTACTCGGACGCTAAAATAGTGTTTTTTTGTTAAAAAAGAAATTTAAGTATATTTAATTTTAGAGGGGTAAACTGTGAATAAAAAAATCAAAAAGCCCTGAGATTCAGGGCTTTTTAACACAATTCATTGTTTAACGCAGTTGCAGGAGTTCACGATATTTTGGCAATGTCCATAATACGTCGTCAACTATTAATTCGAGCTTGTCTGCATGATAACGTATACTCTCGAAATAGGGCTTTACTTTATCGCAATACGCTACTGCCTGCTTTTTTGGACTGTCGAGATTATTGGCTTTCTTGCGCTCTTCGGTCATCTTATCAACATCGGTCTTAATGGTATTTACTCTTTCAGATATTTCCTTTATCAGATCAACCTGAATTTCAGCTGCTTTTTTGAAATCTGTCGCACCAAGTATTGTTTTCATACCTGTTACATTATCGACAAGAATTTTCTGGTATTTAAGCGCAGCCGGAATAATCTGGTTCAGCGCCATATCGCCCATAATACGGGATTCGATCTGGATTTTCTTAGTGTAAGTTTCCAAAGAAATATCGTAGCGGGCTTCCTGTTCGCGGTGGTTCATAATATTCAGTGACTCGAACAGGTGCAGGGATTTCTTACTCACGTATGCATCGAGGGCATTGGGGGTGGTTGTAATATTACTTAACCCACGTTTCTGAGCCTCTTTCACCCATTCATCACCATAACCGTTTCCTTCAAAACGAATTTTCTTAGATTCTACAATGTATTTTTTTAATACCTGGAAAATGGCCTCATCTTTCTCTACTTTCTTATCCATCAGAGCATCCACGTCTTTTTTGAATTTATTCAATTGCTCAGCAACAATAGCGTTCAGCACCGTCATGGCTCCCGAACAATTGGCTGAAGAGCCAACCGCCCTGAATTCAAATTTATTCCCTGTAAATGCAAAAGGCGAGGTACGGTTACGATCGGTGTTGTCGAGTAAAATGTCGGGTATTTTTCCAATACCCAGTTTCAGTGCTGTTTTTTCTTCCGGAGTCATTTTTCCGGAATGCACGCTTTTCTCCAATTCGTCCAGTACATTACTGAGCTGCGAACCCAGAAACACAGACATGATAGCCGGAGGCGCTTCGTTGGCACCCAGACGGTGGTCGTTGTTGGCAGATGCGATAGCTGCGCGCAGCAGGTCTGCATGGTCGTGTACTGCTTTGATGGCATTCACGAAGAACGTGAGGAACATCAGGTTG
>JACCDG011394490.1_pt1 | contig 15910 bp, 21 predicted proteins | sample 7442471 | NCBI WGS metagenome assembly JACCDG01 (sample SAMN15323444, study PRJNA562643) | freshwater metagenome | isolation source: river surface water | place: USA:Blue River Watershed | collected 2017-08-17 | reverse complement strand
TCCAAATTTAGATTTAGTGAAACCTTCTAATGATGAATCTATTCCCTGGTTTATTACTGTGTAAAAAAGATTAATATCTGATTTATTAGATATAGGAATTGTAATAGGTATGAATGGTGGACCCATAATTTCTATTTCATCATTAAAATCAAAATTATTTAATTCTCCTTGTGAATTTACAGATGCCGTTTCATCTATACCGGCTATTTCTTCAAGACCTTTCCATTCTGGTTTAACAGTATTATCCCAATCTTCCCAAGAAACTCTTCTGGATTTTAATAATTTAGTAATAAATCCTGATTCATCTTGTGATAATGGCGAACCATTTAAATTCTTTATATGTAAACTATAAAATTTTTGAATTCCTCTTTCAATAAAATCCTTAGAATATTCCGGGTCAGTAGAACTCCACCACATTCCGGCTGATGGAGGAGAACTTGATGGTTCAGAAATACCATTACTTTGTGCTATATCAATGATAAAACCTAATCTTGATTTAGTATCTTCTATATCATATCCTTGGTCAGTCCAATCATCATTACCCTCATCTCCACCTTCGTTAGGGTCAAGTTCTTGGTAAGTAATAGAATAAATAAATTCTTTATCCCCTGGTATATAACCAATATGTGGAGAAAAGTTTTTTAGGTCTCCTCCGGGACTTACAGAAGCAGACTCTTGAATACCGGCTAATTTTTGTAACCTTTTTTTGTAATTTTCGTTTATCATTAATAAATTTGTTTTTAAATAAATATGATAAAAAACACTTAAGGGAACCATCGCTGGATGAGAAATCATTTAGAGGAAGTTCTCCACACACTGCTGGACGTAGGAGAGTATAACTCGATATTACTACGGATATTGTGCAACTCAAACAGATATAGTGGGAAAGCAGCGCATTGACTATCGGGTTGAGGCACCCTGTAAAAAGGGCTTGAAGAAATTCATGAGATAAATGATGGTTTTAAAAACAGAATGGAGGCTATTTCTTGAGTGTTTTCAAAGTGCCAGTAGTAATACTGGCATTTTTTGTTTTTTATTATTACATTTAAATATGAAAAGTTTATTCTTAAAAAAGTTATCAAAACTACTAATTCAAGATAAGGAAACAGATTATTTTGATCTATACAATCTCCAATCAATAAAAAATTGGCCAATATTTTCTATTTCATATTCTACTTCTGATGATGGTAGTTCGAATTTTGAATCAAAACGTATGGAGCCCGGAGAGGAAATTGATAAAACTGATGGAGAAATTCTAGGTTTAGATTGTTGTGAAATTATCAATTTTAATGAGGAAAGATTAATTTTAGATGCTGGTGGAGAATGGCAAGGAATAAATCGCTTAACAATTTCATTAGATTCTTTATGTGAATTACACGTAGAGTCATGCTTGCCTATTCCTGAGTTAAAAACAATTGAAGTTCAGGAGATAACAATGCCTACGGAAGAAGAATATGAAAAAATACTAGAAGAATTTCAAACTCTTTTAGAAAATCAAGATTGAAGTAATTCCATTACTTCATCATAATCTAAGCCAATAATATTCTCAGACGGTTCAAAGTACGTTGCAGTTAATTCACCAGAACAAAGTTCTATTCTTACTAAATGTGGGCTTTGGTAGTCATCACCGGCAATAAGTTCCATATAATCATCATTGATTTCAATTATTGAACAATTTTCTAATCCTAAAATCTGAGATTCCAATTCTTCATCTTCTGTATAAATGGAAATTTCAGGCCATTTTTGAACATTATATGACAAGTTATCAAACGTTAATTCTTCGTTTTCCAAGTCAATAATAATTTCATAAATTTTTTCTTTTAATTCGTTCATGTACAATAGGTTTGAATTAAATATATAGAAAAAAATCAAAAACTGTCCGAACCTAATTTGAATTAATAATTTTTCAAAACTATTTATATGAAATAAAAACAATAAAAAAATGTTAACACAAAAAAAATCTTTAGCAGTTCAAATTATTACAGTTGCTATTCTTCTTATTGGTGCTTATGCAGGCATGTTCACCACTGGTGTTCAGGCTTGGTTAGGTATTGCATCAATGGCATTAACAGTTGTTCTTTCAACATTCTTCCCTTCTGGAGAGATGGTAAAAGGATGGACGACAGTTATGTGGGTTACTAACATCGCTGGTGTAGTAATGCAATTAATGAATGCAATGGGTAATTCTGGTTTAGTAGATGCTCAAACTATCAACATGATTATGATAGGAATTAACATCTTTATCCAAGTATTCTTAAAGGATTACACAGCGAAAAAAGTACAAGAATAACTATTTAAATTAAAGTTTAGAAACCCCTTGGAAGACTTACTTTTAGGGGGTTTTTTTAGTCTCTGTAACATTTTTATTAAATTTACGTTAAATATGCAAACAACTAATATGTTCCGACTTACTAAAGACCAGAATGTGGAAAAAAAGATGTTTTCAGAACAACTCTTAACTTTGAAAACTTCTAAAAATTATCTATTGCTGGATTTGCTTTTCTTAGTGGCAAGTATCATGTGTATGATATTTGTTTCAATATGGTTTTTTTCTATGATAATTCTATTAATTTATTTTCTCAAGAATCATATTTTTGATTATAGATTTAACCGGGCAATTGCATTAATGCTTCAACAATCAAGTTCATTTAATGTCACTAATGAGGAAAAACAATTTATTAAATATTTCTAATTAAAATATATAATGCACAAAAAAGGGGACTCATTGAGACCCCTTTGTTTTTATATTACTATTGATTAAGATGAACCATCCATTGCATTTCCTACTCCACTTGAAACATGATGTGTTGGAAGCCAACGGTCACCTCTTTTAACAACACGAACATCACCATACTTTTGTGCTGCTGTAACAGCATCTTCTAAATCCTGACCTTGTGGCATTTGAATTGCTTCTTCTCCATGAATTGATTGCATTTTAATTACCCAATCAATATATTTTTGTTTCCATTTATCTCTACTTCCTAAAAAGAAGTCTTTGATTCCTTCGTCCATATAGTCATCATTCTCATACATTTCGTTGAGTTGATTTATTATATCTTCTCTTTTGCTTTTTAAATCAAGTATTCTTTTTTGTCTTATTGCTTCCTCTTGAATTAATTTTTGCAATTGTTTTGGTGTTACCTTAATTACTTTTTTCATATTTATGAACTATGTGATTTAGACATAAATATGTTTAAAAAAATTAAACATCTCTTGATTTTTAGGTTTTTAAAATTTATCGTTGTTATAAATTATTAACTATTTATGTTTAATGGAAGGCGATAAAAAAATAACTATTTTAACCATTAAAAACACTTTAAAAAAAATGGACTTGCTCAGAATTCATATTTATGAGCATAGTATACGTTTTGATTCTAAAATAGAATATGCAATTCAAAAATATCCTGAATTATCAGAGGATGTTCTCCAAATTAATAAAATGTGGAAACAAAACGAAATTACAGAAAAGCAGGTTTTAATGCTTGTACTTCATTTAATGGGTAAATACAACACTTATTTAGAAGAGTATTATTTCAAGGCTGAAGACCTAGATGAAAATGGTTGTTATGTTGATGAGGAGACTATTGAAATAGAAAATATGAATGCTCCTTTTCACTCCATTAAAGGAGAAGAAATGATTTTTTTCTTTAAATATTTTAAAGAACAAAATTCTTTTAAAAAAATTTCTAAAAAACATTTTGAAGAACAGATTCCGGATGAGACTATCGGAGAGGAGTATGTGAATAATTACAAAGTTAAAGGTGCTAGATTTTTAAAAGCAATCCTGGAAGAAGAAAGGCAAATATCTAATTGGTATTTTATGATGTATGATAATAAGCCTATTATGGCATATGAAAAGTTGGATAATAATTTTTTAAATTACTAACTTTTAAATTTAAATTATTTTTATTAAATTTGCGATATGTCGCTAATAAAAATAAACGGGAATATCGAGTTCTGTAATAAAGAAAATACTTTATTAAAGACTATTGGAAAAGAAGGAGTTAACACAATTTATCGTAAATTGTTAAATGTACATAATGCCTGTCAGTGTTGTGACTTTATTCCGAAACCAACTCAGAAGTTAAAAATGCATGTAGTGTCATTAAATGACATTGCCCCAATGGATTCAATATGTGTTTTACTATGTGATGCTTGTTATTACATTAAACATTTTGAATTAGCAATAGAATTAGATTATCCAGTTTTGGTTAATTCAGAATATAGTCAGATTGATTTGGTAAAAATCCAAAGAAACAGTACTATTGCTATTAATAATGAGATAGATAAAAAAAGAATTTCAATCTTAAAACAAAAACCTATTGATTATCTTAATACTATAAAAAAAGATAATTTACTATTCAGCCCATATATAAAATTTGTATTTGGAGATAAATTTAATTGGAGTAATTGCAGATGAATTAACTAAAGAATAAACTTTTTATCCTTTTTTGAATTTTTATGCTATTTATTTGAAAATAATTAATTTATTTTAAATGAAAGCAGAAAAACAAAACTTAAATAGTAAGTTCCTTCAAATCCTTTCAGAAGAAACTGAATTGCTGAAGAAAGATATTGCAGAAGCAATTGATAATATGGGAGACCCAATGGATGTCAAATTGAATAAAAATGACAAAACCGGAGATAAAGACCAAGCATTAGTTCATAAAAGCAAAAGCAAAACCGAATATAAAAAGGGTCCAGCAGAGAAAGGCGAAGAGCCAATGGATGTAAAACTCAATCAGGCACCTTCCAAGCAAGGTTCTGATGAAAAAGCATCTACTGCCGTTGGTGTAAAAGCCGGTGCTGCAAAAGGTGGAAATGATGTATTATCAGGACAAGCAAAAGCAAACTTTGAATCTAAAACAGAAGGTCCAAAAGCCAAGACTGGTGAGCCCTTTGAGGATAAAGCGAAAACAGAAATGAATTCAATGGATAAAGAAGTTGATGAAGGAACGAAAACTTTCGTTGATGCCGGTGCTGCAAAAGGTGGAACAGATGTTACGGCTGGTCAAGCAAAAGCAGGATGGAAGGAAAGTGCTCCAAAAAGCGATAATGACAAAAGAATTGCGGATGCTATTCAATTGAAGGAAAAATTCACCAAAAAAGAATTACAAGAGTTCATTATGTCAGAAGCAGTAAAGAAAGCTAAAATGAAAATTTTAGAAAATCAAATCAATAGTGTAAAAACCCAAATAAAAAATCTTTAAACATTTAAATTTTATTAATAAGACTCAGAATTTATTCTGGGTCTTTTTTATTATTTATAAATTTGAATATTATTTTTACATTTAGTAAAATATTACTCATGCAACCAAACTTTAAAAAGTCAATTCAAAATGAATTGAAAGCAAACCACTACTATATCCCATGTTTTAATAAAACAGGAGATGATTTTTTGATATGTTCTTGTGGTAAAAAAACATACCTTAATCCATATGCGGTGACTTATTTAGTGGATGAGGATTCCTATATGATACAAAATGAGCGTGAATTTGCTTTAAAAGATATTTTATCTGGTAAAAGAATAATTAATCATGTATGTAAGAAATGCAAAACAAACTTTTCTGATAAAGAAACTGCCCTTAGAACACAAAATCTAAATACATTGTTTTTAGAACGTTTTTTTATAGAGGAAGATGAAAAAAGTCTAACTTTATTTAGAATTTTTGGTGGTAAGCTTTACGATGAAAAAAATAAAAATGATAAGCATGTCTATAAATTTTATAACAAAATAGAAGAAACTTATATAAAAATAAATAAAATTACTAGAAAAGTTTATATTAAGAACAAAACGGATAAAAAACATCAAGAAATTCAACTTGAAAATGTTTATGTATCAGTAATGTTATTTTTTCAATCTCAGATTGATACAACTTTTAGTGATGGTTTTATTAATGTTCATGATTGGATTGGGAGATTAGCTAAATTAATTCGTGATGCAAAAAATATGAATATTGTTGATGAACTAATCAATTATATGTCTGGGACATCAGGTTTTGAAATTCTTTCTAAGATAGCGGTGATCTTCAATTCAATTATTATTTATCCTAATCTTTCAACTATTGCTATGACTAAGGGGAATGTGTTTTTATTTGACTTAATTGCAAACTGTCCATTACCTTCCAAAAAGTATTTAAAACAAAACAAAGTAACTGCACCTTTAAAAATATTTAATACATTGGTTACTTTAAAAAATGAAAAACTACAAAAAAAATTAGATGCAGATGATAGATCAAAATTGACCAATGTTGTAAGTAGTGATAGGTATAAAAACTTAATTAATAGAATTAAGTCGGAAAATTATGATTTAGAAAATAACCATGAAATTATTCAAAAAGATGGTACTAAAATTTTAGTAAGAGATGAAATCTCAAACAGAAGTATTTCGCCATTAATTTTTAATAAAATACAAACATTTCAGCAATATGAAAAATTAATACAATGGTTACGTTTAGTTAAATATGATGATTTATTACAATTGATAAATAAGTTTGATATTTCACTTCTCAATCGTGCATATAATTTATTAGAATTTAGAGAGGATTTAGATTTTGAAAGAATAAATCAATATTTGAATTTAATGATTGATTATTGTTTGGAAGTGTTTTCTTTGGAAAATGTTAATCAATTGAAAAATTATTCACCAGTTTCTAATTTTACATTTGATTTGTTTGATGATTGTCAGCGAATGATTATAGAATTAAAATGGGACACAAAAACTGTTTTATACAAAATAAAGTCAGGAAAAAAATTAAATGAACTTCATGAAAATTTATTGAAGCATCGCTCATTTTTAGGCAATAACGAAATAAATCAAAGGTTTATAGATTTTTCAAAACAATTTAAATTTTTAGAAGAATATTCTAAAGACTTAGACATTTACTTTAAAATAAATTTATTAGAAACACCTGAAGCACTCATGAAGGAGGCGGTTGATATGCATAACTGTGCCGGGTCTTATATTAAAAGGGTTGCTGGAGGAGAATATTTGGCATTTATTGTTTATGATGAAAATCCCAATCGAAATAAGGAGGAGTATACTAAATACATGATGGTTCTTGAAATTACACCTTTAGGTTTAGAATTTGTTGGTATAAAATCAAAGTTTAATAAATATGGTAGTAATAGATTTAAAGAAGATGTAAAAAAATATCTTATAGACAAAGATATTACTTTCAAAGAAGTTCCAAGTATTGCTATGAATATTAATTCTTCTGAGGTTGCTTATAATGGATTCTTTGAAAACGTTATTAAATCACATTAATTATCATCGTCCTTATAAGTATTTTTTATTGCAAAATAAGTTACTCTAACTAATGCATAAAAAAGATATAAAAATGCAGCCATACTAATATAAGAAACCCAAACAGCATCAGTAAGTCTGAATATGATTTGAGTTATTATTAGAATAATAATTACACTTATTGTCTTATATTTAAAATTTTTAATCCAATTGAATATGTTTTTCATTATGTTATTTTAACATAAATATTCAATTATAATTCAAAAGGATTAATTTTATCTTCTGTGGTTAATATCTCACTTGATGCCATTTCTACTTGAGGTTCTAATGGTGGTAAACTTAAAAGTTCCGTATAATCACCGGTTAAAACAAGTTTGTTTAAAGGAGCAAAACGTTCATTGATAGCATTTATATATTTTGGCTCGATTTGATAATCACCTTGTTTGAATTTAATTGCACCTTCTCTTATTGTGTGAGGAAATTTATAATTATAGATACCATCAAATTCAAAAGTTGTTTGTTTTAAATTTTCAAGATCATATTCAAAAGGCGCAAGTTTAAGAAAATTATGAAGCCCATCCATTACTTGCTTGGTGTTGTTGGTAAGATCATAATATTTTATAATATAAATCCTATCTGAATATCCCATTTCTAATGCATCTTTTAATGATTCAACCGGAAATGATATTAATCCTTCTGGATTGACATAAGTACCAATTCTTCTATCTAATGTAGCAAAAGCTCCCGGAGCACTTACTTCATCCATATTTTCAAGAAGGACTGTTCTCTGATATTGTGCTTCAATGCTTGAAACTATTTCAGCTGGATTACGATATAACCAAATTATTTTTGCATTAGAATTTTGCATTACATTGTCTAAAAGTAAAATATTTGATGTCCATGCTCTGTTTTTGTCAAAGACTATCTTTCTATCATAAAAAAAGCCTTCTATAAAACCTTTCATCCCCATTCGCATGTTTTCATATAAATCTAAACGATTTTGTGCTCTCCATGATGGGTTTTGTGAAAAATTTGCTCTCATTGACTTTATCATATCCAATACGCCACTAGTTGGTGTTACATGAAATTCAGGATGACTATTTAATATTTGACATAATAAAGTGCTTCCTGCTCTAGGTAAACCAGCAATTAAATGAAGTTGTTCCATTCTTAAATAATTTTAATTAAAATTAAATTAATTACGAAAAAATGTAAAGTACTATTTAGATTCTAGTTGAAAATATGTTTTATTGTATTCTAAAATATACTTAATGAATAATAAACGCAATTATACATTTAAATATGATAAACATAATAATCTTTATGCTTACATAGAAAAGGATTCAGCAGATAATTTATTATCAATGTATTCATTTAATTATAAAAATAATTTAATGATTCGTTATGATAAGCAAAATAATTTAAGGTTTTTTACACAGTATGATGAAGAGTGTAAAATGATTCAAAAATTTGATTCCGGGGAGTCTTGGGTTAAATGTGTGCCAGTAAATAATAATTTTTATATTTACAATAATCCTAAAATAAAGAAACAATTCGCTCTAAATAATGAAAATCAAATGGTTAAATTTAGTTTTCAACAATACTTAATGCAAGATTATTAATAGAATTGTTATATTTTTCCTCTATTTATTAGAAAAAAACATGAACAGTCCTAAGATTTCTATTAAATCAATCTTGGTAAAAAACTTAATGGAATCCAATGAACCGTTTTTCTATTTAGCTCCAAACATTGTTGGTTCAATTAATAATGCATACTCAACAAAAAAGAAAAAGTTTTTTGTTGTGGATTTTAACACCGTAGATGATTTGAAAATGAAACTAGTTGTTCCTTTTGAAACCTATTCTAACTTTTGTAGTTCAAATGTAAAATCCGATAGTATGCCACTAAAGTTTTTAAATACATTTTTACAAGATGTAAAAAAATTTGATAATTCAACTGAGCCACAAGCAGATGAAATGCTAGATGAAATGGTAGATGAATTTGGAGAAATTTATGACGATTCAGATGATTTACCTGCAAACACGCAAGGTGCTCCAGGGTATTATAATAAAAGAAGCGGCGAAGAAGCAGAAAAACAATATACTACACAATACACAAGGCTTATTAGTCCTTTAGGATATGGTGGTGTGGTCTGGTAAAAATATAAAAATGAAAAATAAAAAACTAACAATAAAAGACATGTTTATAGATGACTCTGAATTAAATAATTTAGAAGAATCTGTTGTTGTTGTTCAACCTAAGAATAGAATGATTGAATTAATTAAATCATTTGAAAATCCAAACGAAATAATCAAAGAGGATAAAAAAAGACCTGTTGATGAAAAAAAAATTGAACAGGAAAGAGAAAGGTTGAAACAAATTGCAATGAATGAATCCAACCAATTAAATTATTGGGCTGGAAATGCTCCTACCATATTAGGTAAGGGACAAACTATTAATACTGCATTTGACCAACAAAATCAAAATGCAACAATTAACACAACCTTTGGGAATCAAAATAATACCAATATTGGATTTAGTCCTAATGCTAATGGTCCTCATAATCCAAATTATACTTATTTACAGCCAGCAGAAGCAGTAAGACTTGCTCTTAGTAGAACATTGAACTCCGGTGCTCCTGTGAATAATCTGGGCTTTTATGAAGAGGTTAATAGAGAATTAAATATTTTAGGATTTAATTCAAAATCACCACTTGATATTAAGCAAACAATTTTAAAGTTAATACAGGATTAATGAACATAAGGGAATGGCTTAGAAAAGAACTTAGTGTTATATCGGAAGACTACAGATTCCAATATGATAATGAAGTTTTTGTGCCAACACCCAGTGTTATAGATGCTATTGCTAAAGCATATGAATATATAAAAACCAACAATCTAGTTGGTGGAACTGGAGGAAATGAAGGTTCAGGTTTAAAGAAAGCCTTAAACTTGCTCCAGAGACAACCTGTTACTCACGCTCAGTTAAAGAGAATGAAAGCGTTTTTTGATAATAATTACGAAGAGGCTCAAAGAGAAAAATCAGCCGGTAAAGACATAACTAATTCACCAGTTTTACAATCTTGGGAATTATGGGGTGGAGATTATGGAAGAGAATGGGTTAATAATAAAATAAAAACGGTTCAAGATGGCAATAAACGTTCTAAAGAATTAAGACCAAAAGGACACAAACGTATGATGGACCCATATAATACACGTATTCAAGATGGGAATACTTTGTATAAAAGTACAGAATAATTTTTTGAATTTATAATTTATAATTTCTATATTTGCTAAAATTTAAAAATAAAAGCAAAATGGATACAATATTCTTAAACAAGATTAAAAATGCTACTCCAAAGGTAGGTGGTGATTTAGAAACTTATTTAGATGCAGATGACGAAATGCAAGAAATTGCTTCGTATATCAAAAAACACAATCAACATAATGAATACATAGAACCTAATCGAATTAAGTTTCTATATTCTCCAAAGCCAAAGAAAGATGGTGGACGTTATGTTCTCACAGAGGTATTTAAGCGTTCTGAAATGGAAAAAATGGTGAATGACCAATATGATTTTATTATTACAGCATTTTATGACGTTTGGTCTAAATTGGAACCAGAAGATAAGATTGTTGTTTTGGATAAAGCACTATGCGGTATTGAAGTGGTTGATGATAAAATCAAGAAAAAATCTCCTGATTCTAAAGAGTATATTGCAAACCTATTTTTCTATGGACCAGATAAAGTAATGAAGATTTCAGAAAAAATTGATTTATCATGTACAACTGCTATTGAACAAAGAAGAGAAAATGCAAAAAATGCCAAACAAGCAATAACTGCAAATGATGAAGAATAGTATTTACATTTTATAAATTAAAATTTACATTAGTTTATATTATAAAATATAAAAATATGGCAGAAACATCACATTTATTAAATGCAGCACGTTCGCATTATAGAGCACAAAGAGACAAAAGTCTTGCAACATTAGATATTTATTTAAATCGTCCAGTAGGTGTTGGAGATCATGCTAATGTTGTGGATGAAGTTATTAAATTGTTTTCAGAACTTGATAATGCTGAAAGTATTCTAGAAACAATAGAATCTGTAATTCAAGGGAATCAACAACAAATGACAATTGACACACAAATTGCTGATTTAGCAAAACCAGAAGAACCAGCACAATGATTTATCTATTAAAAGCATTATTGATTATTATGACTATAATTTATAGTGGAATAATCTATTATATTTATAATCAATTTAAATTATTTTCATCTTCTGAAGAAAGCGAAGGGTTAAGTATTCTAAATAATTTAATGATTAAATTAATTGTATGGATAGTATTGCTTGTTGTTTTATTTTTAATTGGGACTTCGGGATATTTTATATTTTCTAAAATTACTATAGGATAAATGCTTAAAAAATGGTGGAAATATTCGACTGTGCGTTTTTATGTTTTAAATACTATTCATAATTATGATTTTTGGTTAAATTCTCAAAAAGTATTTGAAATTAAAGAATATTTAAAACCGGCATCCTTGTCTTTTAGGAGCAATAAGTATGATAAAATTTTAAAAAAAAGATTTGTTGGTTATAAATTTAAAAACAAAATTTATCTCGATAATCCTGGGCTTTCAATTACGGAAAGAGACGTGTGGGAAGAATGGAAAAGAAGAGGACTTATTTAATAAGATTGAAACCCGGTATATGCCGGGTTTCTTTTTTATATTTTTTTGATATTTATTTAAAATACTATATGAATGGCAACCGATAAAGAGCATTCTACGAATGATGAAGTAAATAGAGACAATGAGTTTCAAAAACGTGTTGATTTAAAATCAACTGTTATTGATTTCTTAAAAGAAACTCTGGAAACTGTTACGGATTCTGTTTTTAAAAAAGCGGGATTTAAAAAGAATACAAAAATAGCAGGTGAATATGGCAATGGCTCCACTTATGGAGCAGGTGCAGTAGAAAACCAATATGTTGTTACAATTGCAGGAAAAACCAATACTTCTTTAACCAAGAAAGTAATTATGGACAGCAAATCAATTTCTAGTGATATTGAAATTGCATACAAGGATAATGTAATTGAATTTGTTTATAAAACTACTGAACAAGGTTTTTTTAGAGGAGTTGACAAAGACAAAAAATCTTATATGGTTCATGAAAGGTTTTCTTTGGATAGTTCAGATATTACAAATTTTAAAAAAGAATTAAAAGAAAAATTACAAGCATTTGCTGAAAAAGAATACGGCTATATAACAAATACGAAATTAGGTGTCACTGATAAAACAGATAAAAGCACATCTTCGGTTGTTGAAAACACTACAAAAATGAAAAAACTAACTATTAAGGAATTATATGAATTGGATTTTGAATCTGACGTTGAATTAAACTCAGATAAAATCCAGGATTTAAATACTTTGGACTTAAAGAATGCAAATCCTCCAATGACAGATTCAGGAGATAAAAAAATATTTTTTGATGATGCTGCCCTCAATGAAACAGATGGATGTGAAGAAGTAGATGAGTCTACTGAATCAATAAATGAAGTGACTACTTCTGGACCGGCTATTACTGGCTCAGAAGGTGGACATAAAGATGGAGCACAATCTGGTGCCGGTGGATATAAAACTCCGGATGCATGGAAGAAAACTAACTATGCAAAAAAACAACAACAAAGACCTAAAGTTACAAGAGATTATAAAGTTGTTGCTCAAGAAGAAGAAAACAAAGAAAAAGAGGCACCAAAAAGTGAAACTAAATCTGCATCTAAATCTAATGTGCCAGCAGAGCAACCTTCTAATAAAAACAATGGTGTAGAAGAACCTAAATCTGAAGAGAATTTCAATCCGAAATCTAATAATCAAAGTTGGAAAGATACAAATCAATCAAAAGCACCAAAAACATCTAATGATGGATTTTGGACAGAAGTTGATTTAAATCCTGGCTCAGGTTATGTCCCAAAAGGAATGGAACAAAATTATGTAGCCGGAATGCATAATGCTTCCGCAGGAGATATGAAAAAAAGAGGTTATGCTGAAAATACACAGGTTAATTTAACAAAGAAAAAGTTTTTTTCATTAACGGAGAATCAAGAAAAAGGTATTAATAAACGTTATTTGATTACTGAAAAAACATCTGACCAATACGAAAAGGAACGTTGGAATAAATTATCAAACTTTAAATCCAGAGAAAGTATTAAAGAAGCAGAAGAAATGACAAATTTCTTTGAATCTTTACAAGAAAACAAAGACCCTGAAAAAACTTTTATATTTAAAAAGGCATTAACAGAAAACGTTTCTTATGATGATATCTTTAATGAACCAAATACTTCTTCTATTCCAGAATCTCTTAATGAGAATGTAAATAGTGAAGAAACAATTGAGGTTGAAAAAACAGGTTCGAAATTCGGATTAACTTATAAGTTTTTCAAAAAAGACTTCTTAAATGAAAATAAAAAGTTTATTCTTGATATTAAAAGCCAAGTTTACGTTAAAAATCCTAATTCTAAGTAAAATTTATAACTCTATTTTAAAGTCCGATAGTAATATAACATACTATCGGATTTTTTTGTAACTTTCTGACTTAATTTTCGTTATATATTTATAAATAAATCACAAATTTTTATGTCAAAATCAGACAAAAAAAGAGCCATGCAAATTGCTGGACTTTTACAGGAATCAGAATATAATTTTGAAATGGAAGTCCCAAGTGATATTATGACATTATTTAATGCTTTTCATAAGCATGGGAAGAAATTATATATTGTCGGTGGAGCCGTAAGAGATGCTATGCTTGGTAAGATTCCAAAAGATTTTGATGTTGTAACGGACGCACTTCCGGATGAAGTAGAAGAAATTTTGGATTTAGAAAAAATTTCAAATTTTCCTTCTGGAAAAATATTCGGTATTATTTCAGCAGTTATGGACAATGATACTTATGAAGTTGCCACTTTTAGAGCTGATAAATATACACCGGAACAAGGTAGAAAACCAGTGGTTGTTTACGGAGGAATAGAGGATGATGCACAGCGAAGAGACCTTAGTATAAATGCTTTATACTATGATATTCAAAATAAAAAAATTATTGATCTTGTTGGTGGAGTTGAAGATTTAAAAAATAAAAAAATCAGACCTGTTGGAAATGCTTTTGATAGGTTTACCGAAGACAAACTTAGAACATTAAGGGCATTGAGATTTGCTCACAGATTTGGTTCATCCTTAGATAAAGAAACTATTGATGCAATCATTCATTATAAACAATTACCAGATGTTTCTAATGAGAGAATTAGAGATGAATTCTATAAATCTTTAGAGTCTTCACACAGACCAGAGGAATTTTTGGAGCAATTTCTTTCATTGGGTCTTGGTCCAAGAACTTTTGGTAATGTACAATTAGATACAAGGCATGTTAAGGAATTAAGAAATCCGGTTTTAGTTCTTGCTAAACTTCTTTGGAAAAATGATTCTAAGTCTATTGCTAGTTGTTTGAGTGGATTTAAGGCTTCCTCATACGAAATCAAAGCAGTTATATTTTTAAAAACACTATTTGAAAAATTCAATGAATTTGATGTACTTGTTTTTAATCCATCTGTTGACGGAAAGTGGCTGGAACAATTAGTAGAACAGAAACGGATTTTATTTCAAAATGGAATTTTAAACATAGAATTGACTAATACTTGGGCTGAGATAATGGGTTTAAATAGAAATCTTATATCAAATTTTATTCAATTTAACTCTCCTATTGCTGCAAAAGATTTTCCGGAATTAGCCCCAGGTAAAGAACTCGGAGATAAAATAACAATCGAAAATGCAAAATTGTTTATTTCTAAATTATAATTTTAATTAAATCACAAATTTAATTTTGTTTATTAGAAATTATAATTATATTTGTTCATTCTAAATTTACTACTATATTAAAAATGAAAATCAAAAACATAGGACATAAAAACTTAAAAGTAGCCTTTAATCCTAATAAAGGACAAACTATTGTCATTGAATTAAAACCTGGTCAAATTATATTTGGCGAACCCAATTCTATTGATAATAAACAAATACTCATTTTAACTAGGAAAGGAATACTTCAAGTTTCCGAAGATGATAAGCCATTAAAAGGAGAATATTATAAGGCATATGGAGTTTTACCTCATGCCGATATAATTAAATTAAAAAATCCTTCGAAGTCTTCTTTTGTTTTAGAAGAATCTGATGAGGATGAGCAAGATGAAGATGAGGATACGCCAATAATTAATACTGTTGTTAATGATGGGGTTCTACCAAAAGAGGATTTGGAGGAATTTATAATTCCAGAAGAAGAGGAAGATGCACCAAAAACCATTATTGAGAACGATGATAACAACGAAGACGATGATAATAATGAGGATGAACAAGAAAAATCTTCTTCTGTAGAAGAATCTATTATTCAGCCACCTAAAAATAAAGGAGGCAGACCTAAAGGAAGCCTAAATAAACCAAAGAAAAAAAATAAAAAAAGTACAAAAAAATCTAAATAATTCCACGACTGAATGATAAGTTATGAATTTACAGTAGATATTAAAAGATTTAAAAAAAGAATCAAAAGCGACCTCCAACATAAATTAAGGGTCGCTTTGAAATGTTACACTATTTTTAATTTTGTATTAAATGATACTG
>JACCDG012047006.1_pt1 | contig 15919 bp, 17 predicted proteins | sample 7442471 | NCBI WGS metagenome assembly JACCDG01 (sample SAMN15323444, study PRJNA562643) | freshwater metagenome | isolation source: river surface water | place: USA:Blue River Watershed | collected 2017-08-17 | reverse complement strand
CGGCCTGCCCCGGTCAGCACCACGGCGCGCAGGGCCTTGTCGGCCTCCACGCGGTCCAGCGCAGCCCACAGCTCCTTGTGCATCTGGCGGGTGAAGCTGTTGAGGTTGTCGGGCCGGTTGAGGGTGACGACGGCCACCGCCCCCCGCTCTTCGTAGAGGATGGATTCGCTCATTGTGTTTGTCTCCTGCTGCCACTGTAGCATTCACCGACCGATCGGTTGGTTAATGTTTTCCCGGATGGCTTGCCGCTATAGTGAGGGCTGATTTACGTTAACGTCAATGGAGACTTGTCGCATGAACACCCCCGAACTCATTCTGGTGCGCACCGAAGGCCGCGTCGGCGTCATCACCCTGAATCGCCCCAAGGCGCTCAATGCCCTGAACGGCCAGCTCATGGACGAGCTGGGCGCCGCGCTCAAAGCCTTTGACGCCGACCCCGAGATCGGCTGCATGGTCATCACCGGCAGCGAAAAAGCCTTTGCCGCCGGGGCCGACATCGGCGCCATGGCCACCTACACCTTCGCCGACGTTTACAACAGCGACTACATCACCCGCAACTGGGAAACCATCCGCACCATCCGCAAGCCGGTGATCGCGGCGGTCAGCGGCTTTGCCCTGGGTGGCGGCTGCGAGCTGGCCATGATGTGCGACTTCATCATCGCCGCCGACAACGCCAAATTTGGCCAGCCCGAGATCAAGCTCGGCATCATCCCCGGCGCGGGTGGTACCCAGCGCTTGCCGCGCGCGGTGGGCAAGAGCAAGGCCATGGACCTGGTGCTCACCGGCCGCATGATGGACGCCACCGAGGCCGAGCGCGCCGGCCTGGTCAGCCGCGTGGTGCCGCTCGACAAACTCATGGACGAGGCGCTCGGCGCGGCGCTGACCATCTGCGGTTTCGGTCTGCCCAGCGTCATGGCCGCCAAAGAAGCGGTCAACCGCGCCTTCGAGGGCAATCTGGCCGACGGTGTCATGTTTGAGCGCCGCCTGTTCCACGCGCTGTTTGCCACCGAAGACCAAAAAGAAGGCATGGACGCGTTTGTGAACAAACGCCCCGCCGTGTTCAAACACCGCTGAGAAGCGACCGGAGCCAGCCGCCATGTCCGCCCTTGACGCCTTTTTGTGCGCCGCCGACAACGGCCTGCGCACCCTGTTTGCCAAGCCGGTGCCTGCCCGGCCCACGCCGCAGCCCACCGTGGTGGCCGACGACAGCGCGCTCACCCCCGAGGAAAAAGCCCTCTCAGGCGCGCTGATGCGGGTCAACCATGTGGGCGAGGTGTGCGCCCAAGCGCTCTACAACGCCCAGGCCCTGGCCGCGCGCTGGCCCGCTGGCGGCCGCGCGCCCGACGAGCGCTTGGCGCGCCACCTGGAGGCCGCCAGCCGCGAAGAAACCGACCACCTGGCCTGGACCCAAGAACGCCTAGACGCGCTGGGCGCACGGCCCTCGTTGCTCAACCCGCTGTGGTACGCCGGTGCCTTTGGCATTGGCCTGCTCGCTGGGCGGCTGGGGCGCGGCGTGAGCCTGGGTTTTGTGGTGGAAACGGAGCGCCAAGTGGAAGCTCATTTGGACAGCCACCTGGACCGCCTGCCCCCGGGCGACCACGCTTCACGCGCGGTGGTGGCCCAGATGGCAGCCGACGAAGCCGCCCACGCGCGCGACGCCCAGCACAACGGTGCGGCCGAGTTGCCGGCTCCTGTGAAGGCCTTGATGCAAGGCGCGGCCAAGGTGATGACGACGGTAGCGCACCGGGTGTGAAACCGGCGGCGCGGCATCACGCCCACGTTTTTCGCATGAACCACCGCCTATGGTGGGGAGTGACCTGCTGAGCCTGATTGGCCAATTCCCCAAACACCTCGTAGCCCAAACGGACATAAAACGCATGGGCTTGTGGATGGGAGGTGTCGAGCCAAGCGCCGTGACAACCCAACTCGCTGGCGTGGTCTTGCGCCATCTGCATGAGTCGGCGCCCTATGCCGCATCGCCGGTGCACATCGGACACCCACAGGCATTTCACCAGCAGCCAACCATACGACGTGCTGCCCACCAATCCGGCCACCACTTGACCGCCGGCATCTTGCCCCGCCAACACAAAGCCTGTGTTGTTGGCCTGCGGCAGTTCCGTGCGCAAGGTCTGCAGCAGCCGCGCCTCAATAAACGCGCCCAACTCCGGTGCTGCCAGCGCCAACGTGATGGTCGACGGCGCAGGCATTGGGGGCTCAGCCCTCCACCAGCTCAAAACTGGTGGTGATCTCGGCCGTTTTGGCCAACATGATGCTGGCCGAGCAGTATTTGTCGTGGCTCATGGCGATCGCCCGCTCCACCGCCGAGGCCGGGATGCCTCGACCGGTGACGGTGAAATGCATGTGGATCTTGGTGAAGACTTTGGGGTCGGCCTCGGCGCGCTCGCTGCTGAGCTTGACCGAACAACCGCGCACATCGTGGCGGCCGCGTTTCAAGATCAACACCACGTCATAGGCGGTGCAACCACCAGTGCCGGCCAGCACGGTTTCCATGGGGCGTGGCGCGAGGTTGGCGCCGCCGTTTTCAGGTTTGGCGGCGTCGGGCGCGCCGTCCATCATCAGCACATGGCCGCTGCCGGTTTCGGCCACAAAGCCCATGTTCGAACGGGTGCCGGTGCTGCCGGTCCAGGTGACGGTGCATTCCATGGAAGTGCTTGAACTGTGAAATAAAACAACAAAACAGGCGAAAAATGACTTTGTCACGCAAACGTTGTCGTACCACTTGTTGCAATGCAACATATCGCCCGTATACTGCGGTCATTGTACGTTTGTCTCCTCTGCCCCCTTGGGGTGGATTCATACCCGGGCCGGTCATCCGTCCCGGGTTTTTTTTCGCCCCCGCGGATGCCCCCACTATCATGCGGGGCTTGGCCGCCAGCCGGTGGCCCCCGCCGAACACCGCTCACACCCATGCCCGCCCGTCGTTCTGTTGCCGCCGCACCCGCACCGCTCACCCCCTCTGATTACCTGCGCAAAAGCTTGAGCGCCCGCGTGTACGACGTGGCCCGCGAGACCGCCTTAGAGCCCGCCCGCACCCTGAGCCGGCGCCTGCACAACAAGGTGCTGCTCAAGCGCGAAGACCAACAACCGGTGTTCAGCTTCAAGCTGCGCGGCGCTTACAACAAGATGGCGCAGCTCACGCCCGAGCAGCTGAAAAAAGGCGTGATTTGCGCCTCGGCCGGCAACCACGCCCAAGGGGTGGCGCTGGGCGCCAGCAAGCTTGGCACGCGGGCGGTCATCGTCATGCCGACCACCACACCGCAGGTCAAGATCGACGCGGTCAAACAGCTCGGCGGCGAGGTGGTGCTCAGCGGCGAGAGCTATTCCGACGCCTACACCCACGCCTTGCAACTGGAGAAAAAACAGGGCCTGACTTTTGTGCACCCGTTTGACGACCCGGACGTCATCGCCGGCCAGGGCACGGTGGCGCTGGAAATGCTGCGCCAGCTGCAGACGCTGGGCAGCAACCGGCTCGATGCGGTGTTTGTGGCCATCGGCGGGGGCGGCCTGATTTCGGGTGTGGCCAACATCATCAAGGCGGTGCGCCCTGAGATCAAAGTCATTGGCGTCCAGATGAACGACTCCGACGCCATGATGCGCTCGGTGCAGGCCGGCGAGCGGGTGACGCTGCCCGATGTGGGCCTGTTCTCGGACGGCACTGCGGTCAAGCTGGTGGGCGAGGAGACCTTCCGTGGCGCCAGCGGCTTGGTGGACGAATTCATGACGGTCGACACCGACGCGGTGTGCGCGGCCATCAAGGACATTTTTGTCGACACCCGCAGCATCGTGGAGCCCGCCGGTGCGCTGGCGGTGGCGGCGATCAAACAATACGCGGCACAACACAAGACCAAGGGCGAGACCTACGCCGCCATTTTGTGTGGCGCCAACATGAACTTCGACCGCCTGCGTTTTGTGGCCGAGCGCGCCGAGGTGGGCGAAGAGCGCGAGGCCTTGTTTGCGGTAACCATGCCCGAGGAGCGCGGCAGCTTCAAACGCTTCTTGGAAGTGATCGGCAACCTGCCCGGTGGTCAACGCAACGTCACCGAGTTCAACTACCGCATGAGCGATTCGCAACAGGCCCATGTGTTTCTGGGTCTGACCACCCAGTCCAAGGGCGAGAGCGCCAAGATCGCGGCCAACTTCGACAAGCAGGGCTTCAAGGCGCTGGACCTGACCCACGACGACTTGGCACAAGAACACATTCGCCACATGGTGGGCGGGCATTCGGCCCTGTCGCAAGACGAGCGGCTGCTGCGTTTTGTGTTTCCCGAGCGGCCGGGTGCGTTGACCAAGTTTTTGAACCTGATGCGCCCGGGCTGGAACATCAGCCTGTTCCACTACCGCAACCAGGGCGCCGACTACGGCCGCATTTTGGTGGGTTTGCAAGTGCCGGCCAAAGACGACAAGGCCTTTGCCAAATTCCTCAGCACACTGGGCTACCCCTATGTGGAAGAGACTGGCAACCCGGCCTACCGGCTGTTCTTGCGGCGCTGAAACGCGCCCTCACTGCCCCAGCACAACGGCGGGCCCCGCTGGCGGGGTGGGTCCGGTGGACCCCGCCTGGACGCCCGGGGTCGGCGTGGGCAGGCGCAGGGTTTGGGTGGTCGGCCCTTGGGCTTGAGGCCCCAGCCGCACCTCGCGCCCGCTGATGCCCTGCAGCACCAAGCCACCATCGGGCAGCGCTTGCCCCACCACCACCGGCCGGGCGCGCTCGCCATTTCGTGAGAGCAACGCCGCACCCCGGCCATCGGGTGTGCTCACCACACCCAGCAACTGCCAGGCGCCAACGGCCTCGGTGGGCTCCTGCGCTGCGGCTGTGGTGCCTCGCACAGCGGTCAACACCGCCTGGGGCTCGACGCTGGGTGCGGGCGCCGCCTGCCCCGGCAAAGCCACTGGTGCGGGCCGCCCCAGCCACCGCAGCGCCCACGCACCGGCGCTCAGGCCCACGGCCAGCCACACCAGCAGCGTCGCCAAGCCCAGCCCCCAACGGCGGCGGGCGCCACCGCCGACGGCGGTGGATCGGAATGACAGGGATGGCTTGAGCACAGACATGCGCGCATTATCATCACAGACCCGCAACCTGCGGTTCACCGACATTGAGCTCTCCACCGCCATGACACACGTCCCCGCCACCATGTCCCGCTTGCGCCAACGCGGCTTCACCTTGATTGAGCTGATGGTGGTGCTGGTCATCATTGGGGTGCTGGGCGCACTGATCGTGCCCAATGTGCTCAACCGCACCGACGACGCGCGCACCACCGCGGCGCGCACCGACGTCAACAACCTCATGCAGGCGCTCAAGCTCTACAAGCTCGACAACCAGCGTTTTCCCACCACACAGCAAGGCCTCAACGCGCTGCTGAGCAAACCCGCCGCAGCGCCGGTGCCCGCCAACTGGCGGCCCTATGTGGAGAAACTGCCCACCGACCCCTGGGGCCGGCCCTACCAGTACCTCAACCCCGGCCTCAAGGGTGAGGTCGATGTGATGTCGCTCGGCGCCGATGGTCAACCCGGGGGCGACGGCCCCAACGCCGACATCGGCAGCTGGCAGTAAACGGCCCGCCGCCCGGCGAACACCCCATGCCACGGCGGAGCCCGCGCACATCCCCCCATGGCTTCACGTTGTTGGAGCTGCTGGTGGTGGTGTCGCTGATCGCCCTGTCCACCGCAGCCGTCTCGCTGGCCCTGCGCGACAGCGACACCCAAGCGCTGGAGCGTGAAGCGCAGCGCCTGGTGGCTTTGCTCGAAGCCGGTCGGGTGCAGTCGCGGCTGCAAGGCGTGGCGGTGAGCTGGGAACCCACCGCTGGCGGTTTTCGATTGGTGGGCGTTCCACCCGGGGCCGGCGCAGCGGACGCCTTGGACCAAGCGCGCCAATGGCTGAGCCCCGGCCTGAGCGCCCGCGTCACCGAACCGGCCAATGCCCAGCGTTTGACGCTCGGGCCGGAGCCGCTGATCGGCGCCCAGCGCCTGCTGCTGCAGCAAGGCGACGCGCGGCTGTGGATCGCCACCGACGGCCTGGGCGCTTTCGCCTGGCAGCGCGAGGCGCCATGACGCGACGCCGCCACGCCCAAGGTTTCACCCTGCTGGAGGTGCTGGTGGCGCTGGCCATTTTGGCCCTCGCCTTGGGCGCGGGCATTCAGGCCTCGGGCGCGTTGACGCGCCAAGCCGAGCGGCAAACCGAGCAGTGGCTGGCCCAGCTGTGTGTGGAAAACGCGCTGGCCGAACTGCGGTTGCTGCGCCAGCTGCCCGACACCGGCGACACGGTGCTCAACTGCGAACAAATGGGACGCACGTTGGTGGTGCGCTTGCAAGTGCGGCCCACACCCAACCCGAACTTTCGCCGCGTTGACGCCAGCGCCAGCCGCAGCGGCGACGACAGCGCGCCGCGCCTGCTGAGCTTTGCCACCATCGTGGGGCGTTTCTGATGCGAGCAGCCCGTGGCTTCACCCTGATCGAGGTGCTGGTGGCGCTGACCATCATGGCCATCATGGCGGCGCTGGGTTGGCAGTCGATCGACACCATGGTGCGCACCCAAACCCTGACGCGCGAACAAGGGCAAGCCACCCAGCGCCTGTCGGCCGGGTTGGAACAATGGGTGCGCGACCTCGACGAGATACAGACCGACGCGGCGCTGCAAGCCAGCCTGCAATACGACGGTTTGGTGCTGCGTCTGGTGCGCCGCGACAGCGCGGAATCGGCCAGCGGCAGCGCTGGCCTGCGGGTGGTGGCGTGGGCGGTGCGCCCCGGCGCCGAGCGCGCCGAATGGACGCGTTGGCAGTCGCGCGCGCTGAGCGACAACCTATCGCTGCGCCAAGCGTGGGAGCGCGCCGGCCTGTGGGCGCGCGGCGGCAACATCGCCAGCGAACAGGGCGACAGCGCCACACCAGTGGCGGCCGCCGATCGCTGGCAGGTGTTTTTTCACCGAGGCGGCAGCTGGGTCAATCCGCAATCGGCGGCCGACGGCGGCGCCGCAGCGCCACCGGGGCAACCCGCCGGGCTGCCCGACGGTGTGCGGGTGGTGCTCGACGGCCTGAACGCCCCCGGCCTGACGGGTCGCCTGCAACGCGACTGGGTACAACCCGGCTTGATCCCCTCGCGCTCATGACGCCGCGCCACCTGCCCCCCACCCAGCGCGGCAGCGCTTTGCTGCTGGCCATGTTGACCGTGACCTTGGTGGCCACCTTGGCAGCGGCCAGCCTGTGGCAGCAGTGGCAAGCGGTGGCGGTGGAGCAGGCCCAGCGCCAGCGGACGCAAGCCGCGCTGATCTTGCAAGGCGCGCTCGATTGGGCGCGGCTGATCCTGCGCGAAGACGCGCGCGCCAACCAACGCGAAGGCAACCCCGATCACTTGGGTGAACCTTGGGCCACACCGCTGGCCGAGGCGCGCCTGAGCACCTTTTTGGCCGCCGATGGCAATGCCGAAGGCCTGCCCGACGCCTTTTTGGCCGGTGAGATCCGCGACATGCAGGCCTGCCTGAATTTCAACAACGTGGTGCCGCGCGAAGACAACACGCCGGGCGAAGCGGACATGTCGGTGGTGGAGCTGGGCAGCCTGCGGCGGCTGTACCGGGAGCTGGGCTTGCCGGTGGCCGAGGTGGACACGGCGGCCGAGCGGCTGTTGCGCACCGTCAACGCACCGCGCGGACCGGACGCGCCGCCCCACACCCTGCGACCGCAGCGCCTGGGCCAGCTCGGTTGGCTGGGCATCAGCGACGCCAGCCTGCGCCGCTTAGAGCCGCACCTGTGTGTGCTGCCGCAAGACACCACCATCAACCTCAACACCGCCTCTGAAACGGTGCTCCTGGCCGCCCTACCGGGCCTGGACCTGTCGGGCGCGCGCAGCCTGATCCAAGCGCGCGAACGACAACCCTTTCGCACCCTGTCGGATGCCCAAGCGGTGCTGCCCGGTATCGACCGGGTGATGGTGGCCGAGCGCTTTGGCGTACAAAGCCAGTTTTTTGAGGTGCGGGGCCAGCTGCGGCTCGACCAATCGCTGGTGGCCGAACGCTCGCTGGTACAGCGCCAGGGCCTGGACATCCGGGTGATCTGGCGCGAACGGTATTCGGCCACGGCGCCATCCTCCTAGAATCGGCCTTGCCCCGCCCGGCAAGAGCCGCCTTGGCCCACCCACACCACCCCACACCCTGTGCTGATCCTCACCCCCGCTTTCGCCAACGACGCCGACGGACCCCCCACGTCCTGGGACTGGGTGCGCAGCCCCGACGGCGTTCAGGTGATGGCCCACGGCTCGGGCACGGCGGCCGAGCTGCCGTCCGAGACCGACTGCACCCTGGTGCTGCCCGCGCGCTGGGTGTCGTGGCAACGGGTGAACTGGCCCAAGGTGTCGGGCACGCGGCTGCGCGCCGCGCTCGACGGACTGCTCGAAGACCGGCTGCTGCACGACACCGAACGCCTGCACTTTGCCCTGCCTGGCGAGTTGCGGGCTGGCGAGCCCACTTGGGTGGCCTGTTGCGACCGTGCGCGCCTACAGCAATGTGTGGACACACTCAACAACGCCGGTGTGTCACCCGCTCGCATCGCCCCCAGCCTGTGGCCCAGCGACACCGGATCAGCCCTGGCGCGCATCAGCTCACCCGACGGCGAACACCCTTGGCTGTCGTTGGCCACCGAAGCCGGCTGCAGCCACTGGCCGCTGACCGTGGCTGCGCCCCTGTTGGACAGCTTGGGCCTGCGCGAACGGGCCGTGCATTGGTCGGCCGACGCGGTGAGTGTGGCCAGGGCCGACACCGCGCTGGGCGTGCGCTGCGCCATCGAATCGGCAGACACCTGGCTGCTGCGCGCGGCCAAGAGCCCGTGGAACCTGGCGCAATTCGACTTCAGCCAATCGGCCCACCGCCGCCGCCAGCAGCGCTGGCGCGAAGCGTGGCGCACCCTGCGCCACGACCGGGCCTGGCGCCCGCTGCGCTGGGGCATGCTGGCCTTGCTGGCTGTGCAGCTGCTGGGCCTGAACCTGCACGCTTGGCAACTGCGCCAACAGCTGCAACAGACCCAAGCCGAGCAGCGCCAAGTGCTGCAGGCTCAATTTCCATCGGTCACGCTGGTGATCGACCCGGTGCTGCAAATGCAACGGGAACTCGACCAGCTGCGCCAGCGCAGCGGCGCGGTGGGTCCGGGCGACCTGGAGTCGCTGCTGGCCACACTGGGCCAAACCACCGCCGGCCAGACGTGGCCCGGGCTCAGCGCCATTGAGCACGACGCCAACAGCACCCGCTTGGGTATCGAAGCGCTGAGCAGCGCGCAACTCAACAGCTGGCAGAGCCGGCTGCAGGCCGCCGGCATGCCCGCGCAGACCGAAGACCAATCGCTGGTGGTGCGCCGATGAACCGACCCCCAACACCGAACCCACTGCAGCAACGCTGGCAACAACTGGGCGAGCGCGACCGCCGCGCCTTGGGTTGGGGCGCCACGCTGCTGGGCTTGGCCTTGCTGTGGTGGCTGGCACTGGCGCCGGCCATCGCCACCTGGCGCGAAGCGCCCGCGCGCATCGCCGCCGAGCGGGCCACGCTGCAACGCCTCAAAGACATGGCACAAGAGGCCCAAACGCTGCAAGCCCAGGCGCGTGCGCCCGGCGACACACCGGCGCTTGATCGCCTGCGCCAAGTCAGCGCCACACTGGGGGACCGCGCACAACTCACAGCTCAAGGCGACACGGTGCTGGTGACCCTGGCGGCGGTGTCGGCGCCCGAATGGACCACGTGGCTGACCGACGTGCGGCTCAACGCGCAGCTCAAACCCAGCCAGGTGCGCTTGCGCGCCGCGCCCGATGGCACATGGAGCGGCACGATGGTGTTTGCCGCCAGCGCGCCATGAACGCGCGCTTGGCGATGGTGGGCGGCACACTGGGCCTGTTGGCAGCGCTGGTGCTGTTTGCGCCCGCCAGTTGGCTGGCACAGGGCGTGGCGCAAGCCAGCGGCCAACGGGTGCAATGGCCCAACGCCAGCGGCACGGTCTGGCAAGGCCAAGCCGATTGGTTGCTGAGCGCCGGCCCCGGCAGCGCCGACCGCAGCCAGATTCCGCAGGGCGTGCGCTGGTCGCTGCGCCCGCGCTGGCACAGCGGCCTGGCGCTGGGCCTGCAGCTGTGGCTGCCCTGCTGCGCCAGCGAGCCGCTGCAAGGCGGTGTGGCCCTGAGCACATCGGGCCTGCGCTGGTGGCTCGACCCCCACAGCAGCCGCTGGCAGACCCAGTGGCTCAGTGGCTTGGGCACCCCCTGGAACACCCTGCAGCTCGACGGCGCGCTGCAACTGCAGCTGGGCGCCTGGCAAGGGCACGTGGCGCGGCAACGCGCCAGCGCCAGCGGCGAACTCGATGCCCAGGTGCTGGACATGGCCACCCGCTTGTCGACCCTGCGCCCGGTCGGCAGCTACGCGCTGCAGCTGCGCAGCACACCCGAGCGCAGCAGCTTGGAACTGAGCACCCTGCGCGGTGATCTGCTGTTGCAGGGTCAAGGCCAATGGGTGGGCGGGCGCCTGCGCTTCAGCGGCGAGGCCAGCGCCAGCCCCGAACGCGAGGCCGCGTTGGCGAACCTGCTCAACATCATTGGCCGACGGCAAGGCAGCCGCTCGGTGATTCAGATTGGTTAGGATGAAACCCATGACAGCCCTCAAGCCCTCTCCCGGTGTCTGGTCTGCGCTGGCGCTGGCGCTGCTGCTCAGCGGCGCGCTTGGCGGCACCGCGCACGCCCAATCGCGGCGCGAAGAGCCGGTGAGCCTGAACTTTGTGAACGCCGACATCGAGGCGGTGGCACGCACTTTGGCCACCATCAGCGGGCGCAGCGTGGTGGTGGACCCGCGCGTCAAAGGCACCATCACGCTATCGACCGAACGGCCGGTGGCGCCAGCCCAGGCGCTCAAGCAGTTTGGCACCGCGCTGCAACTGCAGGGATTTGCGCTGATCGACAGCGATGGCCTGTACAAAATCGTGCCCGACGCCGACGCCAAGCTGCAAAGCGGCACCGTCAACGCCGGGGCCACCAGCGCGCTGCCGGTGGCCAATCAGGTGGTAACCCAGATCTTCAAACTCAACCACGAGAACGCGAACAACCTGGTGCCCATTCTGCGGCCCTTGATCTCGCCCAACAACACCATCAACGTCAACCCCGGCACCAATGCGCTGGTGATCACCGATTACGCCGACAACCTGCGCCGGCTGGGCCGCATCGTGGCCGCACTGGACGTGGCCAACGCCACCGACATCGAGGTGATTCCCCTGCGCCACGCGGTGGCGGCCGACCTGGTGCCGCTGTTGCAAAAACTGATCGAGCCCGGCGCCACCGGTGGCACCACTGCGCCCGCCCAAGGGCAAACCGACACCGGTGCGCGCAACACCCTGCTGGCCGAGCCGCGCAGCAACAGCTTGGTGATCCGCGCCGCCAACCCGGCGCGCCTGGCGCTGATGCGCTCGCTGATTGCGCGGCTGGACGTGCCCAGCTCGGACAACGCCAGCGGCAACATACATGTGGTGTATCTGAAAAACGCCGACGCGGTGGCACTGGCCACCACCTTGCGCGCCGCGCTCGCGGGCGAAGGCGGCGCTTCGGCCAGCGGTGCGGGCGCCAGTGGTGGCAGCACGCCCAACCGCCCGGCCACGGGTGGCACCAGCGGCGGCGCCAGCGCCCCGGTGGCGCCGAGCGCACAACCGTCGACCGGCGGCCAAATCCAGGCCGATCCAGCGACCAACGCGCTCATCATCACCGCGCCCGAGCCGCAATACCGCCAATTGCGCGCGGTGATCGACCAACTCGACGCACGCCGCGCCCAGGTGTATGTGGAGAGCCTGATCGCCGAGGTCAACGCCGACAAGGCGGCCGAATTCGGCATCCAGTGGCAAGGCCCGATCGGCAAGGACGGCAACAGCCTCATTGGCCTGCTCGGCACCAATTTTGGCGCTGGCGGCAACAACATCATCAACGTGGCGCGCGGCACCAACTTGCCCAGCCAAGGCCTGAACTTTGGGGTGGTGCGCGACACCAATGGTGTGTACGTGTTGGGCCTGCTGGCGCGTTTTCTGCAGACCAATGGCGACGGCAATATTTTGTCCACGCCCAATCTGCTGACGCTGGACAACGAAGAAGCCAAGATCGTCATTGGCCAAAACGTGCCCTTTGTGACCGGCCAATACACCAACAACAACAGCAACACCGGCGCGGTGAACCCGTTTCAGACCATCGAGCGCAAAGACGTGGGCCTGACCCTGCGGGTCAAGCCGCAGATCAGCGAAAACGGCACCATCAAGATGACCATCTTCCAAGAGGTCAGCAGCGTGCAAGCCTCGTCGGTGAACTCTTCTACGGGTCTGATCACCAACAAACGCGCCATCGAGTCGACCGTGCTGGTGGACGACGGCGCGATTGTGGTGCTCGGTGGCCTGTTGCAAGACGAGTACTCGGACAACGAGAACAAGGTGCCTGGCCTGGGCGATGTGCCGGTGCTGGGCAATCTGTTCAAAAGCAACAACCGGGGTCGCAAAAAGTCGAACCTGATGGTGTTTTTGCGCCCGGTGGTGCTGCGCGACGCGCGCGCCACCCAGAGCCTGAGCGCCGATCGCTACGAGTTGATGCGCGCCATCCAGCAAAACGCCCAGCCCGAGCCGAGCCGCGCCACGCCCATCAACGAAGCGCCGGTGCTGCCCGCCTTGCCGCCGCAGCCCGCAGCCCCACAAGCCCCGGCGCCGCGCTGAGCCATGAAATACCCGCTGCCCTACGCCTTTGCGCGAGAACACCAGTGGCTGCTGGAAGACGACGGCGAGTCGCTGGTGCTGCTGGGCTCGTCCATCGCCTTGGCCGACGCCACCACCCAAACGCAGCGCCTGAGCGCGCTGGGTGAAATCATGCGGGTGCACCCGGTGAGCGCCGTGGTGTGGGAAGCGCCCGAGGCGCTGGCCCAGCGCATCAGCAGCGCCTACGCCCAAGGCGAATCGAGCGCGGCGGCGGTGGTGAGCGAAGTGCAAAGCGACGCCGACTTGAGCCGCATGATGCAAGAGCTGCCGGCGATCGAAGACCTGCTGGAGACCGCCGACGACGCGCCCATCATCCGCATGCTCAACGCGCTGTTGACCCAGGCCGCGCGCGACGGCGCGAGCGACATCCACATCGAGCCCTACGAGCGCCATTCGAGCGTGCGCTTTCGGGTCGACGGCACGCTGCGCGAGGTGGTGCAGCCCAACCGGGCGCTGCACGCGGCGCTGATCTCGCGCTTGAAGATCATGGCGGAGTTGGACATTTCGGAAAAGCGCCTGCCGCAAGACGGGCGCATCAGCCTGCGCATCGGCACCCGGGCGGTGGACGTGCGGGTGTCCACCCTGCCCAGCGCGCACGGCGAGCGCGCGGTGCTGCGCCTGTTGGACAAAAGCGAGAGCAAGCTCAACCTGGAAGCGGTGGGCATGCAAGGTGAGGTGCTGCGCCGCTTTGCCGGCCTGATCCAGCAGCCACACGGCATTTTGTTGGTCACCGGCCCGACCGGCTCGGGCAAAACCACCACGCTGTACGCGGCGCTGCAGCGGCTCGACGCCAGCAGCAGCAACATCATGACGGTGGAAGACCCGATCGAATACGAGTTGCCCGGCATCGGTCAGACCCAGGTCAACAGCAAGATCGAGCTGACCTTTGCCAAGGCGCTGCGCGCTATCCTGCGGCAAGACCCGGACGTGATCATGATCGGCGAGATCCGCGACCTGGAGACCGCCCAAATTGCGGTGCAGGCCTCGCTCACCGGCCACTTGGTGCTGGCCACCTTGCACACCAACGACGCGGCGAGTGCGGTAACCCGGCTGGCCGACATGGGCATTGAGCCGTTTTTGTTGTCCAGCTCGCTGCTCGGTGTGCTGGCCCAGCGCTTGGTGCGCAAGCTCTGCCCGCACTGCCGCCGCCAAGGCGCCGATGGCCAGTGGCACCCGGTGGGCTGCGAACACTGCGGCCACACCGGCTACCAGGGCCGCATCGGCGTGTTTGAGCTGCTGGCGGTGGACGAAGACATCCGCGCGCTGGTGCACCGCCAAGCGCCCGAGGCCGACATCCGCGCCCTGGCCCAGCAACGTGGCATGACCCTGATGCGCGAGGACGGCGAACGCCTGGTGCGCGACGGCGTCACCAGCCGCGAAGAGTTGCTGCGGGTGACCCGCGACTGATCGCCCCAGCCCATGCCCGCCTACCAGTACGAAGCCCTGAGCAACGACGGCGCCACCAAGCGCGGCGTGATCGAGGCCGACACCGCCAAGGCCGCGCGAGGCCTGTTGCGCCAGCGTGGCCTGGTGCCGCTGGCGGTGGAGACGGTGAGCGCGGGCCAGCGCGAGGGTGAGACCTCGCTGCTGAACCGCCGCATCGGTGGGCGCAAAACCTTTTCATCGGTGATGCTGGCGGTGTGGACGCGCCAGCTTGCCGGTCTGGTGGCCGCCGGATTGCCGCTGGAACGCGCCCTGGGTGCCCTGGCCGACGAGGCAGAAACCCCCCAGCAACAAGGCCTGGTGGCCGCGCTGCGCGCCGAGGTCAATGGCGGCGCATCGTTTGCCGCGGCGCTGGCCCAGTACCCGCGCGAGTTCTCCGACACCTACCGCGCGGTGGTGGCCGCCGGCGAACAAAGCGGGCGACTCGACAAGGTGCTGCTGGCCCTGGCCGATGAGCTGGAAGAGCGCCAGGCGCTCAACAACAAGCTGCTCGGCGCCATGCTCTACCCGGCCATCGTCTCGGGCATCTCGGTGCTGATCGTGATTTTTCTGGTCACCTATGTGGTGCCCCAGGTGGCCTCGGTGTTCACCGGCCAGCAACGCAGCCTGCCGTTCCTGACCACGCTGATGCTGGGCATCAGCGCAGCGGTGCGGCAGTACGGCTGGCTGATGGCGCTGGTGCTCGCCGGCGCTGGCGCGCTGCTGTGGCGCGCGCGCGGCATCGAGGCCACGCGCCTGCGCATGGACGCAGCCTGGCTCACGCTGCCGCTGGTGGGGCGGCTTTCGCGCAGCTACAACGCGGCGCGTTTTGCCACCACGCTGGCCATGCTGGCCGATGCTGGGGTGCCGATTCTCAAAGCCCTGCAAACCGCGGCAGACACCTTGTCGAACCGCGCCATGCGGCAAGACGCGCTCGACGCTCTGGTGCTGGTGCGCGAAGGCGCGCCACTGGGCCACGCGCTGGCCAGCAAAAAACGCTTTCCCGCGCTGGTGCCCATGTTTGCGCGGCTGGGTGAACAAACCGGCCAGCTGCCGGCCATGCTGTCGCGCGCTGCCCAACAGCTCTCGGGCGAGGTGCAACGCCGCGCCATGCACCTGGCCACCGTGCTGGAGCCGCTGCTGATTGTGGGCATGGGCTTGGTGGTCATGGCCATTGTGCTGGCGGTGCTGCTGCCCATCATCGAACTCAACCAACTCGTCAAAACCTGACACCTGTCGGAGGCCCATCATGGGACTGTCCTTGCAAGGCAAATTGGTGGTCGCCATTTCGTCGCGGGCGTTGTTCGACTTCGAAGAAGAAAACCGCGTCTTCGAAACCCGCGACGACCGCTCGTACATGCAGCTGCAGCTCGAACGGCTGGACGTGCCGGCCCGCCCAGGGGTGGCGTTTTCTCTGGTGCGCAAGTTGCTCGACTTCAACACCACCGACAGCCAGCCGGTGGAGGTGGTGATCCTCTCGCGCAACGACCCGGTCTCGGGCATGCGGGTGTTCCGCTCGGCCACACATTACGGTTTGCCGATTCAACGCGGCAGCTTCACCCGGGGCCAGCCGCCGTGGCGCTACCTCAAGCCGCTGCGCGCCAACCTGTTTTTGTCGGCCAACTTGGCCGATGTGCGCTCGGCGCTGGACGCCGGTGTGCCGGCGGCGCGGGTCTATCCGCAATCGGTGCGCGCCAGCGACGCCCACCCCCACGAGGTGCGCATCGCTTTTGACGGCGACGCGG